>Ga0081455_10000094_pt1 | contig 96637 bp, 99 predicted proteins | sample TabmetS3T2R1_FD_70207 | JGI IMG/M metagenome (GOLD analysis project Ga0081455, IMG submission 70207) | Tabebuia heterophylla rhizosphere microbial communities from the University of Puerto Rico - S3T2R1 | ecosystem: Host-associated > Plants > Roots > Rhizosphere ... | reverse complement strand
TAGACAAATTGTCGCCGAGTTTTTTACCCAACTGACGAAAAAACCGCCGCTCTTAGCTCTCAAGCAATTCTACGCCGTGCTCCTCGGCTTCTATTCAGTTGTGAAACAAACTTCGGCGAGAGACTTTGGTTTTCGAGGAATGGAGCACCCTCAAGGCTCCCAGTGGGGCTAATTCGCCCGGTGCTTTATCTCACCCCTAACTCCGGGGCAACCGCGGCAATGATCCACTAGAACTTTTCACCAAGATTGCGCTAATTGGCGAAGCTTCAGCCGCTATTTGGAAGCGGTTTCGTCTTTGCTTTGTGCTTGCTGGCGCGTTGGGCACCGTCTTTGGCAAACTCCGCAAGGTTCCATCGTAGTGGTTGAACGTATCGGAGGCGCCGTGTTCACAACGAATTCGAAAGCCGTGAGATTGCCGAGCAAAGACTCATGACTCAAAAACCTGGGAAAGCAGCAGTCGCTAAACACCTTGTAGAATTGCGCCGTGAAGCAGTGGCCGCCTTGAAACGATTCAACACCATTGCCGAGCGGCTGAATTTTTATGAACGGTACCTTGCTCTAAGCAAGACCCATAATGTACGACTGGCGGGTCCATTTCTGGTAATTAAGGGCGGTCAGCCGACAGAGCGAACAAACACGGACTCAGGCCCCGCCCCCTAGGCACGATGCTGATACCATAGCCCTGGTTAAAATCGGCGAAGAAAACCCTGATTCTAGTCCTTCTAGCTCTTTTGGAATAGCGCGACACTTCAACGTTAAGCCTTCTTGTGGGAAATCTTCTGAAGCCGAACTTGCCAGTAGAAGAAATCCCCAGCAACGGAGTTTGTTTGCTCCATGAACTGGTATTTGAAGAGCCCCCCCCCTTATGTTATAAAGCTCTGTGAGAGGGAGTTATGAAAGCAGGTATCCATCCAGAATACAAAAAGGCGACGATCCAGTGTGCCTGTGGTTACGTCGTCGAAAGCCGTTCCACCGTAGGCACAATTCACGTCGATATCTGTTCCAACTGCCATCCTTTCTATACCGGCAAACAGAAACTGGTCGATGCAGCCGGCCGCGTCGAAAAATTCAGGAAGAAGTACGGGCTAAAGAACTGAGTTCGGCGGAGGACTGAGGCTGAATGTGATTTACTAGGGATTGACGGTAGGCGAAAGGGCAAAGGGCGTCGATTATCCCTTTGCCCTTTTTTATTGCCTTATCATTTTCATCTGAGCCCAATATGCTTGATAAACTCGCCGAAGTTGAAAAGCGCTACGAGGAACTGGAGCGCCTGATGTCCGATCCGCAGCTGCTTAACCAGCAGCGAGAGTATTCGAAACTGGCTAAGGAGCGGGCGGAGTTGGAGGAGATTGTCACCTGTTTCCGCGAATGGCGAAAGGTCGAACAGGAAATTCAGGATAACCGACAGCTGCTGGAAGAAAACGACGAAGCGATCAGGGAACTGGCTAAAGAAGAAGTAGGGGTCCTACGCCAGCGCAAAGAGGATTTGGAAAACCGCCTCAAGTTTCTGATTTTGCCCAAAGACCCCAACGATGCCAAGAATGTCATGATCGAAATCAGAGCCGGCACGGGAGGGGACGAAGCGGCCCTTTTTGCTGGCGAGCTATATCGCATGTACACGCGCTATGCCGAATCCCGAGGTTGGCGAGTTGAGATCTTGAGCTCAAACCCCACCGGCTTGGGCGGCTTCAAGGAAATCATCATGATGATCGAGGGGAAAGGTGCATACAGCCGCCTCAAGTTCGAGGGCGGCGTTCATCGCGTACAGCGGGTTCCGGTTACCGAAGGTTCGGGCCGGATTCACACCTCCGCGGTAACGGTGGCTGTGCTGGCCGAAGCCGATGAGGTAGAAATCGACATCGATCCGAAAGATATACGGGTCGATGTCTTTCGCTCGTCGGGACCGGGAGGGCAGAGCGTCAACACCACGGACTCTGCCGTGCGCATAACCCACATTCCTACGGGGATTGTTGTGTCCTGCCAAGACGAGAAATCGCAACACAAGAATCGAGCTAAAGGGATGAAGATCATGCGGGCACGACTGTTGGAAAAGAGACAGGAAGAACAACGCTCCGAAATTGCAGCCACGCGCAAGCTGATGGTAGGGAGCGGGGACCGCAGCGAGCGTATCCGCACCTATAATTTTCCTCAGGGCAGGCTTACGGATCACAGGATCAACTTTACGCTCTACAAGCTGGACCGCGTTATGGAAGGGGAGTTGGATGAAGTGGTGGAAGCCTTGATCACTCACTATCAGGCGGAAGCGTTAAGGGCGACAGGATAAAAAGTCATGACGGCGGTTGAGACGGCGATTGCGCAGGAAAAGTCGTTTTCTATTCGCGGCGCGCTCTTGTGGGGCGCGCAGGTGTTAAGCGATGCCGGTATCAAAAACCAGCGGCTTGACGCGGAAGTTCTGTTGCGCCACGTGTTGAAGATGGAGAAAGAGCAGCTTTACGTGAACGGCGATGCGCCGATTGGCGCCCGCCAAGAAGCCGAGTTCCGAGCCCTATTGTCGCGGCGCTCGCAGCGAGAGCCGGTTAGTTATATCACCGGTCAAAAAGAATTCTGGTCGCTGGATTTTTTTGTTACTCCCGCTGTTTTGATCCCTCGACCTGAAACGGAGTTGCTGGTTGAAGTGGCCTTGCAATATATAGAGCGGCTTCGGAGTGGATCATCGGTGAAGGTTCTCGACCTTGGCACCGGCAGTGGAGCTATTGCCGTGTCTCTGGCCAAAGATCATGGGGCGACGGAAATCGTTGCAGTTGATATTTCTCCTGTTGCTTTGGACCTAGCCCGGGTAAACGCCATGCGTCATGGGGTGGCTGATCGGATTCGATTCTTACCGGGAGATCTGTTCGCGCCAGTAAAGGCGTCGCTAGAAGCTTTTGATTTGATCGTGTCCAATCCTCCGTACATACGAACCGGTGAGCTATCGATGCTCGCGCCGGAAATCCGGGAGTGGGAGCCGACAATAGCCTTAGACGGTGGAGTCGATGGAGCCGACACGTACCGCCGAATCATCGGGGAAGGCCACAGGTATCTGACACCCGGGGGCTCCATTGTGCTCGAGATTGGTGCGGATATGGGCCGGGATGTTGCTGATTTGTTCTCGCGCTCCAGTTGCTTTGGACCGCCGGCGGTTTGTCAGGATTACGCGGGCAAGGATCGTCTGATTGCCGCCACAAAATGGCTACCTTCAGACCCTGCAAAAAAGAGCATCAGCCGTGGATAAGATCATTGTCCGAGGAGGGCGGCGCCTACAGGGCGAAGTAGCGGTCAGCGGCTCGAAGAATGCGGCACTGCCGGTCTTGATCTCTTCGCTTCTGACCGCAGAGACGTGTGTCTACCAGGGAGTTCCCCATCTCATCGATATCAACACGACATTAAGACTCCTCAGTGGACTCGGCGTCGAGGTGGACAAGGAGTCATGGGCCGAGGACTCGGGTGATCTCACGATTCGGGCGGACCGTGTGAAAAACGTCGAGGCGTCCTACGACCTGGTCAAGACCATGCGTGCGTCGTTTTTAGTTACCGGTCCGCTGCTGGCGCGCTTTGGTCGGGCTCACGTTTCCACGCCAGGCGGCTGCGCCATCGGTACACGGCCGGTGAACCTCCATCTCAAGGGCCTGGCGGCTATGGGCGCGACTATCCATCAGGTACACGGTTATGTGGAAGCGAGGGCCGAAAAGCTTCGGGGCGCAAAAATCTATCTCGACATACCTTCCGTCGGTGCGACGGAGAATCTCATGATGGCCGCATCATTGGCGGAAGGTACCACCGTAATTGAAAATGCCGCCAAAGAGCCGGAGATCGAAGATTTAGCCGTGGTGCTGAACAAGATGGGTGCGCAGGTACAAGGTGCCGGCAGCGACATCATCCGTATTGAAGGAGTCACTTTATTGCACGGAGTAACTCACCGTGTCATTCCAGACCGAATTGAGGCGGCGAGTTTCGTGATCGCGGGGGTGTTGACCGGCGGTGATGTCCGCGTCATCGGGGCGCGACCGCTCCATTTGGATGCTTTCTTCATCAAACTGAAAGAGGCCGGGATCGATCTCGCTAACGACGAAAATAGTATCGGAGTCAAGGGCATCGGCGAAATCAAGAGCGTCGATGTTACAACGCTTCCTTACCCGGGTTTCCCCACAGACCTGCAGGCCCAGATGATGGTCCTCATGTCTGTCGCTGATGGAGTGAGCGTCATCACGGAGACTATTTTCGAGAACCGATTTATGCATGCGCAGGAGTTGGATCGGATGGGCGCCGATATTCGACTCGAAGGCAACCGGGCCGTGGTGCGAGGCGTAAAGGAGTTATCAGGCGCGCCGGTGATGGCGACGGATCTGCGGGCCAGTGTGTCGTTGATCCTAGCCGGACTCGTGGCCAACGGCACCACCGAGGTTTCCCGGGTCTATCACCTGGATCGGGGGTACGAGCGTATCGAGCAAAAGCTCTCCAAGTTGGGCGCGGCGATTGAACGGATCAACGGTTGAAAGATCAAAAATCTAGAATCGGTGCGCGAGGATGAGGATCAGGATAGTCAAGACAAGCGAGCCGGCGTTTAAATCTTTGCTGGCACGGATTCTTCAAAGGCGCGGCAGCCGCGAAGGAGAGGTGGAAAAAAGGGTCGATGAAATTCTCCGCGCCGTGCAGAAGACAGGCGACCGCGCGTTAGCCCGTTACACCGAACTTTTCGATCGGGTTCGTCTGACGCGATCGAGCATGGAAGTAAAGCCGAGCGAGATCGAACGGGCGATGAAAAAAGTGCCGGCAAAAGATCTGCTGACATTGCGGCTGGCGGCGAGAAGAATCGCGGCGTTTCACCGACGCCAGCTGCAGAAGAGCTGGCGATATCGCGACCCGATAGGAATGCTGCTGGGGCAAAGAATAACGCCCTTGGAACGAGTCGGGCTCTACGTACCGGGAGGCAAGGCTTCCTATCCATCGACGGTCTTGATGAACGCAATCCCTGCCAAGGTCGCCGGCGTGAAGGAAGTCATCATGACTTCGCCCATCGGTAATGATGGGTCGATCATCCTCGCCGCTGCCAAGATTGCCGGGGTGAATCGAATCTTTCGTGTCGGTGGTGCGCAGGCGATCGCCGCGATGGCGTTTGGCACCGCGACGATCCCGAAAGTAGATAAGATCGTCGGACCGGGAAATATCTTTGTCGCGACAGCCAAGCGCCTCGTCTTCGGCGAGGTAAACATCGACTCCATCGCCGGACCCAGTGAGATTCTTTTGCTGGTGGACGACAGCGCTGATCCCGAGCACGTCGCCGCAGATATGTTGTCCCAAGCCGAGCACGATGAGCTGGCGGCCGCCCTGTGTGTGACTGCGTCCATGTCGATCGCCTTAAAGATTCAAAACGCTATTGGAGAACAGCTTCGCCAGAGCAAACGGCGAACCATCACGCTCAAATCCCTGGAAAGATATGGCGCGATCATCGTCGCGCGGACAATGGCCGAGGCGCTCCAGTTCGCCAATACCATCGCTCCGGAGCATGTCGAGCTGATTGTCAAGCAGCCTGAGAAGTGGGCGCGAGGGATACGCAACGCCGGAGCGATGTTTCTTGGTCCCTATTCAACACCGCCGCTGGGCGATTATCTCGCCGGACCCAACCATGTGCTTCCGACGGGCGGCAGCGCGCGCTTCTTTTCACCGCTGGGAACTTACGACTTTCTCAAAAGGACGACGATTATTCACGCCGAAAAAAGGGCGCTCCGCGTTTTGGCGCCGAAGATTGCTCAGCTCGCGCGGCTCGAAGGCCTCGAAGATCACGCTCGGGCAGTCGAGGCGCGGTTCAATAAAAGGAGAGAGCATGGGACGGAAGGGAAAAACTGAGCGAAAAACGAAGGAGACGGAGATCAGCGTCGCCCTGGATCTCGACGGCAAGGGTCAAGCCGACATTGAAACCGGCATGCCCTTTTTCAACCATATGCTAGAGATCTTTACGCGCCACGGGCTGTTCGATGTCAAGATCGACGCGAAGGGCGATCTTGACGTCGACTATCATCACACTGTGGAAGACGTTGGCCTCGTGCTGGGCCAGGCCTTCAAGGAAGCGCTCGGCGACAAGCATGGGATTCGTCGCTTCGGCGAAGCCAGCTGCCCGCTGGACGAGACTTTGGCCAAGGTCGTGGTCGACCTGAGCGGCCGGCCCTATCTTTCGTACAACGTAAAAATCCGGCCGGGTCGCGTCGGCGATTTCGACACCGATCTGCCGCACGAGTTTTACGCGGCCTTCACCAATCAACTCGGCATGAATCTGCACATCGACGTGATTCGCGGCGAGAATCCGCACCATATTATCGAGGCTTGCTTTAAGGCGTTCGCCCGCGCGATGGACATGGCTACCCAGTTCGATCCGCGCATTGAAGGTGTGTTATCGACGAAGGGGAGTCTGTAGCGGGGACTTATCATTGAACGTAAACCTTAAACGGTGAAGCTTCTCACTCCTTGAACTTTGACAATGATTGCAATCATCGACTATGGCATGGGCAACCTCCGGAGTGTTCAAAAGGGCTTCGAACGCGTTGGATTCTCGGCAGACGTGACGCGCGACGTCGGGAAGATCATGTCGGCCCGCGGTGTGGTGTTGCCGGGTGTGGGGGCATTTCAAGCCTGTATGGAGAACCTCGATCGCTTCGGATTAATTCAACCGATGCGAGAAGTGGTGCGCCAGAGGAAGCCGTTCCTTGGAATATGTCTCGGCTTTCAGTTGTTATTTTCCGAGAGCGAAGAATTCGGGAGGCAGAAGGGTCTCGATCTTTTCCCGGGTAAAGTTGTCGGCTTTCGAGCAGTCGATGGTCTCAAAGTTCCGCACATGGGCTGGAATGGTATCGAAAAGAAAAAAGCGTCGCCATTTTTAGAGGGAATCGCCAGCGGCGATTACGTTTATTTTGTCCATTCCTTTCATGTCGTCCCGGACGATCCTTCGGTGATTGCCACCACCACAGATTACGGCAGCTCGTTCGTCTCCAGCATCGCAACCGATCATCTGTTTGCCTGTCAGTTCCACCCCGAGAAGAGCCAAGAGATCGGGTTACGAATCCTCGAAAACTTCGGACGCTTCGTCGCTTCCAAGTGAGACTATGCTCATCATTCCGGCGATAGATATCAAGGACGGCCGTTGCGTTCGTCTGTTTCAGGGCGAGATGGACAAAGAGACGATCTATTTTGACCGTCCCATCGATGCCGCTAGACACTGGGCGAAAGAAGGCGCGACGTTCATTCACGTGGTCGATCTTAACGGAGCGGTCGAAGGACGCCCGGTTCACACGCGTGAAGTCGAATCCATTTGCAAAGAAACGGGCTTGTCCGTGGAACTCGGCGGCGGACTACGATCCGTGGAGGCGGTCGAATCGGCGCTGAATCTCGGCGTCGCACGTGTCGTCATTGGCACCGCGGCCTATGACAATCAGGAATTCTTGCGCGCGCTTTGTCAGCGCTTTCCAGAAAAGATCGTCGTAGGCATCGACGCCCGTAACGGCAGAGTCGCGATCAAAGGCTGGAAGGAAACCACTTCCATGGACGCCATCGAGTTGGCAAAGCGTTGCGAAGCGGACGGCGCCTCCCGAATCATTTACACTGATATCGGCCGCGACGGCACGCACGCAGGAGTGAATGTCGAAGAGACCGCCAGAGTTGCCCGCTCCGTCGGAATCCCGGTCATCGCCTCGGGCGGTGTCGCGACGTTAGGCGATATCCGCCGGCTGCTGCCGCTGGAAAGAGAAGGTGTGGAGGGGGTGATTGTGGGACGAGCGCTGTACAGTGGCGCATTGACGCTGAGCGACACCGCAAGCATCACTTCATAAGCCTTTCCCCTTCCGAAAACAGTCCACCGCGAAAGTCTTCAATCGACTGCTGCAATTCCTCTCTTCCTTGTTACGAATGACCAGGGTTTTGATACGCCAAAGACCCTGTACGCGAAACCCTCTATCAGGTAATTTTCTGGAGCTCGTGGGAATTTTAGGAAATAATAGCGGCAAAGACGAAGCGCTGATGATCAAACAAGGTAGACAATAGGAAACTTTTATTCTTGACTTGGAGACAACAAGAAATTCACAATACGCAAGACAAACTAGAAAGTGTATTTCATATGAAACATAAAACAAACTCGCTTCTAGCCGCGGCCCTGGTAGGGTTTGGTTTGTTGGGCGCTCCTAGCCTCAGCATGGCCGGAGAATCTATGCAGCAAGAGACACGCAGGCCAGGCTTCGTTCATATCCTGGGAGGGATCTTGTTAACCCCCCCGGTTTTCGTAAGCAAGTTGACTACGTGCGTGGGCACCCAAGTCACTGCCGGCGTCGCGTACGCGGCGACTTTCGGTGTCGAAGGCAACTATGACGGCGGAACCAATGGAAGAGAGATCGGCGAAGTGGCCCGGCGTTCTTGTACAGGACCATGGTGGGTAAGACCGTCGCAAGTTCTTCGAGATTATGGCGAATAACTAACTATTCGCAGTTCTTTCTTCTATCGGGATCTTGCCAGGTCTTCATTCAATTTCGGAAATCTAATCAACGAAGGTTTATGTTTATCGAGGGGCTACATTCACAAAGCGCTCACGCCGACAAGTTGTAGATTCTCGACACTTCACTCGTTCTCCTGTTTTCGGGTCAGACAAGAAGAAACCAATAGAAGTGAGTTTCAGCGAAGTCAGTTTTTCGATTGTGTCCCATGCCGCTTGGGCTCCAACAGTGGAGACGAAGGAGGCTTGGCTTACCTGGGCCAACACAAATTACTTGATCAGCGGTGACGCGACCGCTCCAGTCAATGACATGCCGCCGTTGCTGCGCCGGCGGGCGGGCTTTCTTGGAAAAATGGCTCTCGAAGTCGCTTATCAATGTCTAGGTCAACGCATTGATGTCGCCACCGTATTCGCTTCCCGGCACGGAGACGCTGCCCGGTCTGTGGATCTGTTGTTGGATCTCTCGAGGGACATGCCGATTTCCCCTACCTCGTTTGGCTTGTCGGTTCATAACGCGATTGGCGGTTTGTTCTCGATTGCACGCGGCGACCATTCCAGTAACGTCGCTTTAGCCGCCGGTCAAAGCACACTTGAACATGCCGTTATTGAAGCCTGTGGAATGCTTGCGGAGGGGGAGCCTGAGGTGCTGCTCGTTGTCTACGATTGTCCTTTACCGACACCGTACCGGGCGTTTCATGATTGCGATGAGCAACCCTATGCCTGGGCTTGGTTAATGCAGCCCCCGGCGAATGAAATCGTCTCGCTCACGTGGTCAGATGCTCTGGAGCACAGTCCTCCAAGTTTGGAGGGGTTGCCGGCAGGGTTGGAGGTCCTGCGTTTCTACTTACGCAAGGATCCAACTCTCGAGCGAATATGCGATACACGTCGGTGGCTTTGGTCCTATCATGTTTAGTAGGTTTGTCCGTTGTTGGCGCGTGTTTGGTACCGGGCTGAGTTTCGTTGCGGTCGGCATTGGCGGAGTTTTCATATTTCCGCTGCTCAATATCGTCATTCGAAGCCGAGAGCGGCGTTCGGTCATCGCTCGCCATGTGATCCGGTTTGCTTTCCGCTGTATCGTTGACTTGATGCGCCTGATGGGCGTGTTCCGGTATGAAATCAGCGGGCTGGAACGGCTGGAGCGTCACGGACTGCTGATTCTTGCCAACCATCCGACGCTCATCGATATTGTGTTTCTCATCGCTTTCGTTAAGCGAGCTGTCTGCATCGTCAAGAGCAGGCTTTGGCGCCACCCGTTCACTCATGCCACGGTCCGTGCCGCGGCCTATGTTCGCAATGATGACTATGGCGTCCAGCTTATTGAAGACTGCGTTGCGGCAGTTCGTCGAGGCGGCAATCTGATCATTTTTCCTGAAGGTACCCGAACGCCCGCGAGCGGTTCGATTACCTTAAAACGGGGCGCGGCGAATATTGCAGTACGGGCTCAGTGCAATGTCACGCCGGTGCTCATACGCTGCGCGCCTCCGATGCTGGTCAAAGGAGAAAAATGGTGGCGGCTGCCACCCTGCCGGTCGCATTTTAGCATTGAGGTGCGAGAGGACATCAATGTCCGGCCCTTTATCGCTGCAGCCCGCAGTCATGGTCTAGCTGCGCGGTATCTTACAGATTATTTGGAGGATTATTTTACTCAGGAGCAAGTACGTCATGGAACCGGTTGAGGAGGAACTAAAACAACTGATCATCGATGTTCTTCAACTTGAGGACATCACTTCCGCTGACATTGATACGGATGCGCCGCTATTCGTCGATGGACTGGGATTAGACTCCATCGATGCACTCGAACTAGGGGTGGCTCTCCATAAGCGTTACGGGATATCCCTATCAGGCGATGCGGAAGAAGTTCGTCGCCACTTTGCGTCGGTTAGTTCGCTTGCCGCCATGATCGCCAGTCATAGGACGAAGTAAGGGGACAGCGCTATGACTTTATCCAATGCGATGACCAAAGAGGACCTTTACCCAATGATGGTCGATATGTTGCATGAGATGTTTGACCTGGACAAGTCGACAATCACTCTTGACGCAGACCTCTACCGTGACCTTGATATCGATAGTATCGATGCCGTGGATCTGGCGGTGAAACTAAAAGAAGTCACGGGTAAGAGACTCCAGCCGGAAGTTTTCAAGAGCGTCCGCACAGTTCAGGATGTCGTAGACGCGTTAGCCGCGTTGCTGGGAAAATAAACAAAGTATGCCTGGGTCAGCCTTACTGGTGGTCCTTATCACGATGATTTACCCGTTGGTGGTCTGGTTGAGCCAGGGACACATCGAGCCACGATTCCTTGCCGGCTTGTTGGTACTTGGCGGATTGACACGGCTGCATCATTTAAAAATTAGCCAGGCCTGGCGCTGGTGGATGGGAGGGACGTTGCTCCTCTTCATATTGACTGTGTGGAGCAATGGACTGCTTCCGTTAAAGCTTTACCCGGTGTTGGTGAATGTAGCGCTCTTGGGCGCATTCGCTTACAGTCTTATTTTTCCTCCTTCGATCATCGAGCGTTTCGCGCGCCTGCATGAGCCGGATCTACCTCTGGAGGCGATCGGTTACACGCGGCGGGTGACGCAAATCTGGTGCGCATTTTTCGCCGTCAACGGCGCGATTGCTCTGATGACGGCGTTATGGGCGACGCCGGCGATCTGGACGCTGTACAACGGTTTGATTGCCTATCTAATGATGGGGCTTCTATTCGCCGGTGAGCACGTGTTTCGCTGGCATTTCAAAAGGCGCCTGAATGCCTGAACTTCTAGATATGTTGGGCATGCTGGCTGGGGTACCGACGGCCGGACACGTGGTTGGCTGGCGCGTTGGAAAACCGGTTGGTTACGAAGAATTCCTTGCCCGCGTGCGCGCGTGGCAAGCGTTACTGGAGCGCACATCCGGTCAAGCGTTTGCGCTTTACATGAGCGATGCCATTGAGTTCGCCAGCGCGCTGTTTGGAGCTTGGGCAAGCGGTAAGACGATTTACCTCCCCGGTGATACGTTGCCAGGGACCTGTGTCAGTTTGCGTCAAAATGTGCAGGGCTATTTGGGCGAGTTCACATCGGAGTGGAATCCCATTATGCCGGCGCCGCACGAAGAAATGGTTCACACCGATGTCTTCGATTGTTTGAACGGTAACTTTGACGGTTTGGTTCTGTTCACGTCTGGTAGCACCGGCGCGCCGCAAGCCATTCCCAAAAAACTCTTCCAGTTGTCTCGAGAGGTAGCGACCCTTGAAGCGGAGTTCGGGCAGCTGTTGGGCGCCTCGGAGATAATCGCTACTGTGTCCCATCAACACATTTATGGTTTACTCTTCAATGTTTTATGGCCGCTTACGGCTGGACGTGCCATCCACGCGAGAGAATATTACTTCCCGCAGGAGCTAATGGCGGTCCTGGCGGAGCGCGGCGGTGTATTGGTATCTAGCCCAGCTCATCTAAAGCGTTTGCCGCAACATCCCGCCTGGACGATGACATCGAACCGGTTGCGGGCGGTGTTTTCGTCCGGGGGACCTTTGCCGTTCGAGGTTGCGTGTGAAGCCGCCCGATTACTCGGTACGGTGCCGATTGAAGTTTACGGGAGCTCAGAGACGGGTGGAATTGGCTGGCGTCAACAACGCTCAAGAATGGATGAAGCATGGACACCCCTCCCTGGCGTTACATGTAGAGTCGATCCGGAGGAAGGTGTACTGGAGGTCCGCTCACCGCATTTGCCTTCTAAAGATTGGTTTCCCACGGCGGACCGAGCGATTCTCGTCGCAGACCATCGTTTCCTGATCACCGGACGCGTAGATCGGATCGTAAAAATCGAGGAAAAGCGGATATCCCTTAGCGCGATCGAATGTCAGCTGAGGACGTCCCCCATCGTGGCCGATGCTCGTGTGGTTGTGCTTGAAGGACACCGGCCGCGGATTGCTGCCTTGGTCGTGCCTTCGCTCCAAGGACACCGCAAACTGGCAGAGATCGGTAAGCTCGCCTTCAATCGAATCTTGCGAGATACGCTCAGTCAGTTCATTGAACCCATTGGGATACCCAGGATTTGGCGTTATCTCGATGCATTGCCGATTAATGCCCAGGGCAAGATTACGCGTGCCGATCTGATCGCAGCCCTCGAGAGTGAGACTCCGCGTCCGACGATGCCTCTGGAGCGCCTGATCGAAAGGGACGCCCAGCGCGCCGTCTTCGAGTTCACCGCACCACGCGACCTGGTTTACTTTAGCGGTCATTTTCGCGATCTGCCGATTTTAGCCGGGGTCGTCCAGATCGACTGGGTGATTGCCTACGGGCGGCAATGCTTTGATTTGCCGTCAGCCTTTCGTGGCATCCATGCGCTCAAGTTTCACCGCATCATAGCTCCGGAAAAGCCGTTTACCTTGGAGCTTATCCACAAGCCTGGCAAATCATCGCTGTCTTTTAAGATCACCTCGCAAGTCGGCACGCATACCAGCGGACGGCTCGTGTTTGGAGCGTCGCATGTTTAAACCTTGCGTAGTGGTTCCCGTCTACAACCACGAACATGCAGTTGATGCCATAGTTCGGGCGATCCTTGAACAGAACTTGCCTTGCATACTCGTGGATGACGGCAGCTCTCCTAAATGCGCGCGTGTTCTAGACGCGCTAGCCAGTGACACGCCAGACCGAATCATCTTGATTCGACACCCGATCAATCAGGGCAAGGGAAGCGCCGTGCTCAGCGGTGTCCGATACGCCGCTCAATCGGGCTACACTCACGTTGTTCAGATCGATGCCGATGGCCAACACCGTGCGTCCGATATCCCGCGCTTTTTACAGCTTGCCGCTGCCCATCCTAGGGCGCTCATCGTCGGTTGCGCGGAATACGACGCGACCGTGCCCTGGCTCCGGCTTTGCGCCCGTTATCTAACCCACGTTTGGGTTTGGATTAACACGTTGTCGCTGCAGATCCCGGATTCGATGTGCGGCTTTCGCGTCTACCCGATTCGAGCCGTAATGGCGTTGGAGCAACAAAAAAAACTCGGCGAGCGGATGAACTTTGATACGGAAGTGCTGGTCCGTTTGTATTGGGATGGACTGGAGATTATCAGCGTTCCTACTCCGGTTAGCTATCCCAGTGGTGGGGTCTCACATTTCCGTGTCTTGTTGGATAACTTCCTGATTTCGCGAATGCACACGACCCTATTCTTCGGCATGCTGCTGCGCTTACCGATGTTGATTGCGCGCAAGCGGAGGACTCGATGACGCAGCCCATCTCGGGGACTCGACGGCAGCATTGGGCGCAAATCAATGAATTTAGCTTCATCTCAGGCATAAGCCTGATGTTTTCGATCTTTCGTATTTTAGGACGCTGGCCATTCCGGATTGCGTTGTACCCGGTCTTGCTATGGTATCTGGTGACTAAACCCGAGGCGCGAGCGTCGTCAAGCGATTACCTACGGCGGATTGCTGCGTTTCAGGGTGCTTCTCGGATCCGACCTGGCTGGATCGCTGTGTTGCGTCACTTTGCGGCATTCGCTGAGAACTTGCTTGATCGAATATTACTGTGGAGCGGCTTGTTCAAAGCTGAACGACTCGAGTTTCACGGTCAGGAACAAATGGTGCATCAAATGGCTGAGAAGCGCGGCGGCCTGCTGATTTGCTCCCATCTCGGGAATTTGGATTTGTGTCGAGTACTGTCCAAGCGGGCCGGTTTCACATTAACGGTGTTGGTTCACACCAAGCATGCAGAAATATTCAATCGTTTGTTGGCCCGGCTCGATATCGAGAGCCAGCTCAATCTCATACAAGTGACCGAGGTGTCCGCCGCGACAGTCGTACTGCTCTCCGAGAAAATTGGGCGTGGTGAATTCGTGGCTATTGCCGGCGATCGCATTCCGGTATCGTCAAATCCTCGGACTGCCTCGGCCAGCTTCCTTGGAGACATGGCGCCCTTTCCCGTCGGACCCTACGTTTTGGCAAACCTGTTGGGCTGTCCGGTTTATCTGCTGTTTTCTCTGCGCGCCGGGCGGGCCACAGAGATTCACTTCGAGCTGTTCCGTGAGTCGATTCTTTTGCCGCGTCAGGGTCGCGATCATGCGCTCGTCGAACTGGTGGCGGATTACGCCCGTCGGCTCGAGTATTTCTGCCTGCGTGCGCCATTGCAATGGTTCAACTTTTACGATTTTTGGCATTTATCCACGGTGGACACAACAAATGCATGCCGCTGAGTTAAAGACATCAGCCTTACCTCGGACGATTGCGTTCGACCATGGATGGCTGAGAATCGAAGACATCGTCGACATTGCGGAAGGTTCGGCTAGGGTCGCGCTGTCCGAGGCTGCTGCATTCCACGTTGGCATCAAGCGAGGGGCAGACTTCCTGGAGCGTCTGCTCCGCCAAGAGAGTACGATCTATGGCGTTACTACGGGTTACGGCGATTCGTGCACGGTGACGGTCCCGCCTGAGCTAGTCGCCGAGTTGCCGCGCCAGCTCTATGTTTATCACGGCTGCGGGCTGGGCGAGTATTTGAGTCCGGTGCAGACGCGCGCCGTAATGGCGACCCGCCTCACGTCGTTGTGCAAAGGGTTTTCCGGCGTGAGCCTGGAACTGCTGCAACAAATCGTGAAGCTACTCCAGCGCGATCTATTGCCGTTGATTCCGTCGGAGGGCTCGGTGGGTGCCAGTGGCGATCTGACTCCATTATCGTACCTCGCGGCGGTTTTGTGCGGCGAGGGCGACGTTTGGCGCAGCGGCGTCCATGTCAGCGCCGCTCGGGCACTGGCCGAGGCCGGTATCACACCGTTGCGGCTGAGACCCAAAGAGGGGTTGGCGATCATGAATGGGACCGCGGTCATGACCGCTCTGGCCTGCCTGGCTTATGTGCGCGCCGATTATTTCACCCGACTGGTCACTCGGATCACCGCATTGGCGTCCTTTGCGCTTGACGGTAATGCGCGCCATTTCGATGCCGCATTGTTCGCCGTGAAACCACATCCAGGCATGCAGCGGGTGGCCGGTTGGTTGCGTCAAGACTTGCCGTGCGATCAATTCGATGCCAACAGAAAGCGCCTGCAGGATCGCTATTCGATCCGTTGCGCGCCCCATGTGATCGGTGTTCTAGCCGACGCGTTGCCATGGTTGCGCGCGTCCATCGAAAATGAGCTCAACAGCGCCAATGACAATCCCATTATCGATGCGGTAGGCCAAGGCGTGCTGTGTGGCGGTCACTTTTACGGTGGGCATGTCGCGTTTGCCATGGACAGCATGAAAAATGCCGTCGCCAACCTGGCGGATCTGCTCGACCGGCAGATGGCGCTGCTGGTGGATAGCCGCTACAATAATGGGCTGCCCGCCAACTTGTCTGGGGTTCAAGGGCCACGCGCCACGATCAACCATGGGCTTAAGGGGTTGCAGATCTGTGCTTCGGCGTGGACTGCTGAAGCGCTCAAGTTGACCATGCCAGCCTCGGTCTTCTCACGTTCGACCGAGTGCCATAATCAGGACAAAGTCAGTATGGGTACGATCGCCGCACGCGATTGTTTGCGAGTGCTCGAATTGACGGAGCAAGTTGCCGCGGCGCTGCTCATTGCCGTGCGACAAGGAGTCTGGCTGCGTTGCAGACTCAATCGGTCGTTGGTTCCGGCGAAGACGCTAAAAAACATGATGGACGCCCTGGCCGCCGATATCCGCGTGATCGAGGAGGATCGCAAGCTGGAACCGGATTTGCGGTTACTGCTCGAGCGCATCCGCGGCCGCTTCTGGAAACTGTATGAATAAGTCGCCGAGTCGCTGGTCGGCCGAGGCCCAGATCCAAGTCCAGTTTTTTGATCTTGATCCAATGGAAGTTGTTTGGCACGGCCACTATGTCAAATACCTGGAAATGGCGCGTTGCGCCCTGCTCGATACCATCGATTACAATTACGCGCAGATGAAAGCTTCGGGTTACGCTTGGCCAGTCATTGATCTGCACTTACGCTACATGGATTCGGCCAGGTTCGGACAGCGGCTCAAGGTCCGTGCCGAGATTGTCGAGTGGGAAAACCGGCTCAAGATCGATTATCTGATCATCGATTCCGTCAATGGCCGCAGGCTCGTTCGTGGCAGCACGACGCAAGTCGCCGTTGATATGGCGACGCGCGAGATGTGTTTCGTATCCCCGGCGGTGCTATTTCAAAAATTGGGAATTGCACCGTCATGAAGTCTTGGTCCGTGGCTCTTAGCGTTTTGCTTGCGGCGACGCCGCTGTGGGCGGACGCCCCGGTAGCAAGAATTCAATCGATGCTTGCCCGGCCGAAGGTCCTGTGCGGACACTTCAATCAGATCAAACAGTTGACAGGCCTGAAAAAGCCGATGGCGTCAAATGGCCGCTTCTGCGTGGTGGCCGACAGGGGAGTGCTGTGGCGCACTTTACAGCCGTTTCCCAATACCGTGCGTCTGACACGCGATGAAATCATCCAGCTGCAAGGAGACCGGGTTGCGATGCGGCTCGACGCAAAACAAGAGCCGGCCGTGCGCATGATCAACAGCGTGTTATTTGCTTTGTTGTCCGGTGACCTCGGCCAAATCGAAAAATGGTTCCTGGTCGACGGTGGCATTCACGACAACGGTTGGAGCGTAACGCTCAAAGCGCGTGAGCCGACCTTGGCAAAGGCCATCTCCAGCGTCGTGCTTGACGGCGACGCGTATGTCAAGAACATCACGATCGGCGAGACCAGCGGTGATCGCACCAGCATCGTGTTTTCCAAGATCCATACGGGCGACGCGGCGATGAGTGTTGATGAGGCGGCTTTGTTTTGAGTCAACGCATCATATTCGCCTGGGTCTGGGCTTTAGTTGTCTGTTTGCTGGCGGTCCATAACGTCTATCTGTGGTTTGGCAAAGGTATCGCCCCCGACTCGGACATTCTCGCGCTGCTGCCGGTTGAGGAACGCGATCCTGTCCATCAACAGGCCTTCGCCCGCATGGTGGATTCAGCGCAGCAGCGGTTGATCGTGCTCGTGGGCGCGGATGACTGGGCGCTGGCTCGCCGTGCGGCCGACGCTTACGCTGATGTGCTGGCGCAGCATCCAGCCCTGCTGCAAGCGGCTGACCCTATGACCGATCCACGTGATTGGCTGGTGACGTTTCAACCGCATCGGCTCACGCTGCTTACGCCCAAGGCGGAAGAGGATTTGCATAGCCAACCCAAGCAGTACTGGACGGATACCGCATTGGCCAAACTATACAGCCCCTTCGCTGGACTTCAGCCAGGCCCCTGGCGCGATGATCCGTTCGGTTTGTTTGGACGTTGGATTCAAGCCCGCGCCCAAGAGACGCCGGTGCGGCCTCGCGATGGCCGGCTCTTTGTTAGCGACGGCCAGCGTCAATACGCGGTCATGCCGTTTACGTTGCGCGTCCCGGCGTTTTCAATAGCGGCGCAACGGGCGGTCATGCCCCTGCTGGAGCAAGCGCGGCAAGCCGCTCGCAAGGCTGTGCCGCAAGCTCAGGTTGTGACCGCAGGCGTGATTTTGTACGCGGCCGCCGCCGGTGAGCAAGCGGCGTTGGAAGTGTCTACCATCGGGTTCGGGTCGATCTTTGGCATCATCGTGTTGATGTGGATCACATTTCGCTCCCTCAAGCCGATCGCGCTGATTATGCTGTCGATCTGCGTCGGTTGTCTCGGCGCCCTGTCCGTGTGCTGGTTGCTGTTCGAGCGCGTCCATTTGCTGACCTTGGTATTCGGCGCCAGCCTCATCGGCGGGGCGCAAGACTATGGGACTTATTTCCTGTGCAATCGAATCGCTCCCGATGCAAAACCATTTGATTCGTGGCAACTGCTGCGGCGTCTATTACCGGCATTGGTATTGGCGCTGGTCACGACAGTGATTGGATATTTAGGACTTGCACTGACGCCGTTTCCCGGCTTGCGGCAAATGGCGGTATTTTCCGCGCTTGGGCTGATATTCGCGTGGCTTACGGTAGTCTTTTGGTTTCCCATGCTGGTTCGCGCCAGTACACTCGAAAGCACGTCGTTGGCGCAATGGTGGGCTATCAGCTTGGAACGCTGGCCGTTATTGCGCCTGCGGCGATCTTCGTTGTGCGCGGGTGGGTTATTCGTTGCCCTCGCTGGTTTTGGCTTATCACGACTGGGTGTCCAGGATGATATCCGTTTGCTTCAGAACCCGCCGAAAAACCTGATCGACGACCAGACTAAACTCAGCAGGCTGTTGGATACGCCGACGCCCGCGCAGTTTTATATCGTGCGCGGCAATACAGCTGAAGTGGTGTTGCAGCGCGAGGAGATGCTCAAGCAGCGGCTCGATCCACTGATCGAAACGCATATCATCAGCGGCTATCACGCCCTGTCAAACTGGGTGCCTTCAGCCCAGGCCCAGGCGGCACGGCGTAACCTGATCGATCGCACGCTATTGAACGATAACGGACCTTTGAAGGCGCTGGCTGCGCACATCGGGGTGAACGGCGAATGGGTTGCGGCAACGCGCGCGCATTTACTCGCGTCAGCCTTGCCGCTTACTCCCGACGATTTCTTGAAAACTCCGGCCGGTGAGCCCTGGCGCCATCTCTGGCTAGGGGAGGTGGACGGTGGTTGGGCCAGCATTGTCGCATTGCGTGGCTTGACCCCTACCGGTTTAGCCAAGTTGCAGCATGCCGATATCGGGCTTGATGGTGTGCAGTGGGTGGACAAGGTCGGTGAAATTTCACTTCTGCTTGGCCGCTATCGGAAAACTATGGGCTGGGTGGTGTTGTTCTCTTATTTAGTTGTCTATGTTTTGCTCTATCCGCGCTATCGCGGCTTGACCTGGCGCGTGCTGGCACCCACCGCGCTGGCCAGCATTGCTACGCTCGCACTGCTGGGAATGGCGGGTCAAAATCTCCAGTTGTTTCATGTGCTAGCGTTGATGCTCTTGCTCGGGGTTGGTGTGGATTACGGTATTTTTTTACATGAGCATCTCAGTCGGCGCGACCCCGTTGCCTGGCTTGCGGTCGGTTTGTCGGCACTGAGTACGTTGCTTTCCTTCGGATTGCTCAGCTTGAGCAAGACGCCGGCGCTGCAAGCGTTCGGCGTTACGATGCTAATCGGAACAGTTGCGGTGTGGTTAATCGTCCCGTGTTTTAGGAATTATCAATTAGCGGAACTAGAGCGTGCCTGAAAACACCGTCAAAATGATGTTGGCGAAGATAACATTGCCCTGCCGTAGAATTTGGTGGGTTGCGCTGGGAAGCTTAATATTTGGCGCCTGTACGGTGCCGGCGCATCAACCGGCGCGTCTTGGGCTAAAGTTGGCGCCCGCGGCGCTCGGTGAATCGATCAGTTTGCAGCAGCACCTCACGGTGGAGCGAAATGGCAGCGTTGACGAGCTCGACGCTGTATTGGAAGTGGATCCCCGTCGGCTCGACTTGGTCGGGCTCGTGCTTAACCAGCGGGTGCTGACACTGCATTATGACGGCCAGATACTGAGCGTCTGGCGGCACCCGCTGTTCCCGGCTGCGGTGCGAGATGAAGATATTCTGGAAGATCTTCAACTCATCTTGTGGCCGGCCGACGCGGTGCGGCAGGCCTTGCCGTACGGTTGGCGCATCGAAGAAAATGGTGTGCATCGTACGCTTCTAATCGGCGAGATGCCGGTTACGGTGATCAACTACAGCGGTGTGCCGCGCTGGAATGGCAAAATAGAATTATCCAACCTGCGTTATCAGTACCGGTTAATTATCCAGTCGGTTTCTAACGGGCTTTGAGCATGGTCTATCTCAATGCGTTGGGGATGCTCTGTTCCCTGGGCAAGACCTGTGACGAAATCACGCGGGGTTTGCTGGATCTAGCACAAAGCGGCGTCGTGATAACTGAAACCTATTCGCCGGGACACCCCCTGCCGCTTGGTCAGGTCGATACCGCACTGCCGTCTGTGGATGAATTGCCTTTGCGTGATCGCAGCCGCAACAATCAGCTAACATTGGCAGCGCTGACCCAGATACGACCCGCTGTGGATGATGCCATCGAACGCCATGGCGCCGACCGAATCGGCATTGTGATCGGTACTAGCACTTCAGGAATTGCCGAGGGTGAAGCTGCGTTGCGTAAATACGCCACCAGCGGTGCGCTGCCGGAACAATTTCATTATAGCCAGCAGGAGTTAAGCTCCCCTGCGTCTATGCTAGCCGCCAAGCTCGGCGTCCGTGGCCCAGCCTATGTTCATTCGAGTGCCTGCGCGTCGAGCGCGAAGGCGCTGGCCAGTGGGGCTCGTTTAATCCGCATGGGTATATGCGATGCAGTTCTAGTCGGCGGAGTGGATTCGCTATGTGCTTTCACGGTTGCCGGATTTAGAGCGCTTGAATCGATCAGTGAGAGGCAATGTAACCCGCTCAGTCGGAACCGCGACGGTATCAATATCGGCGAGGGGGCTGCGGTGTTTCTGATGAGCACGGTGCCTTCAACCGTTGCCCTGCGCGGTTGGGGCGAGTCGTCCGACGCTTATCACATGTCGGCGCCCGATCCTGCCGGCATGGGCGCACGATTGGCAATTGCGCGTGCTTTGGCGCGCGCGGGCATTCCGGCCGCGCAGATCGATTATGTGAACCTGCACGGCACGGGAACGTTACAAAATGATGCGATGGAATCTCGCGTCATTCACGCGCTTTTCGGTGCCGGAGTTGCAGTCAGCTCGACCAAGCCTTTTACCGGTCACGGGCTCGGCGCGGCCGGCGCAATTGAGGCTGGGCTGTGCTGGTTGGCGATGCAGGATGACAATACTGAGGGAAAGCTGCCGCCGCATCTGTGGGATGGTGCGCCTGATCCTGACTTACCGGTACTAAATATAGCCGAGCGCGGAAGTACCCTCGGGAAGCCGTTGCGGTGGGCTTTGAGCAACTCGTTCGCCTTCGGCGGTGCGAACGCAACGCTCGTGCTCGGGAGAGAGTGATATGGGCATGCCGGACATCCGATCGCTGCTGCCGCATGCAGGTCCGATGGTGCTGCTCGATCGTGTCATCTCAGTGGACGAAGATAGTTTACTCGCTGAAGTTTGCATTCGATCGGACAGTTTGTTTTGCAGCGGTGGCGGCGTCGGAGCCTGGGTCGGAATAGAGTACATGGCTCAAGCGATCGGGGCCTGGGCAGGGTATAACGCTCGGTTGCGAGGCGAACCGGTCAAACTTGGATTTTTGCTTGGAACGAGGCGTTATGAATGCCGGCGCGCGATTTTTTTATTGGGCAGCGTTCTGCGGGTTCATGTCCAACGACTATTTCAGAACGAAAATGGATTGGGTTCGTTTGAGTGTGCCATCGACAATCAGGAAGGGCGGGTTGCCACAGCCACTGTCACTGTATTTCAGCCGACTAATGTCGATGATTTCCTCCAGGGTGGTTCGGAATGAGAAAAAGCGTCTTGGTTACCGGCTCGAGTCGGGGTATCGGGAAAGCCATCGCCTTACGGCTCGCACGGGACGACTACGACATCGTGCTGCATTGTCGCAGCCGGCGTGAAGAGGCCGACGGCGTCGCCCAGGCGATCGTTGCCTTGGGACGACAAGCACGCGTCTTGCAATTTGATATCGCTGAGCGCCAAGCCACTGCCGCAGTGCTGGAGGCTGATATCCAGCAGCATGGCTGCTATTACGGCGTCGTTTGCAATGCGGGGATGGCGCGCGACAATGTGTTTCCCGCCATGTCCGGTGACGAATGGGACGTCGTGCTCACCACCAATCTGGACGGTTTCTATAACGTGCTCAATCCGTTGATCATGCCGATGGTTCGTCGCCGGGCGCCGGGACGCATCGTAACCCTAACCTCGCTGTCCGGCTTGATCGGCAATCGTGGCCAAGTCAACTACAGCGCAGCCAAGGCAGGCATTATCGGCGCTTCAAAGGCGCTGGCTTTAGAACTGGCGAAGCGCCAGATCACCGTCAATTGTGTCGCGCCGGGATTGATCGAAACCGAAATGATCGGTGATGTCGAATTGGAAGAATTGCTCAAGTTAATTCCTGCACGCCGTATCGGTAAGCCGGAGGAAGTGGCTTCGCTAGTGAGTTTTCTGCTTACAGACGACGCGGCTTATATTACCCGCCAAGTGATATCCGTCAACGGAGGATTGATATGAGCTGTCGCGTAGTTGTTACCGGCATGGCCGGTATCAGCCCGATCGGCAACGATTGGTGTAGCGTTCGCGCCCGCTTGGGGAGTTATCGCAATGCCGTAAGCAGGATGGCGGAGTGGGCCGACTATGATGGGCTCAACACCCAGCTCGGCGCTCCCGCAGCCGAATTTTCACTCTCGGATCGCTACACGACTAAGACCACCCGTAGCATGGGCAAAGTTGCCTTGATGGCAACTCGCGCCAGCGAGCTCGCCCTCGTTGATGCTGGCCTGCTGGATGATCCTGTGCTGAAAAGTGGTTGGCTTGGAATCGCTTATGGTTCGTCCGCCGGCACCCCGAGGGCGATTTGCCACTTCGGTAGGATGATCGCTGAAAGGAGCACTAAAGGAATCAACGCCACCACTTATATCAAGATGATGGGACACACGGCGCCGGTGAATCTTGGAATTTTTCTCGGCGTCACCGGACGCATCATTCCAACTTCCAGCGCTTGCACTTCGGGCAGCCAAGGCATCGGCTACGCCTACGAAACGATCCGCGGCGGCTATCAACGGGCGATGATCGCCGGTGGCGCGGAAGAACTTTGTGTGACCGAAGTCGCAGTCTTCGATACACTGTTTGCCACCAGCGTGCGTAATGATGCCGCCGAGACAACGCCCCGCCCATTCGATGCCGAGCGGGATGGTTTAGTGATCGGTGAGGGTGCCGCCAGCCTGATTCTAGAAGACTTGGAGCACGCCCGTGCTCGCGGTGCAACTATCTATGCTGAGATCGTGGGCTTTGGAACCAACAGTGACGGCTGTCATGTCACCCACCCCAATGCCGAAACCATGAAGATCGCGATGGAATTGGCGCTGGCTGATGCCAACCTGCCGCCTGCGGCGATTGGCTACGTTAACGCTCACGGAACTGCCACTCAGCACGGGGACATCGCAGAATCGCAGGCCACCTGGAATGTCTTTGGCAGCCATCTCCCCATCAGCTCACTTAAGAGCTACATGGGACATACGCTTGGCGCCTGTGGGGCGTTGGAAGCATGGTTCACTATTGAAATGATGCGCGAGGGTTGGTTTGCGCCCACCGTTAACCTGACTCGGATAGACCCGGAATGCGCTGAGCTGGATTACATTGTGAGCGAAGGCCGCGAATTGCAGTGTGAATACGTTATGTCCAACAACTTTGCCTTCGGCGGTATCAACACTTCGCTCATTTTTAAGCGATGGCCATAGCCCTGTCGAAATTTTCAACTTTATAAATAAGGGAACGATACGATGAAAAATCTTACCATCGCCATGACGGTTCTGAGTGTATCGCTGGCCGCGATATGGCCGGCTCACGCGCGCGACACTAAGCATATTCTGCCGATCGCCGCTGCCATGGCAACCAAAGATGCCAATGAAAAACTTGAAGGTTCGGTTAAATTCTTCTTTGGGAAGCAGGAATACCCGAAGGTTATGGCAAAGCTTGGCAGTGATGTTTCCAACCGGAAGACCAATGCGTTTGGTAAGTCCGATGAGAAGGCCTGCAACTGGGCATTCCTTTCGGCGATGATCGCGCTCGAGAGGCGGGCTAAACAACTTGGCGCCAATGCCGTTGTAAATATTGTCAGCTATTATCAGAAGGTTGAGATGTCGAGCACGACTGATTTCGAGTGCCATGCGGGCGCCGTTATTGCGGGAGTTGCGCTGAAGGGGGACTTTGTCAAGATTGCCGAAGAATAAAACGGTCATACCGTCCGTTACCTTATGGCTGCTGGATGGCAGCCTCGTGCGCGAAGACGATATCGGATTTTTCGCGACGCAGCTCGGTGCAAGCGAAGCGCGGCGCTACGGCGCATTTAGAAGGCAGGAGCGCAAACGGCAGTTTCTACTCGGGCGCATGCTGGTGAGATTCGCCGTCTCCAGGCTCCTCTCTCTGCCGCCGGATACGCTGGGTGTCGTCGAACGGGACGGCAACGCGCCGCGGCTTGTGCTCGCCGATTCACAGAGCGCGCAGCCGAGTTTCAGTTTATCCCACAGCGGCGATTGGGTGGCCTGCGCAGTCAGCTCCAGTGGCAACTTGGGGGTTGATATCGAATTGAACGATCCGACACGAAGCATCTTAGATGTGAGCCGCGTGGCATTTCACCCAAACGAATACGCTTGGCTGCTGCAGCAGTCGGAGGCAGGGCGTCTGTCGGCCTTTTATCAACTTTGGTGCGCAAGGGAGGCGCTCTTTAAGCTGATGACCGCTCTAGGTCGTGAGTCACTCTTGTTGCCATTGGTCGGCGTGGATGGGACGTTGACATTACACGGGCCCGGTTGGTACGGCTACACTTTGGCACATTTTGATTTGACGATTGCTGTTTGTAGCGATCGACCTTTGCCGGCTGTTCAGAAAATGGAACTCGATGGATTGAGTCGGGCAGACTGGTTGGCCTCGGGCGGAGAGAGTCTGGAGCAGATCACAACGACGCCAATCAACGAGCGGCACGCTGACGCACGTTGCGCCGCTATCAATCATGACGACTGAAAGCTACTTTTCTTCAGACTTCCACCGGTAGAGATAAAGGATGTGATTGTGCGGCGCGACTTCCGGTCGCGTATCCATCAGCGGCATCTCTTCCCATTTGACAGGATTCCAACCCTCGATGGGATAGTCATGAACAACTACCCGCGCTCCGGGTTTCAATTGTTTCTCGAGAATCGGGCGGAATAGCTTATTAAATGACGGCAGCATATAGAGCGTCACCACCGTGGCGGCCGATAAATCGGCCTTGAGAGCATCGCCTTGTCTGAACTCAACGAGAGAGTCAACGCCTTGCCGTTTCGCCTCGGCGCGGGCGAGTTCCACGAGCCGTGGATCTAGTTCGAGGCCCACGCCTTTGGCGCCATATTTTTTTGCTGCTTGGATCACCATCCGGCCGTCTCCACTGCCGACATCGAAGACGACGTCTCCTTTCCTCACGTCGGCAAATTCCAGCATTCGGTCAACGACCTCAATCGGGGAGGGGACATAGGGCACCTTTTCATTTTCTTGAGCGAAGAGTCTTGAACAGGTAAGGAGCAGGAAAGAGATGATGACTAATGAATTAGCTCTTTTCATAAGAATTTTTCTTTCACGTCTCGGGTGCTACTGCGTTCTTTTGTAAAATTCTAGTCGATTTTCCACAGGTATAGGACGTGTTGGTGTTTGTATCCGCCGTTTTTGTATTCGATCTCGGCTAATTTCTCCATTCTTGTGGGTGTCCAGCCTTCTATGCCGAAGTCATGGGCAACGATGCGTGAGCCGGGCTTTAAATATTTCTGGAAGTTTGGTCGCATCGCTTCATTGAACCAGGGCAGCATATAAAGCGTCACGACTGTTGCAGGCGAAATATCGGTTTTCAACGCATTCTCAACCCGAAACTCAACCAAATGACTGACACCTTCTGCTTGGGCGCTTTTTTTAGCTTTGTCAATCAATGTGGAGTCCATTTCGATGCCGATACCACGGGCGCCGTACTTCTTGGCGGCGCGGATGACGATGCGGCCGTCGCCGCTGCCAAGATCGTAAACAACATCTCCTTTCTTGACCTCGGCGAGTTCGAGCATCCGATCTACGACTTCAATGGGTGTGGGAACAAAGGGGATCTCTTCTGGATAGTCGACCATCGCACTGGCGAAGCCAATCTGCATGGCCCAACCCAGGATTAGAATCACGCAGCCTCTTTTCATAACCGCCACTCATAGCATGCGATTTTGAGAGGCGAAATAGCGTAAGCCGGGCTTTTCGCAAAACGGGGTGGGTTGTGATTTCGGCTTAAGAGGATTATTTATATGGGAATATGTCTAACGGTAGCCTAGATTTAACATTGAAGCGTCCGCCGCTTTCTCTGCCTTTTTACTACGGTTGGTTTGTTTTATCGCTTTGCTTTTTGACGACCTTGACCAGCGCAGGGGTGCGTTCTTCACCATCCGTTCTCATCCATCCTTTGGAAGCGGAGTTCGGTTGGAGCCGAGCGTTGATCGCGTCGGCTATCAGCATGAATCTGTTGCTCTTCGGCATCGCCTCTCCGATTAGCGGCTGGTTAATCGACCGCTATGGCCCTCGAAAGGTCATGTTGGGTAGTTTGGGACTCTTGATCGTTGGCGTCAGTGGAACGATAGTTATGAATCAGTTCTGGCAGTTTTTTCTGGTTTGGGGAGTTGTCGTTGGATTTGGAGCCGGAGGGGTTGGCTCGGTTCTCACGGCCACGGTGGGTAACCGATGGTTCGTCGCCAAACGGGGGCTCGCGCTGGGGATCCTCGGAAGCGCCAGCTCTACAGGGCAGATCATTTTTTTACCGCTCTTTATGGCCATGATCACTTACGCTGGCTGGCGCATGGGGTCGATGGCGCTGATCATTGTCGCTCTAATATTGCTGCCGTTAATCTATTTGTTTATGCGCGATGATCCATCGGAAATTGGGTTGGAGCCCTATGGAACCGGGCAGCCGGGAGCAGCGAGCGCAAGTGGTGTGGCGTCGCTGCGTGGGATGCGGTCGAAGAACGCTTCCATCACCCTGCGGGAAGTGGTGCGGGCGCCGACTTTTTGGCTGCTTGCCGGGAGTTTTTTTGTATGTGGGGGCACCGCCAATGGTCTCATCGGCACCCATCTCATTCCGCATGAAATCGACAGGGGCATTCCTCAGATCGCTGCCGCTTCATTGCTGGGCGTGATGGGCGCGTTAAATATGGTGGGAACGATATTCTCCGGCTGGATGGTGGACCGAGTTCAACCCCAAAGATGGCTCGCCCTGGTCTATGCGCTACGTGGCGTGTCTCTGCTTATCTTGCCTTTTGTTGAGAACCTGCCGGGGTTTTTCGTTTTTGCCGTGATCTATGGATTGGACTGGTTCGCTACCGTTCCGCCGTCCATGATGATCACCGCGGATACTTTCGGTAAGGAAAATGTCGGTAAGGTGTACGGCTGGATTTTTATGTCGCACCAGATCGGCGCAGCAATCATGGCTTCGAGCGCAGGCGCTCTTCGAACCTGGATGGGCGACTATCACTTTGCTTTCCTCTCCGGAGGAGTGATCGCAATGCTCGCGGCAGGTATGGCGCTGCAGATCAAACCGACGCAACGTCAGGTGACGCCTGCTCCGATAGCACCGCAGGCGGCCGGTGCCTAGCGCTAGGCTGTATCATTCGGACTCGGTAAAATTTGACACCCGCCATTCGTCCCCGTCTTTGCGGGCGGAGATCAACCATCTGCGGGTAAATGAAGAGCCGTCGTCTGACTGAATCGTCCCCTCATAGACAAAAGACGCGCGTCTTTCACCCTCTTTTTTCTCCAATAACCGGTAGTTGATTTTCGGCTTGTTTGTCGACGCGTCGATCTTTTGACCCGCGGTGAGACGGATCTCTTCATTGACTTTGTCCAGTGCGACACTGACGGTGTAAGCTTTGGCCTTTTGCAGGTCAAAATTGACATAGTGCTGATCGACAAATTCGTCGGCGACTCCCTGAGCCGTGCCCAAATCCCGACCGCAGCCACTTAGGAAAAGTGACCAGACCAGAAACGGAAGTGCAAAGAAAGAAAAGGTGGGTTTCATTATGAACTCACTAGCGGACGTGTTCACAGAGCCACGCGATGGCTTCAGTCATTGCCTGATTCATAGAAGCTGGATCAGAAAGGCCATGGTCCGCCCCTTTCAGGAGCGACAATCTTTTTGCGGCGCGTAAGCATCCGTAGAGCTCGTGAGCTTCTGCCACCGGCACGACATCGTCACTGTCGCCATGCAAGATCAGCACCGGGCAGTCTATGCTGCGCACGGCCTCCGGTACGTTGATCTTTTCCAGTTCGTCCAATAGTGACACGTTAATCCGCTGTCCGTGGTAGATGGTGTAACCCGTTTTGCGCCACTCCTTAACCTGCGCGGGCGTCAGGAGCCGGCTTGCAAAGCGTTCTGGATGCACAGGCGCTCCGACCGTCACGACCGTTGCTACGCTTCCATGACTCGCCGCAAAAAGGAGGGCCACCGTGCCGCCCATGCTCGAACCCAGTATCGCTATCTTTCCCGTGTGACGATGACGCATGAATAGAAAGGCCGCTTGCAGATCTTCGACCTCGCCGCTGTAGGTGATCTCCTCGAACGTCCCGCTTTCGACAGCGCAGGCAAAATCAAAGCGCAGCGCTAGTAGATTACGTCGGGCAAGTTCTCGACCGAGCAATACCAGCTTATCGCTTTCCTTATTGGATTCCATGCCGTGACACACGATAACCCCTCCTTGGGGCGGAGCGACATGTGGATGATGCAAAACACCGCTCAGTGCTTGGCCGTGTCGATTGACAAACGAGCAGTTCTCTTCGCGCATCTAGAGCACCGATACGGTTAGTGTCAAAGGACGAATAACACAATCACGAACGCGCTAAAAGCAGGTGGAAGAGAATCGTATCACAGCAATTTTGCCAGGGTAAGTTTCGCATCAGGCATTTCAGACTCTAGATCGTTGTTATTTAGAATTGCGCTGAGCCCAGCGGTTATGCAAATCCGGGATTAATTTTCGGCTTTCTTGTGCTATACAAGTCGAATGAAAGACGGACTCGTTCCCGGACTTCTACACACGCAAACTTATCGGACGACACTCGAGATGCGGGCAAAGCAGCTTGCGCCCGATGTTTTCTCGACGCCGGCGATGATTGGACTCATGGAATACACTTGCGTTCTCTTGGTAGCAGCGTACTTGGACGAAAACGAACAAACGGTGGGGATTCACGTGGACGTGAGACATATGGCGCCGACCAAAATCGGCCAAAGCGTAACAGTGACCACGGAGCTTTTGGAAGTCAAAGACAACAAGCTGCGGTTTGCGCTATCGGCCGTAAACGATCAGGGTGTCAAGATTGGCGAGGGAACCCATCGCCGGGCTTTGATCGACATCAAGCAGTTTGCGTCCGGGCCGTCTGAGGGGTGAATCAAACTTCGTTGAAGCAGTTCGATTGAACATTGCAAACGTGAGAATCTAACGCGTACTGGCGTAGTAGTCCACCCGGCGTTCCAGGAAAGCGACGGACTCCGAAACCGCGAAGGCAAATATGAAGACGATGATCACGAGCGCCCAAAACTCTTCCATGAGAAAGTTCTGCGAATAGAGTTCGAAGAGTTCTCCAACCCCGAGGATTGCGATCAAGAGTTGGCCGATCACTACTCCCTTTACGCCGCGAATTGCGCCTAAGCGGACGCCGGCGAGAATCTCCGGTAAGGCCGAGAGGAAGAGCACCTTCGTGTAGACTTGGTACGGCCGCGCGCCAAAGCAGCGCGCCATCTCGACAAGCGACCGGTCTGCCTGTTTTATACCGACTTCCGTGTCGAGAATGATGACAAAGACAGCGAAAAGAAAAACCGTGATTACGACGGTGGTCTCGCCGATGCCAATGACGGCCATGAGAATCGGCACCAGGGCAGAAATAGGCGCGCTGACAAAAATATTGACCCACATGCCGAGGATCTTCCCCAAGCTTGCTATTCGCGCCATCACCACTCCGAGTGGAATGCCAATCGCCAGGGCCAGTGCCATCCCGACCGCAAAGGATCGCAAAGAAATCGAAACCGCCGTGCTAAACTTCGCGGTGGGCAGGATCGTGATCCCTGCCGCCAGCACGGCGGAAAAAGGCGGGATGATCGTAGAGAGCTTCGCGCGGCCGACCAGTTCCCAAACGATGAACCAGATCGCCAGTGAGAAAAGGATCGGGACTTTCTTGCCGAAAAGAGTCATGTCAAATTGCTCGTTGAACGCTCATCGCGACACAATTCTTCAAACATAGCGTTTTAGAATTTGCCATATCTCTTCCACAACATCGAGGTAGTTCTTGTCGCGCCTGATCTCGTCCGGGTCCCGTACACCTCGCTCGATGTTTGGGCGGATGATCTTCGATACCGTTCCCGGTCGAGGTGATAAAAGCACGATCTGGTCCGAAAGGTAGGCCGCCTCCTCGATGCTGTGGGTGACGAAGATCACGGTTTTTTGTTTATGTCGCAGCAGCTCGAGCAACTCTTCTTGAAACTTTCGCCGAGTCTGCTCGTCGACCGAAGAAAAGGGCTCATCCATCAGGATAATGTCGGCATCGACGGCCAGGGCGCGAGCGAGCCCGACCCGTTGGCGCATACCGCCCGAGAGTTGGTGCGGGTAACTCGACTCGAAACTTGAGAGCCCTACTTCGGCAATGTGCTTGCGGGCGATTTCAAAGCGATGTTCTTTTGTAGCGCCGCGCAGCTCCAAGCCAAAAGCGACATTGCGCAAGACGTTCGCCCAGGGCAGCAAGGCGAAGTCTTGGAAAACAAAGGCACGCTCTGGCCCGGGACCATCCACCTTTTTCCCTTTTACCCAGACTTCCCCGCTACTGGCGGGAATCAGCCCGGCGATGATTTTAAGCAGCGTTGTCTTACCGCAGCCGCTGGGGCCGAGAAGCGTGCTCAGCCGGCCGCGGGGAAGCCCTAGACTGACATCTCTGAGCGCCTCGACGCCGCCGTCGTAGATCTTGCCGATCTTTTTAACCTCGACGATTCCATCAGGGGACATCTTCAAGTCCCCGTATCTCAGCCGGGAAGAGTCTGCGCTCCAGTCGCTCGAGCGCATGGATCGCCAATGCCGCGAGCACAATGATCGAAGCGATCGCTGCAAACATCTCCGGGTAATCGGCCACCGAGCTGTGATAAGTGATGAGGTCACCAATCCCGGTGGGAGTGATCAAGAGCTCAGCGATCACGATGCCGATAAATCCCATAGCGAGCCCAAGTCTAAGTCCCGCGAATATCAAAGCGGCCGCATGAGGGAGAATTATTTTTATTACTTCCTGACGTTTCGTCCCCAAAAATGCACGACACATCTGGATCAGCGACGGGTTGGTATTGCGGATCCCTTTGTAGGAATTCATTACAATCACCGGGGCCGCCAAAATAATAACCGCCAACACCTTGGAAGTGAGGCCAATCCCGTACATATAGGTGAGCAGCGGAATGATCGCTGCCATTGGCGCTGCCTGAAGAATGATGAAGATAGGCAGACTGAACCACTCGATGGTACGGGAGAGTCCCATACCGATGCCGAAACCGATTCCTGCGATGCTGCAAAGCACGATGCCGATGACTAGTGGTTGGAGGGTAGAGAAATAAGCTTTGGGAAGACTGCCGTCAGCGATCATGTGGAGCAACGCCATGAGCGTTTTACTGAATGGCGGGAAAGCGAAGCTGATCGGCCACCGGCCTGCAATCTCCCAGAGGCCAAAGAAGAGAGCGAAAGAGAGCAGCTGCCAGACAACAGGACTTATAATCCGGCTTTTTTGCTCCACGGTGTCAGCTCCCAGAACTCGGCTGAAATGGTTTATCGCTTGGTTGCCCCGATCGTTCGCTTTATATGCCAGAGAGCGGAGTACCGGAGAACCACCAATTCAACCCCAATGATTCTATACTTTGAGGCTTTTTTCTCACTTTACATTGGCAAGCGCGGCCTTTAGCGGAGCCAAGTACCAGAAGTCATCCACTTTGAGGTTTTCGCCCTTGAGCGCTCCGGATAGACCATAGAATTCCAGGTCATTCTTCGCCGCGGCTTCGCCACCGCCGTCGTTCGGGAAGACTCCGTTTTGCACAGCCTCCTGATAGAAGGGGAGAATCTCGTCCTCCATCTTTGCCGGTAGATCTTTCAACAATCCAAGTTTCTTGCGCTCTTCCAGAACCCATTTAGGATTTGCGTTAATCGCTCGATTCACTTTGATCAGCTCTTCCAAGAAAATCTGAACCCCGGCTCGATTCTTGTCGAGAAACTCTCTCGTAGCAAAGAGCGACTCGTCGCTTGCCTTTAAGTTTCCGAGCGGCAGGATGATGAACTTGTCCGGCGCATCCTTCATGACCAGATTCTTGTTGGTTGCGTCCAAGATGGTGGCCTTGATGTTGCCCTTCAAGAGAGCCAACGCGCGTACCTGAGAACCAGGTACGTAACTCACGTTCTTGTACTTGATCCCGTGCTCCTTGGCCGCGAGGATCATGATTGCCTCGGTCCCTGAACCGCGGCCTTGCACGGCGATCTCCTGGCCATCCAAGTCCTTCCAGCTCTTGTAGCTCTCCTTGTTCACGACCGGGAAAAACTGCAGTGCGCTCAATTGGTAGAAGAATCGAATCGGCACAGTCACTTTCTGAATCGCCGCATAGGGCGTCCCCTGGCCGACATCGGCCTGTCCGTTGATCACGGCTTGGGTTGCGACTTCCTCGCTCTTGAACGCCGTGACCTCGACATCCACACCGCGCGGTTTGGCCTGCTCTACGGCGATCAGAAGCGGCAGCTCGTCGATCGAAATGACATCCCCCAATGCGTACCTGATCTTTGTCCGACCCTGCCCTTGGGTGTCACTTACCAGGCCGCCGATGACGACGGCGATAGTCATGACGCAGACGACAGATAACATCCTTTTGATCATATGCTACCTCCAGTCTAAAAATTGGGACTCGCGCGTGAGTATCGCAAACTCCAGGCGGGTGTCAAGCCGTCTTCTATTCCCAACTTGTGTCTATCAATTTAGAAATCTCGAGTTTTCGGTCCCAGCGATGCCACAACAGTTGATTCATCGCTGCGTTGACAGGTTCTGGTTTGCTGACTATGGTGGGACCGATTTCTCTACTGTCGTCGAGAAAATTGAGAAGGAATAGTCGAGGCAGCATGAAATTTGGCGCGCACTTTCTGCCGGCCTATATGCCAGAGCTTGACGGGCCAGTCAGCCAATTTTACCAGCGGATGTTTGAGCAAATAGAGTCGTTGGAGAGGCTTGGATTTGACCGAGTTTGGATTACCGAACATCACTTCGGCGATTACGGCGGTTCAATCCCGCATCCGCCGACTTTCTTGTCGGCGATCGCGTGTAAGACTTCCCGCATCCGCTTGGGCGTGGCAGTCGCCGTGTTACCGTTGAACAACCCTATTCACTTGGCCGAATCATACGGCATGGTCGATGTTCTCTCCAATGGCCGATTGGACTTTGGCATCGGCAAAGGCAGCGAGCCCATCGAGTATCAGCGATTTGGCGCTCGCCGGGAGGAGGGCACCCAACGTATGATTGAGGGGGCCGAAATCCTGCGCCAGGCGTGGTCCGACGAACCGGTTAACTTCCACGGCGAATTCTTCAACTACGACGATGTTCGCGTGCTGCCAAAGCCGGTGCAGCGACCCCATCCGCCAATCTGGGTAGGAGCGACGCGTACCGAAGAAACGTTTCGCTGGGCGGGAAAAAATGGATTCAATCTGATGACCATTCCCTTCGTGCATCCCACCGCCAAGGCATTGCATGATCTCGTGGAGACCTATCGCGAGGCTTTACGCCGGACGGGACACGATTTAGCAACGCGCCAGATTTTGGGAAAGTTTCACATCTATGTGTCGGAGAGTTTGGCGCAAGGGATACGCGAGGCAGCTCCGTATATGAAGAATTATTCGGCGATCCATGCTGCCGTCGATCCCAATCGAAAACTCACCAATCGCGATATTATTGCAGATATGGAGCGTGGGTTTATCATCGTCGGCGATCCGCAGCGTTGCATAGACATAATCCGCTGCTGGCAGGAGGAGGTCGGCCTCACGACGTTTTCATTTACCTTTTATTTTGGTGGCATGCCGCAGGAGATGGCACTTAAAAATATCCGGCTTTTTGCAGAGCACGTTATGCCTGCGTTAGAACAGGTCTGAACAGAATTTTAAAGTAGCCTAGCTGGTTCTACTCTGTTGAGAGGTACCGGAGTTTAAGGTTCAAAGTTCAATGCCTGTCCTGAGCGAATGCGAAGGATCTAGATCCCTCGGCGGGCTCGGGACAACCCCGGAACATTGAACCTTGAACACTTTCGTACCTTCAACGAGGTTCGGAAATCTTTGCCACCGCAGATTGCTGCAATGGCAGAGGCTTGGCGAGAGAAATCGTGAGAATCTGGCTTATCTTTCCCTTGCCGATGTTGTTGCCTTCAGCATCGTATTTGCTTTCTTCGCTGTCGAAGTCATTATCGTTAGAGACGGCGAGAGTGTTTTGGTCGAGCAAAGCGATTCCTTCAATCTTCTCCGGCATGCCCTTGATTGAGCTTAGATCGAGTACCAGCGTCTTCGGCAAAACCCGCACCCCTGCCATCGCCGGGTCGGCAAGCGCTTCGAGAGTAGGGGCAGTCTTCGCATCGTTCCATTTGCTGCCAAGAATGTTGGTGGCTTGGCTGAGATCCACGCTGTATAGTTTCGCGACCAGGTCTGTCCGTTCGAGAACCAGAAGCGTAGTGGGATTCAGGGCGATCACGCCGGAGAGCTTCATCTCGTCAGGGGTATTCTTCGGATTGGGGTCGAATTCCTTCGATACGTCGAAGCGATAGACGTACTCAGAAGTAACTTTCTCGCTTGGGATGTCGAACACGAGCACGCGGCTGTTGCGCGATGCCTCACCGGTCTTTCGGTCCGGGTTCAAAAGCGGGCTTTGTAGAACCACGTAAAGGGTTTTTTCATCGCCGCTGAGCGCGATCCCCTCGAAGCCACGGTTGATCTTTCTTTTGCCGTAAATCGACGGCAAAACCTTCGCGACAGGATAGTCCGTGCCCTCGAGAGGCAGACCCTCCGGGATGTAGCGTTTGATGACTTTCCCGGTCCGGTCGACATGCAGGATCGATGGACTGTACTCTTCACCGATCCAGAAGTCGCCGGCGGTGGTGCGAACCAGTCCTTCGGTATCGAGGCCGTTGGGATTCAGCGGCAAAAGCTCCTGCGCCGAATAATTGTATGGGGCTTCGTCCACATCCTTTAAATTGGGCAAGCCTGTCACGGGCTTCCCGGATTGGCCGACAATCGGGATCGCCTCCAGGATTTTGATCGCCTTGCCTTCCGTCTTAACTCTAACGATTGTTGGGTCGAATTCCGGCACCCAAAATGTCCGCCTATTTTTCCCATCAACGGCGATTTGCCCGTTCGGACCACGGTCGGTGATCATCCAGAATTCATCGCGCGGATCTTTGGGACCGTGCCATAGATCGCTGCCGATAGAACCCAGCAGAACCTTTCGGTCATTGGTCACACTGCCCGGAAGCACAGCGTTTTGAAACTGCTTGATTGGAGTATCGGGTAAAGTATAGGTGGCGATGATCTTGTCCTGTGCGAAGGTTAGATGCGGAACCAGCGCGGCGACGAACACAAGTGAGATCAGCGCCCTGATAGTATTGCCGTCTTTGATTCGTTTATTTAGGGCCATTGTGTTTACCTCGATGATTGTAGTTATTCTTTCTTGTCAGGAAATTAGCGGAGCTGTGTTAACGAAACATTAAGAGCATATAAAGCTAAGGTTACGGAAATTTACAAAAGAGATCAGAAAGGACTAAAAGTACCTTTAAATCTGCTTTTGGTTGATTCATCCTGTCAGCGCCCGGCTCCCCTTTCACACGGCGATTTGCAGCTCAGAATTACCGCTGTCACAATAGTGCGCGGTTAGATGAAGCGTTGGCACATCGTTGTTCTCGCCACTCTGCTCCTTTTGGGCATTGGTATTGTCACGGGATGTCGCTTGGGTGTGCGGTTGCTTCAGGACCGACTGGCGGATTTGCTCGGACCTCGCAGCAGCATCGCTCAAAGTAAACTGGTTTTCACTCGATCTTTTTGGAGTCACCATCGAAGCGCCGCAAGACTGGCCGACCGCCCGGGCGTTTCGTGCAGAGCGGATCACGATCGTTCCAAGTCTTGGAACCCTGTTGACCGACCAGATCCATATTTCTTCTATCGTTTTCGAAGAGCCTTATCTAGCCGTATTGCGCACGCGCGAAAAGATGGTCATGGTTCCACGCTTAACGGAAACAGCAGCAGGCAAAAAGAAGGTAGAAGACCGCTCAAGTGACGTTTCTCGCCGGACGGTGACGATTTCAAAAATCACGATGCAGCAGGGAGTCGTTGAGCTTTTCGACGCAACGGTGAGCCGCCCACCGCTCAAAACCCGCCTAGAGCGCGTCGATGGCGTCATCCGTGACATAAAGGTCCCGTGGTTGGAAACCAAGACTCATTTTGAACTAGCGGGTGTAGTTAAGGGGATGAGGCGCGATGGCAGCGCCAAGGCTGCCGGATGGGTCGGTCTCGCGGGTAAGGATTCTTCGTCGCAAATCACACTGGATGCCGTGGATCTTGTGAGCCTGCAACCCTATCTGGTTAGGTTGGGTGAGGCGAAACTCAGAAAAGGTATTCTAGACATGCGACTCGACTCCGAGGTTCGGGCCAATAGGTTGGACGGAAAAGGCAAGATCATCATCACAGATCTTGAATTTGCACCCTCGCGAAGCTATTTTGAGACATTCGTGGGAATGCCTCGTAGCGCAGTCATCAGCTTTCTTAAAAACCATCAAAATGCCATCGATGTGGACTTTATACTAACCGGGGATATCAGCAATCCGAGGTTTTCAATCAACGAGGCAATCGCTACCCGTCTGGCCATGGGAATGGCGGCAGAACTCGGCGTGAGCATCAGGGGTTTGGCCGAAGATTTTGGAACCCTCGGCAGGAGGAGTGTGGAGGGTGTTGCCGGAGTGGTTGAGGGCGCAGGCGCGGTTCTCAAGGGGCTCTTGGGTGGCGCGCAGAAGTAATCAATATCTCTTTAGTGGCACAGACCTGGTCTTAGGCGTGAATAGGCACGAAGTGGAGAAAAAACTCTCGACTAGACGGCCAAGCTCGATCTCGAATAGGTTCCAGAAATCTCCGGCTCTCAACGACCCTGACGTGCCGGAAGGAGAAAGCGAATGACGAAATTTCTAATTCAGTCGCACGGGCGGTTGCAAGAATGGGTGGCTGAGGAAAAAGGCTACTTCAAAGATGAAGGCTTGGACTACGAGTTCCTTGTGAAGCCGATCGCTACTTGGTCGAGCGAAATCGAATCAACGGAATCAGCCCCCGCTGAGGTGCAGCGAGGGGCCTTCGAATCCATCGAAGAGGGTCGGGGGTGCAATCTCAGCTTGGCTTGTCACTGGACGGTCAATATGGCCGCCTCTGCCGGTCACGGCAAGATGTATACAAAGGGTTACGCCGTGACGCCGTCAGGTATTTATGTTGCTCCGGAATCACCGATTAGGACGCCTGGAGATTTAGCGCAGGTCCCGGTGACCGTGGGTTATCACTCCGGCAGCCATTTTTCCACACTGCAAAACCTGGAAAAATTTCTCCGTCGCGATGAGATCAAGCTGCACTTTGCCGGTTTGCTTTTGGATCGGTTGGCGCTGCTGGTGGATCGGAGGGTTCCGGCTGTAAGCCTCTTTGGCGCGCCTTCCTACGTCGTGGAACAGTTGGGCTTCCGCAAGGTAGTGGACACGACGTTCATGGTCGGCCATCTGGTTTCCGGCGACGCCAACACGGAAGACGTGGATCGTTACTTCAAAGCCTTGCGCCGAGCCCAGCAGGATATTGATATGGAACCGGAGGTCTATAAGCACTACTTTCTCAAGGAGCTGCCGGAGCGATATCACGGCATGGTTGATGTCCGAACCTTCGGTCCAGGAGAGCGGCTGGTTTTTGAACCTTACCCCCGAGAAATTTTCGAACGAACGCGCCACTGGATCGAGTCGTGGAATCTGTTTCCGGCTGATCAGACCGGCACCGCCGGCTACGAAGCTTCGGTGATTTAGTTTGGTTCCGTCTGAATTTTGAGCAAGCCGTTCGTACTCTCGTTAAAACCTCCGGCGCTCTCTTCCGGAGCGATCAACATTCTCAAGCGGATCCTCAAGAAGAACGGTCTCGATTATCCGTCAGACTGTAAGCTCCCCACCGTCGGCGGTGGTTCTTTCAATCACGCCGCGCTGATGGCTAAACACCTCAGAAGTCAGCGCAACTTTACTCTCCTGCGCCCCCGCGCGCTTCGAGGTTGGCTCCTCGTCTTCACGCTGTCGTGAACTTTTTGGACTATGAATAATCCGCAAGGGACCCGACTAGACTCAAGGTGTTCTCATCTGATAGAGGGTAGGACCAAAGGCGTAGGTGTCTATGCCAAGGGTTCTGGTAGTTGAAAAAACCGGTCACATCCAAGCGCTGCTCAGAGAGCGGTTTTCGGCAGACCATATCTCGGTGGATGCCGTGCCCTTTGTTACTGGGGCCATAGAAAAGATTAGGACGCAGGGTTATGACGTTCTTATCTGGGACGCTACGGCTCCGAAAACGGAACAATCCAAAGGCCTTGAGCTGCTTGATCTGCTGACAAAGAACTCCAACAAAACCTACATTATTGTAGTGGCAGATCAGGCAGGCGGACCCTTTCCGCTGGATCGCTTAAGAGCTTACGCCCATCGCACCTTGACGCGGCCTGTGGATGAAGACGAGGTTTGTGCACTGGTCACCCAAGCCCTGCATCAGCAAGCTTTAAGAAATGGTGCCTGGATCCACCGTGACATACCGGTCCCGCTGGAATTCGAAGGCATGCTAGGTGTCAGTTTGCCCATGCAAGAGGTCTTTCAAAGAATTATTGAGGCTGCTTCCGAGGACATATCTGTATTGATTACCGGTGAAACGGGTACGGGTAAGGATATGGTCGCCTCAGCTATTCATAAGAGAAGTAGGCGGAGAAATGGTCCCTACATCGTGGTCAATACGGGCGCGATCTCATCCGAATTGATCGCCACCGAGCTTTTTGGCCACGAAAAGGGTGCTTACACGGGCGCGATTGAGGCTACCAGAGGCCGTTTTGAGGAGGCCCACGGGGGAACGATCTTTCTCGATGAAATCAGTACCATCAATGAAAAGGCGCAAGTCAGTCTCCTGCGAGTTCTAGAAACCAAAACTTTCCGCCGGGTTGGTGGCGAGAGAGACCTCTGTGCCAATGTACGGGTCATAGCGGCGACCAATGAAAATGTGGAGGAATTAGTTCAGCAGAAAAGATTCAGAGACGACCTTTTTTATCGGCTTGATGTTTTCCACATTCACGTGCCGGCGCTTCGAGAGCGTCCGGGAGGTGTCAGCCTCTTGACCAATCATTTTGTGCCTCATTTCAATGCCGTGTATAAAAAGCAAGTGCGTGCAGTCGCCCCTGAAACGTGGCGCTGTCTGAGGAGTTACTCCTGGCCGGGAAACGTGCGGGAGTTAAAAAACGTGATTCAACGCGCGGTGCTCATGGCTAAAGGAGAAGAATTGACGGCGGATCTTCTGCCACTGAGAATTAGAACCACCGCGGAAGCCAATCCTGCGGTCCAGCATTTCCCGATTCATGCCGGAATGACCCTCGATGCTGTCGAGAAGGAATTTATGATCATGACCCTCGCCTCCACTAAAGGGAACAAGAAAGAAACCGCCCAAAAACTCGGCATTAGTCGCCGAGCGCTCTACGACAAACTAAAGAAGCACGGATTGGCGTCATTTGTCATCTCTCTATTCCCACACTTGTAGACATAAAGTGGGATTGGCAAGCTTCCCTCCATCTAAGCACTCACAGTTGCCCCTAAAAAATTTGTCCGCTCTGGCGTGTAAAGTATCTGCACACCTCGCTCGTGGCGTGTGATTTTTATGCACACTCACGGGAGCGTTTCTTTTTCCTGACGTCCAAAACATTTCTCTTGCGAATTCCGAGCTTACTCATCCGATAGCGCCATTCTCATTCTTGGCATCTCGATTGCCTTAAGCCATCACAACCGGCTTTGCGGCGCAAGACAACTGCCGCTCTGGAGAAGTCGCGTTTTAACACTCGAGCTTTGGCGGAAGCTGACCCTTCAGCCGGCGAAATATGAGTGTCGTCCCTTCGGTCGGTAATTCACGGCCTCGGTTTCACAAGACGTTGTTAGTCTGTGCGGAAAGTTGTGACGCGGTGGAAAGGTGTCTTACCAAAGCCGACTGTCTTGTTACCAAAGTCCGCGGTGGCGACAGAGCTGTTCGGCAAATGCGGCGGGAAATCTTTGACACGGCCGTGGTCGTTTCGACGGGGCAGGAGATGGACTTGGCCGAGACGGTTTTCAATTTAAGAGACATCAGGAGTTCGATGGAAATTGTGATCGTCACTGATTGCGCTGATGCGAGAGGAAGCGTCATCCGAAAGATTGCGGTGACCGTCCCCAACACAATCACACTCAATCTCCATGGACTGGAAGTCCTACTTGAGGCGCTGAAAGACGCAAATGGAAGGAAGACTGAAGGGCTGAATCGACAGAGTCGACCATGAGATCAGTTCAGAAAAGGAGAATAAAAATGAAGGGCGTGATTTTATTGTTTCCGCTTTTTGCTCTTTTGTGGACGCCTGACCAAATTCAAGCAAGCTTTTACCAAGGAAAGACGGTCACCATTATCTCCGGCACAACGGCGGGCAGCGCCTACGATACCTACGCGCGGGTTATCGCTCAACATCTCGGCAAGCACATTCCTGGGAGTCCGAGTTTCATGGTCCAAAACATGCCCGGCGGGGGTTCGATTGTTGCCGCCAACTTTCTCTATGGAGTCGCGAAACCGGACGGATTGACCATCGCATCGATCAACCCGGCGCTTTATTTCAATCAACTGGCGGGCCGCAAGGAAGTCCAATTCGACTGGGCCAAGTTTCAGTGGCTCGGCAGCCCGGATTGGTCGGATCACGTGCTCTATATGAGAACAGACACGCCCTACAAGACCATTCACGATGTGCGCACTGCCTCCACTCCTCCCAAATGCACCGCCACGGCAACCGGCACCACGGGTCACTATCTCCCGAAGCTTCTAGAAGAAACCATCGGGACGAAATTTAACATCATCCTGGGTTATCCGGGCGGGCCGGAGATGGATCTGGCCGTGGAGCGCAATGAAGCTCAATGTCGCGCGTTCACGACCACGGCTTGGTTCAGCGGCGAGCCTTACGAGAGCTGGCGCAAGAATGGATTCGCCCGCTTGCTTATTCAGACTGGCCGCAAGCGGGATGAGCGCTTAAGCGAATTGTCTACCCTATACGAGCTGATGGAACAGTATAAGACAACGGAATCCGATCGACGTTTGGCGGATGTCGTTCTAGCTTCCAATATTTTCGGTCGTCCCTATGTGACTCCCCCCGGACTTGCCCCGGATCAATTCAAGATGCTGCGTGAGGGCTTCGTGAAAACGATGAGCGATCCGGAGTTTTTGGCCGAGGCAAAAAGGAGGAATCTGGAGATTAAACCCACGGTGGGTCAGGAGCTGGACAAACTGGCGAAAACGATAGTCGCCCAACCGCCGGAGGTGGTCGAAAGGATGAAAAAACTGTTGGGGAAGTGATTCGCTCGCAAGGAGGTAGATTATGGATCGAAAAATCTTCTTGGCGATCTTGGTCCTCCTGGGAGTTTTTGTCTTTACTCCTCCGCCGCAGGCAAGAGCCGACGATTTCTATAAAGGCAAGACCATAAAAATAGTCGTGGGTTTTCTGGCGGGTGATGTGTATGACTTGTGGGCGCGGCTATACGCCCAGCATATGCCGAAGCATATTCCCGGGAAGCCAGAAATCATCGTCCAGAATATGACCGGCGCAGGCTCGATGATTGCGGCCAATCATGTCTACAGCGTGGCCAAACCTGACGGCTTGACGCTCGGTTCAGCGCTTCCAGCTCTCTATTTCGATCAACTTATCGGACGCAGAGAGGTGCAGTTTGACTATGCAAAGTTCGTCTGGATCGGCTCGCCGGTTCAGAATGAGCATCAAATGTACATGCGGTCAGACACGCCCTACAAGACCATTGAAGACATTCGTAAAGCCGCGGTGCCTCCCAAGTGCGGCACCACCGGCACCGGTTCAACGGGTTACTACATACCCAAGCTCATGGAGGAGGCTCTGGGGACGAAATTCAATTTAGTGACTGGTTATCAAGGCGGACAGGATATTGACCTTGCAGTGGAACGGGGAGAACTGCAGTGCCGGGCATTTACGATAGAGGCTTTTTTCGCGCGCGAACCTTTCCTTACCTGGCGCAAGAAGGGCTTTGTCCGGAATATGGTGCAGACTGGACGCGCCCGGGACCCTAAACTGCCAGATACTCCCACTATTTATGAGTTAATGGATCAGTATAAGACGCCCGAGGCGACCAGGCGCCTGGGCAATGTGGTGCTGGCCGCCGGTGCACTCGGGCGTCCCATAGTGGGCACGCCGGGTATTCCTCAGGAACGAATCACCATCCTGCGCCAGGCTTTCAGTAAGACTCTCGCTGACCCTGAGTTTCTGGCTGAGATCGAAAGGAGAAAATACGAACTGCAGCCCGTCAAGGGCGAAGAGCTGGAAGCCATGGCTAAGGACGTGATCGCTCAGCCTCCGGATGTGATCGAGCGCATGAGAAAACTTCTGGGGAAATAGGCAAAACGTGAAAGCTTTGCTTCTCGCATTACTAGGAACGGCCATCTTCTGTCAGGCGGTTTTTGCGCGGCCCCGGTCCGATCTGGACACACAATTGGTTGAAGGTGCGAAGAAAGAAAAAAGGTTGGTTTTCTACACCACCATGGACTTGCCACAGAACATCGAGGTAGTTCGCGACTTCGCCGGGCGATACCCATTCTTGGGGCTTGAGCTTTACCCCCTTGAAGCCGAAACGCTGGTCAAAAGAATTCAAGATGAGGCGCGCACGGGCGTGCCGACGTGGGATGTTCTGCTGGGCGGCGGTGGCTCGTTCCAGTCATTACTGGAAGCAAACCTGATTGTCGCCTACCGTTCGCCGCAACGGGAGGCGGTCAGCGACGCGTTGAACGACGGCGCGGGTTATTGGTCCGGCTACTACATCAATCCATACGTGGTCGGTTACAGCACAGCTGTAGTCAAGGAAGAAGCAATTCCCAAATCGTATACCGAGCTTTTGGGGCCGCGCTGGAAAGGCAATCGTGTCGCTATCGATAGCACGGCTCACGGTCTATTGCGGGGCCTTGCGGCAATTTGGGGCGAGGAAAAAGCGGTTACGTACTTGAAACGGCTTGCCGACCAGCAGCCGGTTATGGCTCGCGCAAGCATTACGGCGGTGGATTCTCTGCACACTGGCGATGTTGCGATGGTGATCGCGCGCGCGCCGGTGATTCAGGGATACAAGAAGAAACTACTATCGCCCATCAACTGGGTTTGCCTGGAACCCACCGTGGCACAGATCGACACGGTTATGGTGTCCGCTCAGTCGCCGCATCCCAATGCTGCGCGGCTTTTTGTTGATTTCGTTCTGTCCAAGGAAGGCCAGAGCAGTCTAGCCAGCGTTCAGCAGATTCCGGTCCGTAGAGACATGGAAGCGCCGTCAAACGCTACGTTCCAAAGCCCTAGATGGTTTGTCGAACGGCCGGATAGGCATGTCAATTTCGCAGAGACGGTTAGACAATTTCGGGAGATCTTTGGGCTGCAACAAAAATAATTGGACCGGAAACTCAGACACTTCGGAGGAGATCCAATGACACCAAAAATATACCGGCTCATAGGTTGCATGGTCGGAATCGCGTTACTCGCTTTTGCGATTCGAGCTGCGCGTGCTGACGAGTTCTACAAGGGCAAAACGATTCGCTTTGTCGTGGGACTCGCGCCTGGCGGCGGTTATGATCTCGCGGCGCGAACTATCGGGCGACACATGGGCAAGCATATTCCCGGTAACCCCACCATCGTCGTTGAGAATATGACGGGGGCCGGAAGCCTTATCGCAGCGAACTATACGTACAACAGCGCTAAGCCGGATGGCTTATTTATAGGGATCTGGAATGGCGGTTATGTATTGCGCCAAGCGCTCGGCGACAAAGCGATAAGGTTCGATGCTCGCAAGTTCGGCTGGATCGGTGCTCCAACCAAAGGCACGCCTTTTTGCGCCATCATGGCCCATACAGGGTTGAAATCATTGAAGGACGTTCTAGCCGCCGACCGGGAGCTCAAGATGGGTTCGACCGGACCCGGGTCCACCTACGACGATGTGCCTCAGATATTAAACCGCACCATAGGCACGAAGTTTAAAGTGGTTAGCGGCTATGAAGGAAGTGGTCCGATCTACGTGGCCATGCGGAGAAAGGAAATTGACGGGGGATGTTGGACTTGGGAATCGGGAAGGACCACTGCCAGGCCTCTGCTTAATGCACAGGGTGAAGAGAAGTTGATCCCATTTCTTATCCATAGCCGGGAACCGGATCCCGAGGTAAAGGACCTGCCGCTCATTCCAGAGGTGATCACGGGTAAGGATAACCTTTCCGCTTACCGGACATGGGCGGGAACCTATGAGTTCCAGCGTCCGTTTACCGTTCCGCCGGGCACGCCCAAGGAGCGGCTCCAACTGCTTCGGAAAGGCTTCGCTGACACCCTGAAGGACCCGGAGTTTGTCGCTGAAGCCGAAAAGTCGAAATTGGAAACAACTTATGTCTCAGGAGAAGAGATAGACAAATATGTGGCTCAGGTATTGGCGATTACGCCTAAAGCTAGAGAGCTTCTCGATTTCTTAGTGGTGAAACCAAAGACATAAGGCCGCCGAAGCCATAGCTTCTAGAAGCCTCATCGGAAGGGAGGAGACCATGAAGGCGAAATTGTGGCTACCCGTGGCTGCAATAGTAGGATTCGCTTTAACTGTTTCGGCTCCCACTCAATCATCCGCCGATGATTTCTACAAAGGCAAGACGATCCGCTTTGTCGTTGGGCTGGCACCCGGGGGCGGCTTTGATCTCGCGGCTCGGACGATGGCGCGGCACATCGGGAAGCATATTCCCGGAAATCCTACCATCGTCGTTGAAAATATGACCGGCGCCGGGAGTTTAATAGCGGCAAACTACACTTATTACAGCGCTAAGCCTGACGGCTTGTTCGTGGGGATTTGGGTCAGCGGTTTTGTTTTACGCCAGGCCCTCGGTGACAAAGCGATCAGGTTCGACACGCGCAATTTCGGTTGGATTGGCGCTCCGACCAAAGCTACGCCTTCTTGCAGCATTATGGCCCACACCGGATTGAAATCGCTGAAGGACATCCTCGCCGCCAACCGAGAACTTAAGATGGGTTCCATCGGACCCGGTACTACCTACGACGATCTCCCCCAGCTATTGAATCTGACACTAGGGACAAAGTTTAAAGTAATTAGTGGATATGAAGGAACCAGTACAATTCTTGTGGCCATGCGGCGAAAAGAAATCGACGGAGGTTGTTGGGGTTGGGAGTCGGTGCGGACCACCGCCAGGGCTCTCCTGGACGCTACGGGTGATGAGAAGCTGATTCCGTTTCTGATCCATCGCCGGGAGCCAGATCCTGAGGTGAAAGAGCTTCCGCTGATTAGGGAAATTATCAAGAGCGAGGATCACCTTTCGGCCTATAAGACCTGGGGCGGGACTCAGGAGTTTCAACGTCCATTCACCGTTCCTCCGGGCACGCCGAAGGAGCGCCTCGAGCTACTGCGCAAAGGATTCGCTGCCGCTATGAAAGACCCGGAGTTTATCGCTGAAGCCGAAAAATCCAAGTTGGAAACGACTTATGTCTCCGGGGAAGAGATCGAGAACTACGTGAATCAGGTTCTGTCGATTACTCCGAAAGCTAAAGAGCTTCTCAGTTTTCTAATGGTCAAACCGAAAGAGAGTCCGGCTGGAAAATAGCCACGATTAAACACCAACAAGGAGGAGATCATGAAGGCTAAACTATGGTTTTCAACGACGGTTGTGGTTGGCTTGGTTCTGCTTACCACGGCTAACTTATCGGCCAATGACTTTTATAAGGGCAAGACCGTCCGCTTTGTGGTGGGACTCGCGCCTGGCGGCGGCTATGATCTCTCAGCTCGAACCGTCGGGCGGCACATTGGAAAGCATATTCCCGGAAATCCGACGATTGTCGTCGAAAACATGACTGGCGCCGGGAGCCTTATCGCCGCGAATTATACTTACAACAGCGCTAAGCCGGACGGCTTATTTGTGGGGATATGGAATAGCGGACACGTGCTGCGTCAAGCCCTCGGAGACAAAGCCGTGCGCTTCGACGGACGCAAGTTCGGCTGGATCGGCGCTCCAACCAAGGGTACGCCTCATTGCAGCATCATGGCCCACACCGGATTGAAAACACTGAAAGATGTTCTCGCCACTGACCGCGAGATCAAGATGGGCTCGACCGGACCCGGGTCCACGTACGACGACACACCCCGGATATTGAACGAGACCATCGGCACCAAGTTTAAAGTGGTCAGCGGCTATGAAGGAAGCGGTCCGATCTATGTGGCCATGCGAAGAAAGGAAATCGACGGTGGTTGCTGGGGCTGGGAGTCAGCGCGGACCACGGCTCGTGCCCTCCTGGACGGCAAAGGCGATGAGAAGCTGATCCCGTTTTTGATCCATCGCCGCGAGCCGGATCCTGAAGTCAAAGATCTGCCGCTCATTCCAGAAATCATCAAAGGCGAGGACAAACTTTCCGCTTATCGCACTTGGGTAGGGAGTTACGAATTTCAGCGTCCCTTCACCGTGCCGCCGGGCACGCCCAAGGAGCGGCTGCAAATCCTGCGCAAAGCTTTTGCTGACACCATGAAGGATCCGGAATTTGTCGCTGAAGCGGAGAAATCCAAGTTGGAAACAACCTATGTTTCAGGGGAAGAAATAGATCAGTACGTGAGCCAGATTTATTCGATCACTCCCAGGACTAAGGAGCTTCTTAGCTTTTTAACAACAAAGGCAAAAAACTAGCCTCGCGGAGAAGTCTATGGAGTATATCGACGCCTTTTACCACGCCCTGCTCAACATCTTGCCTTTCACCAGCCAGGGCCAGCAGGCCTTTTTCTTCATGCTGGTAGGAGTCTTCATCGGCTTTTGGGTCGGCATCCTGCCTGGTTTGGGAGGGGCAGCGACCCTGGCTCTTATGCTCCCCTTTATTTACAAAATGGACCCGACATCGGCGTTCGCCTTTCTGTTGGGATCGAACGCCGTTACTGCGACTACCGGAGATATTACCTCAATTCTATTCGGCGTCCCCGGTGAAGGCACGACAGCTTCCACGATAGTGGATGGTCACCCAATGGCCAAAAAGGGGGAAGCAGGGCGCGCTCTGGGCGCAGCCTTGATGAGTTCTCTCGTTGGCGCTATTTTTGGCGCGTTCGTTTTGGCGGCGGCGATTCCTATTGCTGCCCCGCTGGTCCTCTCCATCGGTTCTCCTGAGTTCTTCATGCTCGCACTCCTCGGTATCACTTTCGTCGGTTCTCTGAGCGGAGGCAACATCCTCAAAGGTCTGCTGGCTGGCGGCCTTGGGCTAATGATTTCCACCATCGGTCTGGATCCGATCCGGGGTGTGCCGCGCTTTACTTTCGAGGGAATCCTGGGACAGGGACCATCAATCTTTTTGTGGGACGGCATCGATCTGGTCGCTGTGACCATCGGGCTGTTTGCGATTCCCGAGATTATCGACCTGGCAATTAAAGGAACGAGCATCGCCCGGGAAAAGGTCGAAAAACTAGGCGGCGTAATGGAGGGAGTGAAAGACACCTTCCGCCACTGGTGGCTGGTTTTGAAGTGTAGCGCACTCGGTGCGTATGTCGGAATCCTTCCGGGAGTGGGGGGCGGCACAGCCCAGTGGGTGGCCTATGCCTATGCAGTTCAGAGCTCCCCTAACAAAGAGCGTTTTGGCAAGGGGGCCGTGGAAGGAGTGCTTGGTCCCGGAGCGGCCAATAACTCGACCCGGGGAGGGGATCTGATTACCACAGTCGCTTTTGGAATTCCGAGCAGCGTCTCCACAGCGATCTTATTCGGTGCGTTTCTTATCCAGGGGATCGTCCCGGGTCCAGATATGCTGAATCCAGCCAAGCATCTCACGCTCACCTTTTCTTTTGTTTGGATCATTATCGTTGCCAACATCATCACCGTCGCAGTTTGTTTCCTTTTTCTTAACCAGCTGGCGAAGATCACCAATATCAGGGGATCATTACTGATTCCTTTCCTTCTGCTGCTGATTTATCTCGGCGGATTCACTGTCAAGAACAGTTTCGGCGACATGATCATGGTGCTCATTTTTGGCGCGCTCGGTTGGCTCATGGTGCAGCTCGATTGGCAACGGCCTCCTCTGCTCGTGGGTTTGGTGTTAGGGACCATCACGGAGCGAAACTTCTGGATTTCCACCAGGGCTTACGGAACCAGCTGGCTCCTGCATCCCGGAGTCATCATTATTGGCGTGCTCATTGTAGGAGCGATTGTTTACTCCATCCGCCAAATTCTTCGCGAGAAGCGACAAGCGCCATCAGTGGTTGCGGAATCAGCGCCGGAGCTCCAGAGCACGATGATCAGTAGCCCGGTTTATCGGCCTCTCTTTGCGCTCTTCTTGGTGGCGCTTTTTGTGTACGTATTACGCGAGACCTTTTATGAGATCCGTCCGATGGAGGAGCGCGCCGCCCTTTTTCCAATGGTTATCGGCATCCCATGCTTAGCGTTGGCCCTGGCAGTTTTTGTCCAAGAACTCTTCAACACCTTTAGTCGTCCAAAGGAGACGGCCAATCCCTCAGAAACTGCCTCCCCCCTCGAACGGGCTCTTGTGCGGAGCAGGGCGCTCTCCATTGTCGCGTGGACTCTGGGTTTCTTCTTGGCAATCTGGCTTTTGGGCTTCGTCATCGCTGTGCCGGTTGCAAGCTTTCTCTACTTTCGGTTTGCGGGAGGTGAGAAGTGGTTGGTCAGTATTCCATTGAGTCTGGTAGCTGGAGCGATTTTCTACGGCTTGTTCGATTATGTGCTCCACTTGCCTTTCCCTGAGGGAACATTATTGGCGTGGTTGAACCTTTTTGGATAGCTATCGACGGTGCATGTGGTTTTGGTGATCTGAATTTCCCGCTTACGTCTGTGCGGCGGGCGGAATTGGCGAGGTGCAAGATTACGTGGGAGGCGTGATGAGAACTATTTTTTCCGTATTCTTGGTTTGTCTGCTCTGGACTTCACACCTCTCAGCTCAGACGCCTTTCTATGAAGGCAAAACCATAAGAATCGTTGTGGGATTCTCCCCCGGCGCTGCTTATGACGTATGGGCCCGTCTCATGGCTCAGCACTGGGGCAAATTCATCCCTGGGAACCCCAGTTTCGTCGTACAAAATATGCCCGGCGGAGGCTCGTTGATTGCGGCCAATCATGTCTACAACGTGGCCAAGCCGGACGGTCTAACCATTGGCTTCGTCACTCCCGGGATCTACATCGAGCAACTTACGGGGCGAACAGAAGTCAAGCATGACTGGCTTAAGTTTTCCCATGTTGGCTCTCCCGAGAGCACTGCGCGAATCTTTATTATTCGCGCAGACTCCGGCTACAAGACCATCGAGGATTTGCGAAAAGCGGCGGTGCCGCCCAAGTGCGGCGCTTTGGGAGTCGGCTCGGCAACTTATTATTGGCCCAAGCTTCTCGCAGACAGTTTTGGATTTAAGTTAAACCTTGTATCGGGGTATGGAGGGGGGGCGGATGTTCACCTGGCGATCGAAAAGGGTGAAATGCACTGCTGGGGTGGCACCGTTCAGAACTCTTTAGGCACTGAGCCAGGCCGGAGCTGGATTAAGACCGGATTCATCCGCGCGCTCGCACAAGGCGGGCAAAAACGCCATCCCCAACTGCCCGAGGTCCCTACGATCTGGGACCTTATGGACAAGCATAAGACACCTGAAGCAACCAGGGCGCTGGCTAAAGTGCTCCTCGCTCCTGACGATCTAGGCCGCTCTTTGTTTGGCCCCCCGGGAATTCCAACGGACCGAGTTAGAGAGCTGCGCGATGGATTTATGAAGATGATGAACGATCCCGATGTCGCAGCCGATGCCCGAAAGAGAGGGTTCGAGCCAAATCCCATTAGTGGCGATGATATTGAAGGCTTGATGAATGGTCTTGTTCAGTCCGCAGAAGTGAACGAGCGGTTGAAAGTGTTTCTACAGAATTAGGGACCATGTTGCAACGTCAGCTTGTCGCGAGGCGTTTAGCGAAAGGAGAGTGCTATGAAGAGAATTCTCTTTGGCCTTTTCTTTTTTCTGGCGTGCGATGCCAGCCTTTCCGCTCAGACGCCTTTCTATGAAGGCAAAAGCGTAAGAATTGTTGTGGGATTCTCGCCCGGCGGTACTTATGACCTGTGGGCGCGCCTTATGGCTCATCACCTGAGCAAACACGTTCCTGGAAGCCCTAGCTTCGTCGTACAGAATATGACCGGCGGAGGCTCCATGGTCGCCGCCAACCACGTGTATACCGTCGCCAAGCCGGACGGTTTGACCTTCGGGTTAGTCACCCCTGCGCTCTACATCGAACAGCTTGCCGGGCGGAATGAAGTTCAGCATGACTGGCTTAAGTTTTCCTATGTCGGCTCGCCAGAGAGAACTGCACGGATCTTTTATATTCGCGCGGCTGGCTTCAGTAACATCGAGGATATTCGAAAAGCGGCGGAACCACCCAAGTGTGGTGCTACGGGGGCAGGTACTGCGAGTTATTATTGGCCCAAACTCCTCGCAGACACCTTTGGGTTCAAGCTGAGCATTGTGCCGGGTTACCAAGGCGCCTCCGATGTTAATCTCGCCATCGAGAAAGGTGAAATGCACTGCTGGGGCGGAACTGTTCAAGCCTATTTTGGCAGTGAGCCCGGCCGCAGTTGGGCCAAGACGGGATTCGTCCGCGTCTTGGTTCAAGGGGGGCAAAAGCGTGATGCGAGATTAGCCGATGTTCCGACGGTCTGGGAGCTGATGGACAAACACAAGACCAGCGAGGTGACAAGAGGTCTGGCAAAGGTGCTGCTAGCTCCCGACGATCTGGGCCGGCCGTTATTTGGTCCCCCTGGAATTCCCACGGACCGGATCAAAATTCTTCGCGAGGGGTTCATAAGGATGATGAATGATCCTGATGCCTTGGCTGAGGCCCGGAAGAAAGGGCTGGAGCCAAATCCCATCAGCGGGGACGAGGTTGAAGAACTGGTAAAAGAACGCGTTCAGCCAGCGGAAGTTATCCAGCGAATGAAAACATTCCTCCAGAATTGAGGCGGCTCCTGAGAGCGCCGGGAGATCATAATGTCATAGGATCCGAAGTTTGGATGCGTTAACGAAAAAGGAGAGTGCTATGAAGAGAATTCTCTTTGGCCTTTTCTTTTTACTGGCAGGGGACTCCAGCCTTCACGCTCAGACGCCTTTCTATGAAGGCAAGACCGTGAGAATCATCGTGGGATTCTCCGCCGGAGCGGCTTATGACGTATGGGCCCGCCTCATGGCTCAGTACTGGAGCAAATTCATCCCTGGGAACCCTAGTTTCGTCGTACAAAATATGACCGGCGGAGGCTCGTTGATCGCGGCCAATCATGTTTACAACGTCGCCAAGCCGGACGGTCTAACTCTGGGCTTTGTTGCGCCGGGCCTCTACATGGAACAGCTTGCCGGACGGAAAGAAGTTCAGCATGACTGGCTCAAGTTTTCCCATATTGGCTCGCCGGAGAGCACCGCGCGGATTTTTTTCGTTCGCGGTGACACCGGTTACAAGACGATCGAGGATCTTCGTAAAGCGGCTGAGCCGCCCAAGTGCGGTGCTACGGGGGTTGGCACCGCAAGTTATTTCTGGCCCAAGCTGCTTGCAGAGACCGTTGGATTCAAATTGACCATGGTGCTGGGTTACCAGGGCGCAGCTGATGCCCACCTGGCTATTGAAAAAGGTGAAATGCACTGCTGGGGCGGCACCCTTCAGAATTATTTCGGCACTGAGCCGAGCCGCACCTGGGCCAAGACCGGTTTTTCCCGCGTGCTCTCTCAAAGTGGACAAAAGCGCGATCCACGGCTGTCCGATGTTCCGACCATCTGGGAGCTGATGGATCAGCACAAAACAGTTGAAGCGACAAGGGCGGTGGTCAAGCTAATGCTCGCTCCTGAAGATATAGGACGCTCGTTGTTTGCTCCCCCGGGGGTTCCGCCGGACCGAGTCAAAGTTCTTCGCGCGGGATTTATGAAAATGATGACCGATCCCGATGTCGTCGCCGAGGCCCAGAAGAGGAGGTTCGAGCCTAATCCTCTCAGCGGGGAGGAAATTGAAGGCTTAATAAAAGGGCTCGTTCAATCCACGGAAGTCATCGAGAGAATGAAAACCTTTCTCCAGAATTAGGCGCGCGGCAGTGGTTGGCATCAGACGACAGAGCGTTGAACGACATTGATTCAACGGCGCGATTAGCAGAAAGGAAACCGCAATGAAGAGAATTGTCTTTGGCCTTTTCTTTTTACTGGCATGGAATTCCAGCCTTTACGCCCAGGCACCTTTTTATCAGGGCAAGACGATTACGCTCATAGCCGGGACCACCGCGGGAAGCCAGTATGATGCTCATGCGCGGCTCATAGCCCAGCACTGGGGCAAGCACATTCCGGGAAATCCAGAAATCATCGTGCAAAACATGCCGGGGGCCGGTTCTTTGATCGCGGCGAACCATCTCTACAACGTGGCAAAGCCCGACGGTCTGACGATCACGTCAATCATCCCGTCTATTTATTTCAATCAGCTCGCCGGACGCAAAGAGGTCCGGTTCGACTACTCCAAATTCAACTGGATCGGCAGCGTGGACCGTTCAGATAATCTTATTTATATGCGCTCCGATACGCCGTTTAAAACGATTTATGACGTCCGCCGCCCCGTGCAGCCGCCCAAATGTAGCGCGACGGGAACCGGCACCGTCGGCCACTACACGCCCAAACTTTTAAATGAAACGATTGGGACAAAATTTGAAATCGTTTTAGGTTATCCAGGCGGACCGGAAATGGATCTGGCGGTGGAAAAGAACGAGGCTCAGTGCCGCGCGTTTACCCTCGCGGCCTGGTTCAGCGGCGAGCCTTATCGCACCTGGTCCACCAAGGGATTCGCGCATGTGCTGATTCAAACCGGGAGAAAACGGGATGAACGGCTGCCGCAAGTCCCGACGCTCAAGGAGCTGATGGATGAGTTCAAGACCGAGGATACAGGGCGCCGCTTGGCTAGCGTGGTGCTCGCTTCAGGAGAGCTTGGGCGTCCTTACTTATTGCCTCCGGGTATATCCGCCGAACGGCTCAAAACGTTACGTGAATCCTTTGTGAAATTGATGGTCGATCCCGCCTTTTTGGCCGACATCAAAAGAAGGGGTCTAGAGGTGGAACCCACAACCGGGGAAGAGCTCGAAAAGTTAGCAAAAGAAGTAATGGCCCAACCACCGGAGGTCATCGAACGGGTGGAGAAACTCATGGGGAAATGACCTTGCGATACGCTGGCGAGACATTAACGATCCAAGTTGAAATTCAATAGAGGGAGAGCCGAATGAAGGAAATTACAAGGCCAATTTTCGTTGTGTTTGCAGTTTTGATTTTTCTGGCTCGTGCGGATGTCAAAGCCCAGGAAGAGCCGTTCTATAAGGGTCAATCGATCAAGGTGATCGTTGGATTCACGTCGGGTGGTTTCTATGATCGATGGTCGCGCCTGCTGGCTCGTTATGTGCCCAAATATATTCCCGGCAATCCTGAAATGGTTGTGCAAAACATGCCGGGCGCTGGCGGACTGATTGCCGCGAATCATGTCTATAGTGTCGCGAAACCCGACGGTTTGACCGTCGGCATGCTGTCCTACGGCGTCTATTTGGATCAGTTAGTGGGGCGCAAAGAAGTCCAATACGATGTGCGCAAATACAATTGGATTGGCTCTCCGGAGAAGAGCGATGTGCTGCTCTACATGCGGAATGACGCTCCGTATAAGACGCTGGAAGATATCCGCAAAGCGAGCACGCCTCCCAAGTGCGGTTCCACCGGCACAGCGGGAACCGATTACATTCTCGCCCGCATGCTGGAAGACACCCTTGGCCTCAAGATCGAAACCGTGCTGGGTTATCCAGGTGGGAGCGAGATCGACCTGGCGGTTGAAAAAGGGGAGGTGCAATGCCGCGGCATGACCGCTGCGCCGTTTTTCGGACGCGAGCCCTTCACAACCTGGCGCAAGAACAACTTTGTCCGGGTATTGGTGTTCGGCGGGGAGAAGCGCGATGAGCGAATTCCGGAAGCGCCTACGATTTACGAGATCTTCGACAAGGAAAAGACTCCGGAGGAGAGCCGTCGGGTAGCCGACGTTATCTTGCGCGGGGGCGACTTCGGCCGGCCTTGGGTTGCCCCTCCGGGCACGCCGAAAGAACGTGTGAAACTATTGCGCGATGCGCACGCCAAGGCCATGGCTGATCCGGCGCTGCTTGAGGAGGCTAAGAAGGGCAAAATGGAAGTCGAGCCGCTGGGCGGCGAGGAACTACAGAAGCTAGCGGAGAAAATAATGAACCAACCACCGGCAGTCATAGCGCGAGTGAAAAAGGTCTTGGGACAATAAACCGGACGAGGCAAGCGAGTCTCGCTGAGCTAACGAAAGGAGAATGCTATGAAGAAAATCTTCTTTGGCCTTTTCCTTTTACTGACATGGAATTCTAATCTAGCTGCCCAGACATTCTATGAGGGAAAAACGATTACGCTGGTAGTCGGGACCTCGGCGGGAGGCCTGTATGATCGGTATGCGCGCCTGCTGGCGGAACATTGGAGCAAGCATATTTCGGGGAATCCGACCATCATTGTGCAAAACATGCCGGGCGCCGGCTCGTTGATCGCGGCTAATCATGTTTACGGCGCGGCAAAGCCCGACGGTTTAACAATCCTATCAATCGTCCCCGCGATTTACTTCAATCAGCTCGCCGGACGACAAGAGGTACGATTTGACTGGGCGAAATTCAACTATATCGGAAGTGTGGATCGCTCAGATAACCTCCTTTACATGCGCTCCGATACTGCTTTTAAGACGATTCATGACGTGCGCCGGGCCGCTCAGCCCCCCAAGTGCAGCGCCACCGGCACAGGCACCGTCGGCCATTATACGCCGATGCTTATAAACGAAACGATCGGGACGAAATTTGAACTTGTACTAGGTTATCCGGGCGCACCGGAAATGGATCTGGCGGTGGAAAAAAACGAGACTCAATGCCGCGCGTTGGGCGTAACAGGTTGGTTTAGCGGCGAGCCATATCGGACGTGGGAGAAAAACGGATTCGTTCGCGTGCTTATTCAAACCGGCAGGGTGCGGGATGAGAGGTTGTCGCAAATCCCAACCCTCAACGAGCTAATGGAAGAGTTCAAGACCGAAGATGTGGGGCGCCGGTTAGCTACTGTGGTTCTTGCTTCGGGAGAATTCGGTCGTCCTTACCAGCTTCCTCCCGGCATTCCCGCCGAGCGGCTCAAGGTTTTACGCGACGCCTTTGCAAAAACAATGGCTGATCGCGGGTTTTTGGACGAGGCAAAAAGGCGGAACCTAGAGGTAAAACCTTCGACCGGGGAGGAACTGGAAAAATTAGCGAAAGAAGTGATGGGGCAACCCCCGCAGGCCATCGAACGGGTGAAGAAACTCATGGGGAATTAACATTGGGAGAGGCGCATTTTGGCATCGGTCAGGAGATCAATGTCATAAGATCTTTGATCCGAAGGTGTAGGTTAATCATGAACAAACGAATCATCTCCGCGCTAGCAGTTGTCGTTCTGATGTTTTTGTGTACCTCCCAGGGGCAACCCCAGGAGCCATTTTACAAGGGGAAAACCATAACCATTCTCGCCGGCACAGGAGCGGGGAACGTTTACGATATCTTTGCCCGGATGTTTGCCCGCCATCTGGGCAAGCACATCCCGGGCAACCCGGATATCATCGTGCAAAACATGGCCGGCGCGGCGTCCATGATCGCAGCCAATCACCTCTACAACGTGTCAAAACCCGATGGCTTGACCATCGGCGCCATTTTCCCGGCTCTCTATTTTGACCAGATTATTGGACGCTCAGAGGTAAAATTCGATTGGAGCAAGTTCATCTGGCTCGGAAGCCCGGCCAAATCGGACCAGCTTCTCTATATGCGCGCCGATTCTCCCTACAAGACGATAGAAGATGTCGTGAAAGCTTCGCCTCCACCCAAGTGCGGCGCAACCGGAACCACCTCGACCGCTTATTACATTCCGAAACTGTTGGATCAGACCATCGGAACAAATTTCGAGATCGTCTTGGGTTACAAAACCGGCACCGACATTGACTTGGCAGTGGAAAGAGGCGAAGTGATTTGCCGCGCCTTTACCATTGAAGCCTTTTTCGCTCGCGAGCCGTTTTTTACCTGGGTCAAGAAAAAATTTGTGCGAATCCTGGTTCAAACGGGAAAGAGCCGGGATGAGCGCCTCAAGGACGTGCCCACCATGGCCGAGCTTATGGACAAGTATAAGACAGATGACACGGGTAGGCGGCTGGCAAATTTAGTCTTGGCCGCCGGTGAATTCGGCCGCCCCTACGTCTTGCCGCCCAATACACCGGCCGACAAAGTTAAGATCATTCGCGAAGCATTCGCGAAGACTCTCAAAGATGAAGCGGTGTTAGCGGATGCTAAAGCGAACAAACTCGACATAGAGCCGAGCACAGCCGAGGAATTAGACAGACTTGCCAAGGAAGTGGTGAGTCAACCGCCCGACACTGTGGCGCAGATGAAAAAACTGCTGGGCAGCTAAGAGCCGAGATCATTGCGAGTCAAAAGACCAATACTGAGTGCAAAGTCTACACTGAGGTTCAAAGCCGGAGAGAAGATCGGCGTGAAGTTTAAGGAAGGTAGCGCAGGGCTTTCTGCAGGACTGCTTTTTACGGCTCTAGTGAACTGCCAGTCGTTTTTACCTGCAGACCTCTTTGCCGAAACGCCCTTTTATCAGGGGAGGACCATTACGATTATACAAGGCGTTGACCCAGGCGGCCTAGCAGATTTACGGACAAGATCTCTGATCCCCTTTTTGCAGAAGTATATTCCAGGGAATCCAACCATCGTTAGCGAGTACATGCCCGGCGGGGGAGGCCGAAAGGCTGCAAATCATGTCTACAGATCAGCCCGGCCCGACGGGCTTACTATCGGCAGACCAGGCGTCGGCATGGTTTCTGCTGCGGTGCTAGGAGAAAGCGGAGTTTTCTACGACCTCGATAAGTTTTTTTATCTGGGCTCTACGAATAGCACGGCCCGTATCCTCTTTTTCACGAGGAAGCAGGCTGGCTTAAACAGCATAGAGAAACTCCAGTCCGCCACCGGCGTCAGGATCGGGGCCCAGTCTGTGGGTTTCTCTATCTATAATGACGCGCGCCTTTTCGCCTACCTCATCGGTCTTAAAGAACCGAAGTTCGTGACCGGCTATTCGGGCCCCGAGATTGACCAGGCGCTGATGCAGGGCGAGGTAGACGCCCGATCGTCGCCCGCGGACACGGTCTTACATCGCAACCAAGACTGGCTCGACAAAGGATTGGTAGACTTTCACGCAATCTTAGAAATTCCCAAGGGGGACAAGCATCCCAAATTCAGCCACCTCCCCGAGATTGAGAGCTTTGCCAGGTCGGATAGAGAGCGTAAGCTGGTCGACTTGGCGCGCGCTTACAGAGTGGCCGGCGGCCCTTCCGTTCTGCCACCGGCAACACCCGAGGATAGGATAATTATTCTCCAGGAGGCCTTTCGCAAAACCTATAAAGATCCGGAATTTCTTCGCGAGTATAAAAAGCTCACGGGCGAGGAAGCGACGCCCCTACTGCCCGAAAATCACGAGAAGGTGATCAGAGAAATACCGCGCGATCCTGAAGTAATAGAGCTATTCAAAAAACTAGCGGGCGCCGAGCCGCTGCCGCCACGGTAAGAAAGGAGACTCGCGATGAAGATAAAACTCATGCCGCGGATTCTCTGCTCAGCGCTGTTAACTCAGCTTGTCTTCCTACCCGATTTGCTTTATTCACAATCCGATTTTTATCGAGGCAAAACGATCACGATCGTTCAGGGCCGAAGCGCCGGGGGAACGGGAGACTTCCGGGTGCGCGTGGTGGCGCCGTTTTTACAAAAATATATACCCGGGAATCCCATGATCGTGCATGAGTACATGGACGGCGGCGGTGGCCGCAAAGCGACCAATCACATGTTCAACACGGCTCGTCCCGACGGTCTCACCATCGGCAATGTCGGCAGCGGCGCGATCACCAGTGCCGTACTGGGCGAAGTCGGCGTTCAGTACGACATCGACAAAATTCATTTCGCCGGCACAGCCGACAGCGCTGTTCAATATCTGCTTTTAACGCGCCGCGAGGCCGGCTTCAGAACTCTCGATAAACTCCAGCAAGCCTCCGGCTTGCGCTTCGGCGGGCTATCGGTTGGACACACGATCGATACTGTCGGACGGATTATGATTTGGCTCCTCGGGCTCAAAGAAATCAAGGAAATCACCGGGTTTTCGTCTTCTGAGCGGAACGCCGCTTTGCTGCGTGGCGAAATCGAAGGCCTGGTGACCCCCGATGATTTCTTTGCCCGCAATCCCGAATGGCTGGATAAACCTCTGGTTGATTTACACGTCATCCTGTCCATTCCCAGAGAGGAAAAGCATCCGCGTTATTCATCCTTGCCTGAAATTGACAGCTTCGTCAAAACCGAGCGCGAGCGGAAACTCCTGACCATGTTCCGCAACTTTAGATTGGCGGGCGCGGCGCCATTCATTGTCCCTCCAGCTGTGCCCAGGGACCGGGTGGAAATCATCAAAGAAGCCATGCGTAAGACCTTCAAAGATCCCGCGTTTTTTGCGGAATACCGCAAAATCGCAGGCGAAGATCCCACTCCACTGATGCCGGAAGCAAATGAGAAGGCGATTCGCGACTTGCCGAGGGATGCGGAGACCGTAGAGCTTTTTAAAAAATTCGCCAGCGCAGGACCGCTGCCGCCACGGTAAGAAAGTAAAATCGCCATGAAGGTAAAAATCATGCCGCGGATTCTCTGCTCAGCGGTGTTAACTCAGCTTGTCTTGCTACCCGACTTTCTTTATTCACAGTCCGACTTCTATCGGGGTAAAACCATCACCATCATTCATGGCCGTTCCGCTGGTGGAGCGGGAGATGTCCGCGTGCGCGCGGTGGCGCCCTTTCTACATAAGCACATTCCAGGCAATCCCACCATTGTGCATGAATACATGGATGGCGGCGGCGGCCGCAAGGCGGCCAATTATATCTTCAACGCGACTCGCCCCGACGGCCTAACCATCGGCAACGTCGGCGGCGGTGTGGTCGCGAGCGCCGTGCTCGGGGAGACCGGCGTTCAATACGATCTCGAAAAGCTTCATTTCGTCGGTTCGCCTTTCAGCACGAGCCACTATTTGTTTTTGACGCGCCGCGAGGCGGGATTTAGCACCCTCGACAAACTCCGCCAAGCCTCGGGCGTGCGCTTGGGCGCTCAATCCGTCGGCCATACCGTCTACAACGTCGGCCGGATCATGGCTTGGCTCATCGGGCTCAAAGAAGTCAAGGACGTCACTGGTTTTTCGACACCGGAGCGAGACGTCGCCTTCCTGCGTGGCGAAATCGATGCGATCGCGGCCACCGATGAGGCATTTGCCGTTCGTAAGGCTGACTGGTTGGAAAAGGAACTGATCGATCTCCATGCCCTCTACGCGATTCCGCGCGAAGCCAAGCATCCACGCTTTCACTATTTGCCCGAAATTGACGGCTTTGCCAGAACCGAGCGGGAACGCAAGATATTGATCATGTTTCGCAATTTCAGTTTGACGGGCGGCCCATTCATTCTTCCTCCAGCGATGCCCAAGGAGCGGGTGGAGATTATCAAAGAAGCCCTGCGCAGGAGTTTCAAAGACGCGGATTTTTTCAAGGAATACCGCAAAGTAACAGGCGAAGACCCGACACCATTGATGCCGGAAGCCAATGAAAAGGCGATTCGCGACTTGCCGCGGGATGTGGAGGTGGTAGAGCTTTTTAAAAAGTTTGCCGGCCCGGGACCAATCCCGCCGCGCTAGGCTGCAGGTTGTTCAAAATGTTCAAACAGTTCAAAACGTTCAACCCCCCCGCCTCTGGTTCCTCCCCCGCGACGCGGGGGAGGATGAAGGAGGGGGATTGAACCGAGCGCAGCGGTTGAACGACTTGAACCATTTGAACCGTTCGTCAGAGGCAAAGGAGGTCGATCATGAGGGGTTGCAAAGCAGATTCTTATCAGCAGCGATGGTTCTCGCGGCGTTATTTGTTCTGACGGCTAAAGCGATGCGGGGGGATTCATGAAGTTAATAAAAAGGACCTTCGAGCTTTTTGCAGGGCTGTTTCTTGCTGCCCTACTCATCGAGGTCTCATTTCTGCCACGAGGTCTCCTGGCGCAAACTCCCTTCTATCAGGGAAAGACGATTACGCTTATTCAAGGTACCGCCCCAGGTGGATCCTCCGATATGATGGTCAAATCCGCGCTTCCGTATTTAAAAAAATACATACCCGGCGAGCCCGCGATTGTGCCCGAGTACATGCCAGGCGGAGGAGGAGTGAAGGCTGCCAACCACCTCTATAAGAATGCTCGGCCTGATGGCCTCACCATGGGAAACCTGGGTGGCGGCCTGGTGTCGAACGCCGTGCTTGGAGAGGGTGGTGTGCTCTACGACATCGATAAATTTATCTACCTTGGCTCACCGCACAGCCACTACCACTGGGTCTTTATGTCGAGGCGGGAAGCGGGTCTGACAAATCTGGAAGCTCTGCGATCGGCCTCGGGCGTTAGAGTTGGCGCTCAATCCATCGGCCACTCCGTCTACATTGTTGGGCGACTATTCGCCTATCTGATCGGTCTCAAGGAGCCAAAGTTCGTGGTCGGCTATTCTGGACCGGAACTGGATCTAGGGTTGGTTCAGGGAGAGTTTGATGCGCGTATCAACAACGCTGACACATTGGTAACTCGGAATCCGGAATGGCTCGCCAAGGGAGTTGTCAATCTTCACGCCATCATGGAGGTCCCCAAAGGGCTCAAGCACGATCACTTTGCAAGTTTGCCGGAAGTGGAACAGTTCGCGAAGTCGGACAGGGAGCGAAAGGTTTTGGCGATGCTGCGCGCCTTCAGGCAGGTTGGCTCACCGTATATCCTGCCGCCGGGGACTCCTGGAGAACAGGTAAAAATTCTGCGTGAAGCGCTGGTCAAGACTTTCAACGACCCCAGCTTCCACAAGGAGTACAAGAAGCTTACCGGCGATGAAGCAACGCCGCTTATGCCGGACGAGATGGAGAAAGCCGTAAAGGAACTACCACGGGATCGAGAAATTGTCGAGCTTTTCAAAAAAATTGCGGGAGGTGGTCCGTTGCCGCCGCGCTGACGCGTAGTAGTTCAAACCGTTCAAGCAGTTCCAATCGTTCAAACCGTTTGAATGGAGCGGAGCGGTTAAACGGCTTGAACGGTTTGAACCTTCAAGGAGGGTATATGGGGAAGACAGTCGCTCTTATCGCTTACAGTTTGCTCTCGTTCACCTCCGCCTTCGCTCAAGCTCCCTTTTATCAGGATAAAACCATCACGATCATTCAGGGACGAGAGCCAGGAGCTTTAGGCGATAACCGGGTGCGAGCCCTTGTTCCGTTTCTCAAGAAGTACATTCCGGGAAATCCTTCCATTGTTAGTGAGTTTATGCCCGGAGGCGGCGGGCGGAAAGGTACTAATCACATCTTTCGAGTGGCCCGGCCGGACGGCCTTACTATTGGAAATGTGGGGTCCGGTTTAGTGGCTAACGCAATCCTTGGTGAACCTGGGGTTGAGTACGATCTCGATAAATTGATCTATCTCGGATCGCCCAACAGCGTTACGCAGTACCTCTTTTTAAGTAAAAAGGAGGTTGGCTTAGATGATCTGGAGAAGCTGCGCAGCCACACGGGGCTCAGGGTTGGCGGTCAAACGGTTGGGCACGACATCTATATCAACGGGCGACTTTTCGCCTGGATTATTGGTCTCAAGGAACCGAAATTCGTGCCGGGCTATTCGGGCACCGAGCTTGACTTGGCTTTAATGAGCGGAGAGGTGGATGCGAGAGCGCAAACGGCTGCCTGGCTTTTGCACCGAAATCCGGCTTGGCTCGAAAAAAAGTTGGTGAACGTCCACGCCATTCTTGAAATTCCGAAGGGAACAAAACATCCACGCTTTGCCGATCTGCCGGAGCTTGAGAGCTTTACTCAATCCGACAATGAGCGCCAGATACTGGCGCTGTTCCGCGCTTTTAGGCTCGCCGGTTCGCCTTACATTCTGCCTCCCGGTACGCCCAAGGAACTGGTTGACGTACTCCAGCAAGCGATCAGGAAGAGCTTCAACGATCCTGAGTTTCACAAGGAATTTAAAAAGCTCACCGGAGATGTTCCCACGCCTCTGATGCCCGAAACAATGGATAAGTATATTCGGGAAATCCCTAGGTCACCTGAGATTATCGCTTTGTTTCACAAGATCGCAGGCGCAGGGCCTCTCCCCGCGCGGTAATAACAAATTTCCTTAAGGAGGTCTCATGAAAAGAACGATTCTTAGCTCAATAGTCCTGATCGGGTTTGCCCTTCTCGCCGGCATTGCACACGCAGACTCGCATGATTTTTTTAAAGGCAAGACGGTGCGCCTCGTGGTGGGGACTTCGGCAGGAGGCGCTATGGATGAATGGGCGCGGTTTATCGCGCCGCATCTGGGCAGGAACATTCCGGGCGCCCCCGATATCGTGGTGCAAAACATGCCGGGCGGGGGAACCGTGATCGCTGCCAACTACGTCTATAACATCGCCAAACCCGACGCTTTAACCATCGGGCTCGTTAACCCCGCCATCTATGTCGATCAGCTTTTAGGCGCGAAGGAAGTGAAGTTCGACTGGCCGAAATTTTCCTGGATTGGTTCTCCGGAACGAATCGATCAGGTTTTGTTTATACGCACAGACTTTCCGCAAAAAACCCTGGACGATCTGCGCACGGCTCCAGAGGCGCCGAGATGTGCAGCCACAGGGCGTTCCGGCGCTGGTTATTTTCTTCCCAAGCTTCTTGAGGAAGGACTCGGACTGAAAGTTCAAATGGTAGTTGGTTATGGTGGCGGCGGCGATATGAACCTGGCGATGGAGAAAGGAGAGGTGCAATGCCGCGCTGGAACCGTTTCGGCCTATGTGGGCCGCGAACCCACCCGGACATGGAATGCGAACGGTTTCGTTCGTCCTTTGGTTCAAAGCGGAACCAAGCGTTATGCCAAATTGCTCGATGTCCCAACTATCTACGAGCTGATGGAGACCTATAAAACGCCCGATGCCACCAGGCGGGTTGCAAAAGTTCTGCTCTCTTCCGGCGATCTCGGTCGCCCGTTTTTTGGGCCCCCAGGAATGGTTGCGGACCGGCTGAAAATTTTGCGCGTGGCCTTTACTAAGACCATGAATGATGAGGCTCTATTGGCCGAAGCCAAGAAAAAGAAATGGGACCTGGATCCCATGGACGGTGAGGAACTAGAAACGTTGGCCAAAGAAATTATGGTTCAGCCGCCGGAGGTTATCGAGAGGGTCAAAAAAATTCTGGGAAACTAGAGGTGGAAGTGAGCGGACGAAGTAGGTCTTAAATTCTCCAGCTAACACGGAGGTTAAAATGAAAAGGGTGATATTGGCTATCTTTCTGCTCTCGTTGATCTGGAACTCCTCCGCCCAGGCGCAAGCGCCTTTTTATCAGGGCAAGACCATCACGTTCGTCACTGGATCGCCGGCCGGAGATCTGTTCGATATTTATGCCCGTACCGTCGGCGAGTTTTTGTCAAAGCACATCCCGGGAAATCCCAACATTATTGTTCAGAATATGCCGGGAGCAGGCCATATCATCGCGGCCAACTATGTTTACAACGTCGCCAAGCCGGATGGTCTGACTCTAGCCGGTACCCTCGCGACCCTCTACATCGATCAACTCGTTGGACAGCCCGAAGTCAAGTACGACTGGGCAAAGTTCACATGGATCGGCAACGCTGGCAAGTCACCCATGCTGCTTTATATGCGGGCCGATAGCCCCTACAAGACCATCGACGACGTTCGTAATGCAAAGGAGCCTCCCAAGTGCGGTAGCACGGGTATGTCTAATTCCGGTTACGTCGTGCCCAAACTCCTCGAGGAAACAATTGGGGCAAAATTCAATGTTGTACTCGGCTACCAGGGCGGCGGTGCTGTCGACTTGGCGGTCGAGAAAGGCGAAGTGGTGTGCCGGGCTTTCAGCATAGAAGCTTATTTCTCGCGAGAGCCTTTTCATACATGGCGCAAGAAAGGGTTCGTGCGGATACTGGTGCAAGGAGGGAAAACCAGGGACGAAAAACTGCCCGATGTGCCGACGATCCATGAAGTTATGGACAAATACCAAACGCCGGAATCGGGGCGGCGCTTAGTAACAGCGATGCTCGCTGCTGAGGAATTTTTTCGCCCTCACTACGGTCCTCCAGGTATTCCGCCGGAGCGCGTGAAAATCCTGCGTGAGGCCTACACGAAGACAATGAACGATCCTGCGTTTTTGGCTGAAGCCAAAAAAAGGAGACTGGAGATAAATCCAACCAGCGGCGAGGAAGTGGACACTCTCATCAAAGAGGTTATGGTGCAGCCACCCGGGGTTATAGAACGGATGAAGAAACTGCAGGGAAAATAAATGGGAAGAATATGCATACAAGAAGAATGATGCCACTGCTGGCAACTGTTAGTTTGCTTGGTTTCGCGACATGGGCAGTTTCCGCCGGCGCCCAGGAGTCCTTTTATAAAGGTAAGACAATACGCCTTATCGTGGGCCTCGCACCGGGCGGCGGTTATGACCTTTATTCTCGAGTGATCGCGCGCCACATGGGTAAGCATATTTCAGGCAATCCGACGTTCGTTGTTGAGAACATGCAGGGTGCCGGCAGCGTGATTGCAGCGAATTATATGTACAAAGCGGCCAATCCTGACGGGCTCACCATAGGCCATGTTCTGGGTGGTCTGTTTTTGCAGCAACTCCTTGGGAATCCAGCGATCGAGTTCGACGGCCGTAAATTTGAGTATATAGGTGTGCCTGCACAGGACCATTTTCTGATCGGGTTGTCTAAAACGACGGGTATTATGAGCTTCGAGAGTTGGATGGCTTCAAAAAAAACCGTCAAGCTCGGAGGTGTCGCCCCAGGAGGTGCTACCGATGATGTTCCCAAAGTCCTCGAAGCCACATTAGGTCTCCCGATCAAGGTTGTTACTGGCTACAAAGGCACGGGCCCGATTCGGCTTGCCTTCGACAGCGGGGAAGTGGACGGGGTTTGTAATGCGTGGGAGTCGTTCAAATCAACTTGGCGCAAGCAACTGGACTCAGCGGATGTGGTCCTTGTTCTCCAAGCGACGGTAAAATCGCATCCGGAACTCCCGAACATCCCGGTTGCATTTGATTTTCTGAAGACTGAGGAGGCACGAAAACTTTTCCAGGTCGTCGTTCGGGTTCATGGGCCTTCGACCCGTCCCTATTTTCTCCCACCCGGCACACCCAAAGAGCGGGTACAGATCCTGCGCAAGGCCTATATGGATACTATGAATGACCCGGAGTTCCTGGCTGACGCCAAAAAAGCCAAGTTGGATCTCAATCCAGATGACGGCGCGGGGCTCGAGCGAAACGTCAAAGAGATTTTTGATCTGGAGCCTTCACTAGTAGCGAAGCTGAAGGAAATTCTCAAATAGCGTCTGAAGGGAAAAAGATGGCTACGGCTGACCATCCTCTCACGTGCGACCTATATCGTCGTATTCAAGGAGGCCAACCATGAATAGATGTGAAGCTCTATTGAAGGTGAAAATTGCACTGGTGGTTTGTTCGTTGACCAGCCTGTTTCCTGGTTATGCGTATGCTCAAGACAATTTTTACCCGGGAAAAACGGTTACACTGCTGGCTTTTACGGCGCCGGGTGGAACCGGTGATCTCCGCGTTAAAGCTGTGCTTCCGTTCCTGCAGAAACATATTCCTGGAAATCCCACAGTCGTCATCGAGTACATGGACGGCGGGGGTGGGCGCAAAGGAGCAAACCACCTCTACAGGTCCGTTCGCGCGGATGGGCTTACCATCGGAGCAGCCAGCGGCGCGATTGTGGGCCTGGCGGTTATGGGTGAAAAAGGCGTTTCGTACGATCCTGACAAGTTTATTTATCTGGGCACGCCGGAACATGAAAACCACGCGGTGATTTATACCAGAAGGGAGCTCGGGCTCGATAGTTTGGAGAAGCTTCGAGCCGCCAAGGGCATCCGCATCGGCGGTCAAACCGTCGGGCATGTGTCCTACGTCGCCGGGCGGCTGTTTGCGTATTTTCTGGATATGAAGGATCCAAAGTTCGTCGTTGGTTACAGCGCGCCCGAGGTGGATGTGGCGCTGTTGGGCGGTGAGCTTGATGCCCGGGCAAATAATGCCACTTCAGTGCTACGCCGTAATCCGGATTGGCTAGACAAAGGGGTGATGAATTTTCACGCGATCATGGAAACCCCCAAGGGCCAAAAGCATCCACGCCTTGGCCACCTTCCGGAGATCGAAACCTTCGCCAAAAACGAAAGAGAAAAAAGACTTCTTAGCGTCTGGCGCGCCTTTCGGGGTGTCGGTTCGCCCTATATCTTGCCTCCGGGTACGCCCAAAGAGAGAGTTGACGTACTAAAAGATGCTTTTCGCAAAATCTTCGTGGATCTCGAATTCGCTAAATATTTTAGAAAAATCGTCGCCGAGGATATTTCGCCGTTAGGAGCAGACGAATTGACCAAAGTGGCAACCGGAATGCCTCGCGACCCGGAGACGCTGGAATTGCTCAGAAAATTATCCGGACCAGACCCGCTGCCAGCGCGGTAGGAATGGCTGAGGATGCTGCTCGAAAATTTGTATGAAAAGATCGCTAAGGAGGTCGTCGATGGAATCAAAAGCAGGTCACTCTAAGACTTCCGCCATAGTGCCGACTGCTCTTCTGTTTTTCCTTTTGATTGCTCCATGGCCGACTCTGTCACAGACGTCCTTTTATCAGGGGAAAACTATCACCATTGTTCAAGGGCGTGATCCCGGTGGCACTGGAGACATGCGGGTAAGGGCCATGATGCCCTTCTTGCAAAAACATATTCCGGGAAATCCAACCATTGTTAACGAGTACGTGCCGGGCGGTGGAAGCCGCAAAGCTGCCAATCATGTCTTCAAGTCGGTGCGTCCTGATGGGCTCACTATCGGCAACCTGGGGCTTGGCATGGTTTCTTCTGCCCTGCTCGGAGAGCCGGGAGTCACATATGATCTCGACAAGTTTATCTACCTCGGGTCACCCTTTAGCAGCCATCACGCCGTTTTTGTAACGCGGAAAGAGGCTGGGCTAAACAATATAGAGAAACTCCGCGCGGCCGACGGAATTAGAATCGGCGGTCAATCCGTGGGTTTCTCCACCTACATCGAAGGCCGACTATTCGCTTACATCATCGGTCTAAAGGATCCAAGGTTCGTTACCGGCTACGGTGGAGCTGAGCTGGACCCGGTCCTGATGCGGGGTGAAATAGACGCGCGCGCGACCAGCGCTGATACGGTGCTTCGTCGTAACCCTGACTGGCTCGAAAAACCCATAGTGGACTTTCACGCCATCATCGAGGTTCCCAAAGGAGAAAAGCATCCCACTTTCTCCAATTTGCCGGAGCTTGAGAGCTTTGCCAAATCCGAAAAGGATCGCAAGATCATGACCATGCAGCGTGCCTTCAGAGTCGCCGGCCAGCCCTTTGTGCTTCCTCCAGGCACACCCAAGGATCGCGTTGACATTATCCAGGAAGCGTTCCGCAAGACCTATAAAGATCCGGAGTTTCACAAGGAATATAAAAAACTCACGGCTGACGAACCCACACCGCTCATGCCTGATGCGCATGAGAAAACCATCAGAGAGATTCCCCGCGATCCGGAGATCGCGGCAATCTTCAAACAGATTGCAGGCGCCGGGCCACTGCCGCCGCGGTAAGAAAGGAGACTCGCCATGAAGAGTAAAATCATAACGCGGATTTTGGGTTCGGCGTTGTTAACTCAGTTGGTCTTGCTACCCGACTTCGTCTATTCACAGTCCGACTTTTATCGAGGTAAAACGATTACCATCATCCATGGTCGTTCCGCCGGGGGATCGGGAGATTACCGCGCGCGTGCGGTGGCTCCGTTTTTACAAAAATATATCCCAGGGAATCCCACCATCGTGCACGAGCACATGGACGGTGGCGGCGGCCGCAAGGCGGCCAATCATATCTTCAACACCGCTCGTCCCGACGGTCTAACCATCGGCAGCGTGGGAAGTGGTGTGCTTGTTAGTGCCGTGCTCGGCGAAGCCGGCGTTCAGTACGATCTCGACAAACTTCACTTCGTCGGCTCGCCTTACAGCGCCACGCACTATGTATTTTTGACACGCCGCGAGGCCGGATTGACAACCCTCGAGAAGCTTCGACAAGCCTCGGGCGTGCGCTTGGGCGCTCAGTCCGTTGGCCATAGCAACTACAACGTCGGCCGGATCATGGCTTGGCTCCTCGGGCTCAAAGAAATTAGGGATGTCACCGGCTTTTCGAATCCGGAGCGGAGAGTCGCTTTGATGCGTGGTGAGATCGATGCTATCGCCGTATCCGACAGTGGGCTGCTGGATCGCCAGGCGGAGTGGCTGGAAAAAGGTCTCGTCGATCTCCATGTCATCTTTGCCGTGCCGAGAGAAAATAAGCACCCGCAGTTTTCCTATTTGCCGGAAATTGACGGCTTCGCCAAAACCGAGCGGGAACGCAAGATAGTGGCCATGTTCCGCAACTTCAGTTTGACGGGCTCGCCGTTCATTCTTCCTCCAGCCATGCCCAAGGATCGGGTGGAAATCATCAAAGAAGCGCTGCGCAAGAGTTTCAAAGATCCTGCGTTTTTCCAAGAATACCATAAATTGGTTGGTGACGACCCGACTCCACTTACGCCGGAAGCAAATGAGAAGGCGATTCGCGACTTGCCGCGGGATGCGGAGACCGTAGAGCTATATAAAAAGTTCGCCGGCCCGGGACCAATTCCACCGCGGTAAAACGGGAGAGTTCAAATGGTTCAAGCAGTTCAATCGCTTCGCTCTGTTCAATTCCCCCTCCTTAATCCTCCCTCGCGTCGCGGCGGAGGACACAGGTGGGGGTTGAACGGCTTTAACGGCTTGAACGGTTTGAACCTGCAGGGACGGTATATACCAAAGACCGTGGCTTTCGTCGTTTACAGTTTGCTCTCGTTGACTTCTGCCTTCGCTCAAGCACCGTTTCACCAAGGCAAGACCATCACGGTGACCACGTTTACTGGACCCGGCGGAAGCGGAGACCTCCGTGCAAAAGCCACGGTTCCTTTTCTGTAGGAGACTAAGAGAAACGAAGAAAGGAGGGCAGGACCATGCCAATCATAGCCATTTTTGGTGGGACTTTCGGCGATGATGAAGAGCTCGCTCGGAACGTCGCGACGAAATTAGGTTGTCGGTTCGTCAGCCGCGAAATCTTCGTTGCGGCGAGCCAGCGTTGCGACGTACCCGAGTCGAAGCTTAACGACATCATCGAAAAGGAGCCGCACTGGTGGGAACGTTGGCACGAAAATCTGCGGCTTTACCGGATCGCGCTACAGGCAGCCATGAGCGAGGCCGCGCTCGCAGAGAATCTTGTCTACCTGGGACATGTGGGGCATGGGTTGCTCCCCGACATCCGCCACGTCGTAAGGGTGCTGCTCACGGCGCCCATGGAGTATCGCATCGAGCAAGTGCGCAAACGACAAGGGCTAGAGCCAAAGGCGGGGCGCCGCTATATCGATCATGTAGAAAAAGCGCATACGCGGCGGCTGATGGCGCTGTTTGGCTCGGACTGGCGCGACCCGGGGCAATACGCTTTGATCCTGAATATGGCGCAATTGAGTTCCGCCTCCGCGGAAAATATCATTGCCCATGCAGCGCATCTGATCGATTACCAGCCCACGGCTGAGTCGCGCCAGGCCCTCGGAGATTTGGCCCTGACTGCAAAGGTTCAAGTTCACTTGTTAACCGATCCAAGGCTGAGAGATGTAAATGTAAGCGTGCAAGCGAAGCAGGGAGAGGTGAGGTTGGCGGGGCTTTTGCCACAGTCGGTTTCGGAATACGAAGTCCGACACATCGTTGAAGGAATCCCTGGAGTCAAGAACGTAATGAGCGATTTTGTGAGCCTTCGCGGCCGGGCGTTTCGTTAGCGCTAGCAGACGGCAGCTTTGATTTTGCAGGATAATCGACGGTTCGGTTGCAGATAGATGCGGCGCACCCAGACACGGGTCCGGGAGATCTTTCGGTAGTCAATAACCGATAAGCTGTGGGTGACGCTGGCAGAATCGTTGGAAAAGTTTGAGGAAGCCTCGTCATGCCCATCATCACCATTTATCAAGGCGCATCAGGCAGTGGCCAGGAATTGGCGGAAGCTGTTGCCGGCGTTTTGGGCTACCGTTGTGTCGGCCGAACGGAACTTCTCGAGGCCGGCCGGCGCTACCGAATTCCTGAAGCGAAGCTCAACGAGATCATGGAAAAAGGTCCACACTGGTGGGAACGGTTGCTGCAAAACATGCGTCCTTACCGCATCGCTCTTCAAGGAGCGTTTTGCGAAATTGCCGCGGACGGAAAGATCGTCTATCACGGCCACCTCGGTCACGAATTGTTGCCCGGCATCCGCCATGTGTTGAAAGTGCTGCTCACCGCTCCTCTGGAAGTCCGTGTCAACCAGATCCAGAGCCGTGAAAACTTGAGCCCGGTTGAAGCTCGCCGTTACATCGAGGAGACAGACAAAGTGCGCAGCCGGCGGCTGATGTCGATGTTTGGGGCGGACTGGCGTGATTCGAGCCGCTACGACCTGGTGCTCAATCTCGGCCACATGAATGTCGAGTCGGCAAAACGGCTGATTGTCGAGGCGTCGAAGCTCGAAGACTATCAGCCAACGGTTTCTTCTGAGCGGCAATTCCAAGATCTTTCGCTCAGCACCAGAGTTCATGCAGTGTTGATCACTGCACAGGAATTTCGCGGATCGATTCTTGATGTTCGCGCGGAAAATGGTCATGTCCACGTTTCGGGCAATTTGCAATTTTGGGTGTCGGAAGAGCAAGTCGTCCGCGCGGTCGAAAGAGTTCCCGGTGTAACCAAGGTAACCACCGACCTTGGCGATATCCCCCTCGAAGACAACGGAGTCTGACACAGGGGAATCCAATAAGGGAGATCGATATGGAGATTTCGCTGTTCGACGCGGCCATAAAGGGGTTCCTGAATCTGCTTCAGCTCAAGGTCTTGTTCGCCATGCTGGTGGGCATCAGCATCGGCACGTTCACCGCGGTGGCGCCTCAAGGATTGGGCATGCCGCTCGTTTATGCCATCGCATTGCCTATCGTCATCAAATGGGAGCCGGTCACTGGCATCGCTCTCTTGATTGGCGCCAGCTCCGTGAGCGCGGTTTGCGCGGCTTACCTTCCAGTGCTCTTTGGTATTCCCGGAGGCGCCGGCTCTCAGGCCACTGTCCTGGACGGTTACCCGATGGGCAAACGCGGCGAGGCACGCCGTGCCTTGGGAGCCTCATTCATGGCTGGAGGGATGGGATGTCTGATCGGAACTTTAACTCTCGCTTTCGCTATTCCCGCCGCTAGACCTTTGATCTATCTCATGGGCTCACCGGAGCTTTTCGTGGTCATGCTGTGGGGATTGAGCATGGTGGCGGTTCTTGCGGGTCGCCGGCCGATCAAAGGACTGATCGCCGCGGCTTTTGGTCTGCTGCTCGCCACCGTCGGCCAGCAGGCACAAAGCGGTGAGATGCGCTTCGTCTTCGGTCAGCCGTATCTGCTGGATGGTTTTTCCATAAGCATCATCGCGCTCGCTCTTTTCGGCATTCCCTCGGCATTAGATTTGGCTCTGACCAAGCTTGGAGTCGAGCAACAGCCGGTACCGCTCAAGGGGAGTTTGTTCGACGGGGTAAAGGATACCTTGCGCAACTGGTGGTTGGTGGTGCGCTGCAGTTTTGTTGGTGTGTGGGTGGGAATCGTTCCCGGGCTGGGCTCGCAAGTCGTGGATTGGCTGGCCTATGGCCATGCGGCTCAGAGTGCGAGGCACGGAAGAGAAAACTTTGGCAAGGGAGACGTGCGCGGCGTTATCGCTCCGGAGAGCGCCAACGACGCCAAAGACGGCGGCGATCTCGTCACCACATTGTTATTAGGATTTCCACAGGGAGTAGTCACAGCTCTTTTTATCGTCGCGTTACTTGCGTGGGGGTACCTGCCGGGTCCTGAGATGGTGAAAAAGAATCCGGACGTTATTTATAGCGTGGTTTGGCTGCAAGGAATTTCGGGAATCATCGGCACCCTCATCGGTTTTGTTTTGGCTGCGCAACTCGCCAAGCTCGCCGAGGTGCGCTACACGTTCATGGTTCCGATCATGTTCATTTTCATTCTCATGGGGGCGTTTAGCGTCCACCGCGATCCCATCGATCTTTTGGTGGTGGTTGCCTTCGGCCTTCTCGGCTATTTCATGCGGCGCTTCGGTTATCCTCGACCGGCGATGATTCTCGGCCTCGTTTTGGGTGACCTGATGGAGAAGTATCTCTATCGATCGGTTGCGAGCTATGGGTTCAGTTGGCTCTCTCGTCCTGCCGTGATCGGTCTGCTGATACTAGCCGCGCTATCTTTTGTTTTCACTGTACGCGGTCGTCTGAAAAGCAAACAAAAAGCTCCAGGGTCTTTAGTCGGGGCGATGGCGAGGACTGCAGATGAAAGCTAATTCATCATTGTGTTGCTCGTGACCCAACCCGAAAAGATCCATTGCTTGACGCCTTCGCTGGCTTTGCTCTATCGTCTACCAACCCCCGATTCCGCAGTTGCGATCGACAGAAAGCGCGAGGCGCAACCTTCCGCAGCGAAGTCGATGGGTTTCTACCTCTGAGCAGACATTGATCACCGGTGCTTGGAGAAAATGCTAAGCTCATGGCTACGACGTGCGAGAGCGCAAAATGACTTTGCAACTTCACAGTCGGACGCCTTCGCTGCTCCAGGGTTCCGCCTCGCTCTCGGCAAATTCGGTTTAACTGCGGAATCCAGGTCAATGGGAGGAGACAAATGCTTGCCGCGAGACGTATTACTCTTGCGATCATTCTCGCTGTTAATTTTCTGGTGGCGCAGCCTGCATGGGCGGAAAAGATCAGGACCGCTGTCCCCGGATTGAACTTGAACTATCTCTCCGTGTTTACCGCCGAAGAACGAAACTTCTTCCGGGACGAGGGACTGGAAAATGAAACCATCGTCATCGGCGGCCCCGCGGGGATCGCAGCTCTCATCAGCGGCGACGTGGATTATAGCGGTGCCGGCGGGAGCGGGTTGCGCGCGGCCGTTAAAGGAGCGCCGCTCAGAGCGATCATGTACCAAACCGAGAAACCCACGTGGTATCTGATCGTTCATCCCAGCATCACTCAAAGTGCAGACCTCAAAGGGAAAAAAATCGGCGTCGCACTGATCGGTGACAGCGAGGATCGCTTCACCACCCTGTTTATCGAACGCGCCGGCCTGTCCGCCAAAGATGTGACCAAGATCTCTCTAGGCACGAATCCTGGAGATAAGATTCTGGCGATAAAGAGCGGCGGAATTTCTGCCGTGGTGCTGGACCCCGCGGCAGCCGTCATGGCGGAGCGCGAAGGATTGCGTAGCTTGGTCTACCTGGGTGATATATTTCCGCTGCCGTTCCAAGGATACGTGACGACCGATCGAAAAATTTCGGAAAATCCCGCGCAGGTCAAAAGGTGGATCAGAGCTATGGTAAGGTCGCTGATGTTTTTACGGGAACGGCCGGAAGAAGCTACCGAAGTTGCTCTGAAGAGGCTGCGCTTCAGAAATATCACCCGACCGATGTTAACGGACGCGATCAAGAGTTATGTTCGTGCTTTTCCGCAGGGCATTCCCGGGATGCCTTCGCCGGAAGGAGCTAAGAACATACTCGAATACGAAGTTAGACTACCGATGAAGATGGAAGAAACAGTGCCTGCGGAGAGGTTCCTGGATCTGCGTTGGGTTGAAGAGGTCAAGAAGGAACTGCAGCAGAAAACCGTGGGCAAATAATTGGTCCCAGAGGCGCTCAGCGCTCGGGTCGGTCCGGTCCCCAAAGGGTTCGCATCTGGCTGTGGAGAGATTCCATTTGTGACTTGAGTTGCGAAGCTTTTGCTAATTGTTCCGGCGTTAATACTTCGCGAATTTGCAATACGACCTTAAGACCTTCCTCGGCCAGCTGATTGCGAAGTTGAGAAATTTCTTGAACCTGGGGTGCGAGATCAGCTTCCTGCAATCGTTCAGGGGAAAAAAGTTTATTCGCCATCTGATCTTGGCTGACGCGCAGTTTGCTGAAGAGGTCGCGAAACCTCACGCGATGATGAGTCATGATTTGTTGGACTTGAGCCTTTTGTTCCGGCGTCAGTTTTGCCCCTCGCAGCAATAGAGGCAGCGCCATTCCGGTTCCGTCTCCGGTCACACCTCCCAGCGGCTCGCGAGGTTTGGGATGAGATTGCGCGTAACTCGGAAGGGTGGATAAACAGACCGCAACCAGAATAGTTCCGACGGCGCCGATTGTCTTTGTGCTGAAATTCATAGAACCTCCTGCTTCTTTCGCTAATGCAAACCCGTCATCTACCTCTGTCTGAGACCATATGCTGCATCGCCGGATCGACAGGGCGTCTTCTAATAGCTACGACGGGTTGGTCAACGGTCTTTGTTTTTGACTTTGCCTCCGTGGAAAGTGAATTGATAAAAAGCTCACGGCAGTCGGCAGAACAGTTTTCTCCGAGCGCGACTTGGACAGAAGCGAGGTCCGACTCCGATGAAGCGGTCTCAACTTCTCTAATGCTGCCGCGTTCGAAAATTGCCTCAGAAACTTGCTCCAGGAACTGGGAGACATCGCCGTTGGCGATTTGTTCCGATGACGGGTCGGGGCGCGAAAGCCGACTTTCGCCCCAAAGCAGAGCAATCGCCAACAAAACTCCTGCGGCGAGCGGTAAAGATTTATAAACAATCGGGGCTCTGGCTGCGATACGGAGCGCGGGCGGCTCCTGTTGGAGCGTTTGAGTGATGCAACGGAGATCTCGTCCCATTTCGTGATATCGTGCCGCGCATGCCGGGCAGCTCAGCAGATGTGACCGCTGTTCGTCACTGACTTCTCCCTCGCTTATGAGAAAAAGCGTTTTGTCTTCCAAACATGGATTCATGAGCCTTCTCCATTTTTCTTAAGGGCCTCGCGGAGGCTGTGCACCGCTCGGAAAAGATGATTTTTCACACTCCCCTCGCTGATCGCCAACGTCTTTGCAACTTCCTCCGTAGACCATCCTTCCAAATATCTTAGAACAAACACCTCTCGCTGCCGCCCTGAGAGTTCCTGAAAAGCACGCCAAATATGAATTCGCTGCTCCCGCCCCAGGGCCTCCTGCTCTGGCGTGCGCGCGGAACTCGGATATTCGGCGAGTTGCACCTCGCCATTCGATGAGCGCCACCATTTCCACCAAGCGGATTTGCGCCGGTCGTGGCAAGCATTGACCGTAACACGAGTTAACCAGGCACTCCAATCATTGGGCCAACTTGCGGTTTGATATTGTTTGAACATCTTTAGGAAGACTTCTTGGCCGGTTTCTTCTGCTTCGGCTGTGTCCCGGAGGAGCATACGACAAAGCCGCTGCACCTTGAGATGGTGTGCCTTGTAAAGCCCCTCAAACGAGGGGGTCTCCTTATTCGGCACCGCTGATAACCTCAACGCTAACGACGAGACAAAGGTCAGTTTGGTTCACAAGCGCGGCAAATGACCGTTGGGGAAGACAATTGTCAGTGCTCAAAGGTCTGCCTACGGGTCTTACGGAGCTTTTTGGAGTTTGCCAGCCGAGCAAAATTGCGATCTCCAATAGCAGATCAAACCACTCTCTTTGGCGCAAAGCAAACCCATATGATGTGTGTCCACTTAGTTGACGTTGGGATGGATCATCGAATACTCTCTTTGGTAAGGGCTGAAAATCGATTCCCTATGACTGCACTGGAAGTTCAGGAGGTATCCTATGGTATCAGCAATCGTTCTTCTCACGGTCGAAAGGGACAAAATCAATAGCGTGGCAGACGCAATCGCGGATATCGACGGTGTTAGCGAGGTCTATTCGGTTGCCGGACGGTACGATTTGGCAGCGATCATCAGAGTCAAAACCAACGACGACATGGCAAAGGTAGTCACCGAGCGCATTCGAAAAGTGGGAGGCATTACATCATCCGAAACCCTGATATCGTTCCGTGTTTTTTCGCGACACGATTTGGAACGGATGTTCTCGATTGGCTTGGAACATCCGTAACGTATGCAGTTCCAAACGTTCAAGCCGTTCCAATCGTTCCAATCATTAGAACACCGAACGTGCGGCTAGCCCCGGTTACTTAAAGCACGACACGTTTGATCCCTGTAGCGGCTGCACAAAGAGAGCTTTCCCCGACCTCTTAGAGTCCGTCATTCCCGAATGCTTTTATCGGGAATCCAGGTGAGACCGGAACTGGACCCCCGGTTAGGACATTGGGGGGTGACACTTTTGGATAACCCGAGAAGGTACCGACGATGATCCGTTGGCCATTCTGGCAGCCAATTGTTCCGGCCTGCCGAAGTACGCGGAAAAGGATTTCAGATTCAAATTTTTCGTTCTCACGCAATCCTTTTGATGTCCAAAAATATAGTCGATTGGTTTCTCGGAGCAGCCTGAGTAGTTCGACACCGATGCGCGTTCGATCTTCGGGCCATGAGCGATCCATCAATGCCTCCAAATCAGTCGACGCTGAAAGGCGGAGCCCCTTGAGAAAATTGATGATACGCGTTGCAATAAACAAACTATAAATATCTTCACGGCGAAATTGATCTGTTTCGATCGCCATCGCTGTAAGCCGAGCCTTAACGTAGTCTTCCTTCGTGAAATCGAGCCCACGTGCAATGGGGGACGCAGGTGTGCGATAGAAAGGCGACGCGCCGAGTAACAACGGTAGCCTTGAGTTGAATGCCAACGTCTGAACCATGCTCTCCAAACTTTCGTTGGGTAATCCCAAGATCTGGTAAGAGACGATCTTGAAGCCCAGTTGCACTGCTTTGTGAACGACTTTGAGATAGGTTTCCAGTGTGTGCGGACGTTTGGTGGTCTCGCGGACCGTCTTGTCCGAGCTAACGAGCGCCAAGTTCAATTGCGAGAAGCCTGCTAGTCGCATTAGCTCCAATAACTCGTCGTCCAGGCTCAAATAGCTGATCCCGTTCATGGCGACAAATTCCATTTCACGATTGGGGAAGCGGGCGATGAGCAGGCGGCAGAGTTCTTTGAAGTCGCTCTTATAATAGGTAAGGTTGTCGTCTTCGAAATCGATAATGCGGTAGCCTTGCCGGTAGCGCAGCTCGATCTCTTTCAAAACGCTCTCCACCGAGCGTCGCCGGTAGTTATGACCAAAGGTCGTGTGCACCGAGCAGAAGGAGCACCTGTGCGGGCAACTGCGCGACGTGATCATAAAGGTCATCGGTTTTCCGGTCAGGGTGTATGTTGCCGGTGATAAGTCGCTCAGGTCGGGAAAGGCCAGGTCATCGATGGGGTAATTGTCGACCAGCTGATTTAGAACGAATTCATCCTCTTTTTTGTAGGCAAGGTTTGGCACGCGCTCCAGCGAGGTTTGCTGTCGCACCGCGCGCAAAAATTCCACAAACGGGCGCTCGCCCTCGCCGCGAATCACGAAATCGACATGCGGCGAGCTGAGCAAAGCGGCCGGTGCGGCGGAGGCGTGGGAGCCGCCCACGATCACGATGGCACGGGTTTGTTGTTTGACGCGCGCGGCAACTTCGAGCACCTCACCGTAGTAGGGTGTGAAGAGCGAAGAGATACCGACGACGTCGGGCCGGATTTCGGCTACATCAGTTTCGATCTCATCAAAGGAATTTCCGAAGTGATAGTATTGATGAAAGGTCGAGAATGGCGACTTGTCTGCCACTGGGTAGTACTCGGTGAGATATTGAAGTTCCTTCGGAATTGCCACCGTCCGCCGGCCGTAACCGCCGTGGTAGTCTTTGATGATGACATCGACATCCGGAAGGTTTTTCTTGACGGCCGCTTTAAGGTAACAAAGCCCGATCGGCTGCAGCCGCACATCGGTATCGTAGAAATCTTGGACGGGAGGCTGGATCAGCAAGACTTTCATTGAGCTGAGCTATATCCGATTCTCGGCCCGTAAGAAAGTTATCAAGCCGAAGGCAACTGCTACTCCAAAATTGTCGCGCGAGCAAACTGGATCGCGTTTGTCATATTGCCGTCAAATCGCGTAGAATCCGCAGAAATTTGACGTGCGAAAGTATCAGCGAATGGCGCGGGCGAGGAACAAGAAAAAAGAACTAACAACCGGGGGGCTCTAAGCTTCGAGGAAGGCCCCAGGCGGCCTATTAACCCATGCCAACTGAAGCAGACACAAGAATCGTAATTGACCGGCTACTCCGTCAAGCTGACTGGGACATTGAAAACAAATCGTTTGTCTCAACGGAGGAACCCTCCGCAGATGGCCGTGCAGATTACCTACTGAAAAATTCTCGCACTCAGCCACTCGCTGTTGTGGAGGCAAAGCGGTTCTCCATCGATCCTTATTCAGCTAAACAACAAACGAAAGCGTATGCCGTTAGCCTGGCAGCTCCTTTTATCCTTCTCAGCAACGGACGCGAGCATTACTTCTGGGATTATGAGAATGGCGATGCCCGTCCTGTTCTCGGCTTTCCGACTCAAGCTGATCTTGAACGTCGGGCAAACCTTCGGTTACATCGACACGGTGACATTGCCACCTCGTTACGCTCCATTCCTTATCCTTCTCGTTTTCGCTTCAAAGGCGAGGAAGTAGACGCGCGACCCTATCAGCTCCGTTGCCTACAAGCGGCGGACAACAGCCTTATTGCAGGCCGCCGCCGTATGCTCTTCGAGATGGCAACCGGCACGGGCAAAACGCTCGCGATTGCGATGCTCATGAAGCGATGGTTTCAAGCCGCTACAATTTCGCGGGTCCTCTTCCTGGCGGATCGGATCGAGCTCGCCAAGCAGGCTCGGGAAACGTTCGACGACTATCTTCGTGACTATCCAACGGTACTGCTATATGGTGGCAAACGAAGCCTTGAGGGACAGATCGTAGTCGGGACACTCGATACAATCGCCGGCCAACTCGGTGGCGGTGGATTTGGCCATTCTTATTTTGATCTTGTGGTGACAGATGAGTGTCACCGCTCCATCTATAACACGCACCGCGCTACGCTCGCGCACTTCGACGCGATTCACATTGGTCTTACTGCCACTCCGAATCCCGGCGAGCTACGCTGGATAAGCGAGCACGAGCGTCAGCTGGTGCGCAGCACTTACATGTTCTTCGATTGCTGGGATAGCGCTGCCCAAGAAGGCCGGCCGACTTTTGCCTACACGCTACGCGACGGAATCCGTGAAGGCTATCTCGCCGACTACAAGATTTACGTTGCCGAGTCGCGCTTGACCTTCGAAGGCACAACTTGGGAGGACGAGGACATCGCCTTCAGCGACTGGGGTCGAACCGCCGAATCCGAGGATCGGCTTAAGCTTCTTATTGACGAGTATTTCCGTGTTGAAGAAGAACGTCCTCAACCCCATCCGCGCAAAACTATAGTTTTCGCGGTGAGTGAAAGGCAGGCAACAATTATCGAGCGGCTATTCAATAAATTTCTGCCGGACACAGCATGCTTTCGTATCGCCCAACAAACCAACCGTTCTCCGGCGGAGGTGCGACATAGCTTTGCGCAGAAGATTACGTGTTACTCGAACAACGGAAATCCTAGACCTATCATTGATCGTTTCAAATACGATCCTTTGCCTGTAATCGCTGTGTCGGTCGATATGCTAGACACCGGCTATGACCACAAGGAAGTCGAAAACTTAGTGATGCTTCGACCAACCACATCGGCTATCAAGTACGCCCAGATGCGGGGCCGCGGCAGCCGGCCTTGTCCGCGCATTGGCAAGACCGACTTCCTGATCTACGACTTCGTCAATAACACAGCCAACTTTGACGATCCCGGCCAGCAGTATCATCGGCCCAGGCCAGTCGGCAGCCACTTATTGCCCAGAATTTATACGTCGAATCGCCGAATTGGTGAACGCGGAGTTAGGTTTCGCGGTGCCGAAGTCTGACAACACTCGAACGGAAGTCGATGAGGACATCTCCTTTTAATGTAAGAAGAGCTGTATGTTGATTCTCCCCGTCGCCAGCCCCACTCATTTTGCGGTTCGGGTTTCTCGAGCGTTTGAGAGCTAGGTAAGTCCCATTAAACTGAAAATGGTGACAGGCTAAGGATGGCATTAAACACGTTTTGCACGGAGCGTTAATGCGTATTTGGTTTCCTGACGCGAAACGTAGGAGACTATTAAGCAAGCAATGGTTGTGAGTTCTAAGCAACAGAAGGTGCGCGACGAATGACACAAAACGGTCGGCGTAAGCAGGAGAGCAGAGGACAGCGGTTTGCACGGCTGTATCTGGAGAACTGGCGCAACTTTCAGCAAGCTGATCTGAAACTCCAGAGACGCGTATTTCTCGTTGGGCCGAATGCATCCGGGAAGTCGAATCTCCTCGACGTCTTCCGTTTCTTGCATGACATCGTGTCGGTGGGCGGTGGGTTTCAGCAGGCGGTGAAGAAGCGCGGCGGAGTATCGGCAATTCGGTGCCTGGCTGCGAGACAAAATCCGGACATTGTCATTCATGTGGAACTGCTTGGCGAAAAAGAGAACGACACATCGAGCTATGAGTTGCGTTTTGCACAGGACAAATTGAGACGCCCACTTATAAAGGAAGAGCGCGTCACGAGGAATAACGTAGAGGTCCTGAGTCGTCCTAATTCTGAGGACGTGGCGGATCCTGAAAGGCGCACACAAACATATTTGGAGCAGGTAAACGTCAACCGTGATTTGCGTAATGTTGCGGAGTTCTTTAGCTCTGTTCGCTACCTGCATATTGTACCGCAGCTGGTGCGCGAACCTGACCGATCCGTTGGGAAACACGATGACCCTTATGGCGGCGATTTTCTCGAGCAACTTGCACGTACGACAGACAAGACACAAAAGTCCAGACTGAGACGAATACAAAGGGCGCTAGGAGTAGCAGTCCCCCAACTGACTGCAGTCGAACTTTACCGAGATGAGAAGGGGACACCGCACTTGCGTGGGAAGTATGAACATTGGAGGCCTCAAGGCGCATGGCAGAAAGAAGATCAATTCTCGGACGGTACATTGCGCTTAACAGGCCTTCTCTGCGCCGTGTTGGATGGCAGGGGCCCGTTGTTGCTTGAGGAGCCGGAATTGTCACTTCATCCGGAAGTCATTCGATTTATTCCCCAGATGTTCGCGCGAATTCAGCGGCGGACAGGGCGGCAAATTATTTTGAGCACCCATTCCGAAGACTTATTGCGCGACGAAGGTATTGGTCTAGACGAAGTATTTCTTCTGGCCCCCGGCAAGGAGGGAACCGAGGTCAGCGCGGCAAGCACGCTTACCGAAATCAAGGAATTGCTGGAAGGGGGTGTCAGTCTGCCCGAGGCGATCATGCCTCGCACCAAGCCAGACAGAGCTGAGCAGTTAACTCTTTTTGCGGACACAGACTAAGAGCGTGGTGTGTTGTAATCTCGGCGGCTGTAGAGGGTCTTATCGACGAGGCCGTAGTCAAGCGTCTCATCAGGGAAGCGGGGGCAACCGTAGGACCAATATAGGACCAATATATGGCAAGCAGGGAAAAAAGTCCTTGCGGGCTGGAATCAATGGTTACAACAACGCTGGCAGGCATCGGCCGTGGATAGTGCTTGTGGATCTAGACCAAGACGCTGACTGTGCTCCTAATCTTTGTCGAGCCTGGATCTCTAAGAAATCACCAAAATTGTGCTTCCGTGTTGCAGTGCGCGAAGTAGAAGCGTGGCTACTTTCTGATCGCGAGAGGATTGCCAGATTTCTTTCTGTACCTATCTCTCGTGTGCCGATTCACCCAGAATCGGAAATAAATCCTAAGCAGACGATGGTCAACTTAGCAGCTATATCAAAGCGAAGGGATATCCGGGAGGACATGGTTCCCCGTCCTGGCAGCGGCAGGTCAGTGGGACCTGCGTACACCTCCAGGCTTGTGGAATTCATTCAGTCCCCTCAACCGCTTTGGCGCCCTGACCATGCCGCTAACCATTCTCAAAGTCTCCAACGCTGCATGAAATGCCTTGAACAACTGGCTCTAAGGGAAGCCGTGGGTGACTAGGGTGGTGACGTGCTAGAAGCAACTTTCAAGCTGCAGATGCTGGAGTCTACATCCACGTCGATATCTCGACTGTTTGTCTCTGGCAGTAATCTCGAGCCTCTGTCGCCTGCAACGGTAATCACCGTGTGTATTCTATTATCGTGTAATTGCTTGTGGAGCAATTTGGCTATCATAGGATACAACCATGAGAAAATACTTCAGTGGCTGATTTCTAAGTTACCCAAACCTTAATATTTCCTAACCGAAAGAATGTTGCTGGGACGAGGCGGGCTTCGTCGAAAAAATGAATCGGCTCAATACGGGAGGGAGGAGTGAGCAGTACATGAATCACCTCTGCGAATTTTTGCAGCGAGTTATGTTAGCTGGCTGTTTTCTTCACTTCTTGGCGACGCCGGTCATGGGGCGGAGATCAAGAAACTCAGCTTAGCTGGTTGTCTGACGCAACTGCTTGCCTAGATTGCTGTCCAATATGAAAACAAAAACGCGCTCATTGAAAGCGGTACTGATATCGGTAAGGATATCTCGAACCGCAACGCCAGTCGCATCGCTGATCACGCGAGAAAAGTCAGCTTTGGTATTCTCTCTAAGCCTCGAGCGCATATCCTTGATCAGCCCCACCCCTTCCGCGCTTGTGCTGAGCTGTTGCTCGGCGGGCGTCAGCACCCCCTTGAGCCGTACGACTATTAAATCGTCAACGATGTGACTTCGAGCCTCTTTGGGGCCACGCCCCATATACTCGATTTCAAAGCGGACTATCGCTTGGGTGATTTCCGCTTCCAGCTCACTTTTCGTTTTCATCGCTATACACGGCGACTTTGATGAGAATCTTACCCGCCCTTGGATTACCAAGTCAATGCATAAGAACTCTTTAGGTCATTTCGAAGTTTCCCAGCATCATTGTGTATTTACATTGGCCTGTCTTTCGCAACGGTTTCCAAAAATCTTTTCTTGGCCCAACGGATGCCATGGACTAGTTTCGACCCATAGTCAAAGTTTTCGAGGGTTAGGACAAATCGGTATAATCGATGCTGTTGAGCAGTGAAACCGAATTCGCAGTGGCGGCATCCCGGCCACTTGTGGTATCGGTCATGGAGACGTAAGGATGATTTGGTAGAGATACGCATCATGAAGATCGTGAAAATTGAAACCATTGTTCTTGAAATGCCCTACAAGAAGCCACTGGTCACGGCGACGAACAATTTCACGGTAGCCCGCGGTTTGCTCGTCAAAGTAATGACAGACCACGGTGTCGAAGGCTATGGCTACTCGGATCTTTTTCCGCGCACCGGCGAGACGCCGGAGACCGCGCGGCACGTCATCGACTCGGTCTTACGGGCGAAGGTCGTTGGTAAAGATCTGGAAGATCTCGCCCGTTTGCGCGCCGACATCGATCACACGTTAACCGGGAATCCAAGAGCTAAGGCGGCGCTGGAGTCCGCAATGTACGATGCGCTGGCGCGAAGTTACCATGTCCCGCTTTTTCTCATGCTCGGAGGCCGTTATCGAAAAGAGATCAAAGTCATTAAGATGGTCAGCGTGGACGTGCCGGAGGCGATGGCCGAGGAAGCGAAGCAATTGGTTCGTGATGGTTTGTCGCTAAAGCTCAAAGTTAGCGGCAGAATAGACCAGGATCTGCCGCGGGTCGCCGCGGTGCGTAAGGCGGTCGGCGAAGACGTATTCATCAAAGTCGATGCCAATGAAGCTTACGATGCCAAGACTGCGATTCGACTTGCCAAAGGCCTGGCGGATCACGGTGTGGAAGTTTTCGAGCAGCCCGTGCCGCGCGATCAATTCGATGCGTTGTGGGAAGTCAAAAAGCATTCGCCGATCAAAATCGAAGCGGACCAATCGGTGCGGACCGTTACGGATGCACAAATGGTAATCAAAAATCGCATGGTGGACTCAATCAACACCGGCATTCCGAAAGTCGGCAGCATCGGCGAGGTGAGAAGAATCGCCGAGCTGTGCGAGATAAACGGCATCCGTTGCGCGTTATCGAACACGGCGGGCAGCATGGTCGGCGACGCAGCAGCGGTGCACTTGGCGGCGAGCACGCCGGGAATTTCTCCGCTGTGCGAGCTAGGGGAGTTCGAAGTGATCAGGGGAGATCCATTCTTCGGACTGTCGGTGGAAAAGGGCGCGATTAGCATTCCCGACGGCGAGGGTTTGGGGGTAAGCCCCAAAGGATTCTGAAGAGCAAGGGGGAGCCGAGTGGCGAGTGGCAAGATGATTTGGAGTTTCGGTTTTAGGTTTCGGGTTTCAGGTTTGATGTTGCGATAGAATTCTGTGCGTCAAAGCATGGGTGCGATAGAAGGGTGACGATATGAAAGCTGAAAAGAATGAATTATCCGTCGACCAAACTTTGACTCTGGAGCAATTCCAAGAGACAGTTTTGCAGGAGCAGTTGACCCCCCTGTGGATGGCTGCCACGGGGCATTTTCGGGAACCAAGAACCCACGTCGAGCCTTACCTCTGGCGCTGGAAAGAGCTCCGGCAGAGAATGATGCAAGCCCTCGAATTGATTCCACTCGGCGGCGAGGGCGCGGAACGACGCGTTCTGACTCTGCGCAATCCGGGGGTTCCGGTCTCGAGAATGGGAACGACGCATACCTTGATTGCGGCGATCCAGATTATCGCCGGGACGGAGGTTGCGCCGTCGCACCGACACACGATGGCAGCGTTGCGCTTTATCATCGAAGGCGAGGGCGCTTGTACGGTCGTAAACGGGGAGCCCGAGTCGATGGAGCCGAGGGATCTGCTCCTGACGCCGAACTGGTACTGGCACGGCCATTTCAGCGAACACGATGAGCCGATGATCTGGTTGGACGGTCTCGACGTGCCGCTGATCCAGGGGTTGGGGGCTACGTTTCAAGAGAACTATCCAAGTGCGGATCGGCGTCAACCGATTACCGCGCCGCGGGATGAATCGATTCGACGCTACAGCGCGGGAGGGCTCTTGCCTGTTGGTGAACGGAGCGCGGGCAAAAATTCTCCGTTGCTCAACTTTCGCTGGGCGCAAACGGAAGATCGGTTGACCCAACTGGCCGACAGGGATGGTAGCCCGCACGACGGCGTGGCGCTGCAATACACGAATCCCTTCACGGGTGGTCCGGTGATGCCGACCATCGATTGTTGGATTCAGATGCTCCGGCCAGGCGAGCAAACAAGAACGCATCGTCATACGGGAAGCATCGTGTACCATGTAGTGGAGGGAAGTGGCTGGACGGTGATTAACGGAAAGCGCTTCGAGTGGACTATGGGAGATATCTTTTGTCTCCCGCCCTGGGTATGGCACGATCACGCCAACGGTTCGAGTCGCCAACGCGCGATCTTGTTTTCGTTTGCCGATACTCCGGTCTTACAAGCGTTCGACCTTTATCGCGAGGAGGCCTATGCAGAAAACCAAGGACGGCAGCGGGTCGAAGCGACGTTTTGAACCCTGGAATAGTTCAACCCTGTTCATCCAGCGAAATTCTCAGGCGCCTGGAGCGGCCCACTCGACCCGCGTATCCCGCGGGATCAAGTCGGCCCACAGCTCGCGCGCCATTATCGACGCGACGCGTCCTTACGAGTGGCACGATAAAATTTCCCAAGGTGAGCAGCGCAAGCCGGGGTTAAAGGACAAGGTCGCGACCAATTGGCGTGACTTTCTGGAAAAAAGATTGCTTGGCAAATAAACCGGCAGAGCGCAGCGTTTTTTCGGCTTCGCTCCCTCCTGGTTAGAATATAATCAGTCGCTAGAAGTTGAGCAGTGGAATTTCTTTCACCTCGGGTGACGGTTTAGTCAACGCGAGATAGGCATAGATATCGGCGAGCTCTTGATCGCTCAAGAATTGTTGCCGGTAGGGCGGCATGTCGAGACGCGGCGTTCGCACCTGAAGTGCAAAGGCCGCGTAAGGAAGCATCCCCGGCGCTATTTTAGGCCCCGTACCTCGGTCGGCTCCCTGACCGACGGTACCGTGGCAGGTATAGCACATATACTTCATATATGCCTGTTTGCCACGGTCGGCAGAACCCGGAGGCGGAGGGTCTTGCGCGAACGCGCCAGATGCGGTTACTGCAAATAACGCGACCAAGACTAGCTTGTGTGGTCTCACTTCTCCTCCTAGCGCCCCTGAGAAACTACATCGACCAGCGCCGGCTCGCCACGCTTAACGGCGGCAAGAGCGCGGGAGAGGGCTGGGCCGATGGCAGCCGGATTCGTAATCGGCCCCTCACTCCAAACTCCCATGGATTGAGCCAGCTTGGCGTAGTCAATATTAGGATTGTCGATCGTCGTGCCAATAGCAGCGGTGTCCATCCGGCGGTTATGTAACCCGGCCATTTTTTGCAGGTGCATCACCTCCTGATGATAGGCGCGATTGTTATGAACCATCATCAGAAGCGGAATCTTATGGTGTGCTGCTGTCCATAGCACGCCAGGAGCGTACATCAGGTCGCCGTCGCCCTCGATGGAGACTGTGATGATGCCTTTGTCGCGGTTGGCGAGGGCTGCACCCACGGCCGCCGGCGCAGAATAGCCGACGCCCGAGCCGCCGGAGCTGCCGATGAAATTATAATATTCCGTCGCCGGCCAGAGATTGCGGTTCCACTGCACACCGGACGCGGCGACACACCATTTTTCATTCTTGATGGTGTTGTAAAGAGTGGCGGACATGCGCCCCGTGCTGCACGGGCTGGCATCCCATCCTTGGCTTGCTTCAGAGCGCGCTCTGTCTTTCATGCGGCGATACTCTTCGCGCAGCTTCGCGGTCCGGTCTGCGAACGCTGCCCGTCGCGTTAACGTGATTGCACTCTTGACCGCCTCGGTAAATGCCGGAAGCGTTGCCTGGGAATCGCCGGAGATCGGCAGATCCACCGGCATGAAGCGTTGCATGTCTTGATAGTTGGATTTGGTCAGCGTGTCCCCCAGAGAAACGTGGATGACTTTGACGTCAGGTTTGGCCAGCCGGCGATATTCGTGGTGCGGGTCGCTGATCGTATTAAACTGCCCCCATGGATCCGCCACCTCCAGAAGCAACGCGACGTCGGCTTGGGCCACCAGTGAGCGACGGTCTGCGCTGCGGCAGAGATAATGCGTTGTGGGAAAATTCATACGGCCGCCTATATCGACTACCGGAGCGTTCAATGCTTCGGCGAGCTCGACAAGGCGCTTGATGCCTTCCTGTGAACGCGAGGCCCGGTCGGCCAGAATCACCGGATTTTCTGCAGCGACAAGCATCTTGGCCGCTTCGGCAACCGCTCCGCTGTCACCCTGCGGTGGGATTGAGACGGTGAGCTTGGGAATGCGGAGCTTCTTTTCGTCGTGGACCGCTTCTTCCGCGAGATCGCCGTCTGCGGTAATGAGTACGGGACCCATGGGCACCGTGGTGGCGATTTTATAGGCGCGCATCACCGACTCGGCAAAGTGCTGTAACGATACCGGCTGGTCGTCCCACTTGGTGAAGTCACGCAGTAGCGCCGCCGGATCCTGGACGCAGTGATACCATTCGACGCCCGGACGCCGCTTGTCGGCGTCGAGGAAATTGCCGGCAAACATGACCACCGGCACCCGGTCACACCAGGCATTGTAAACCGCCATCGCGGCATGCTGGAGCCCGACAGTCCCATGCGCCATCATGCCCATCGGCTTGCCCGCTGCTTTGGCGTAGCCATGGGCCATGGCCACCGACGATTCCTCATGCATGCAGGTGAGAAACTCCGGCTTCTTGTTTTCGCCGTAGTTGACGATCGATTCCTGCAAACTGCGAAAGCTCGATCCCGGGTTGGAAGCGATATATTCAATGCCCGTTGCCTTGATGACATCGACCATGAAGTCAGAACCGGGCCTGGTGATGATTTTTTCCGAAGGCCGACCGGAACCGTGAGTCTCCGAGTTGGAATTGCCGGATTGCGCCGCCGCGGCATTGGCGGCGACTTGCGTTCCGGACGCAAGATTGCTGCCGATGACCGTGGCCGCGGTGGCTGCGGCCCCCTTTAAAAAAGAACGGCGGTCGATGTTTTGATTGCCCATGATCTCCTCCTCTTCGGGTTTTGGGCGACTATTTAAACGGACCTTGACGAGCAATTGCTCGCTCGAGTCCGCAGAGGGTTCGACGTGGTTTTATTAATAGTCGATCTAGGACCGGAGACTAACCGAGCCGGGACTTTGCTGTCAATCTGAAAATATTGCGTGAAGGTATTATCTTGCTTTCCTGGGCAGAGAAATGACCGGCCGAGATTCCCAATCGGCTTGCTTCCCGTGACCGTCCCAACTAGAATCCTCAACCGGCAAGAACCCGCCGGCGCGAAATCCAAGCACAGTTGGAAAAATAGATGGGAGAAATCTTCGGACGAGAAACACAACGGGGCAGGTCATGAAAAAAAGCTCCCTTATTTTTTTGGTGTGGATCGGTGTCCTGTTATCGGTGACAACGGGGACACTCGCCCAAACGCAAACGCCCCTGCAAAAGGTAACCCTAAGCTATTCGAGCAGCGGGATTACCTCCATTGAGTTTTTTATCGCCAGGGAAAGAAAATTTTTCCAGGAGGAAGGACTGGAACCCTTGCTGATTCAAATGTCGGCGAATACGGCGATTGCCGCGGGGGTCACTGGCGAGCTGACGGGGTTAAGTTCCATTGGCAGCGCCATTCGAGCGATCCAGCGCGGTGCGCCCCTGCGCGTGGTCTCCGTCAGTCTTCGCCGGCCGATCTTTTGGTTGGTGAGCCGTCCCGAATATCGGTCGGTGAAGGACCTCAAGGGGAAAGTCTTGGCTACGGCTACGATAGGCGGCAGCCAGCACACAGCGGCGAAAAAGATGATCAGCTTGGGCGGCCTCGATCCAGATAAGGATCTGACGACGATTGCGGGTGGAGAGGAGAGCCGGCATCTTCAGGGATTGGTTAGCAACACGGTCCAGGTGTCTGCGATCAGCCCGCCTTGGGTCTTGCTCGCGCGCGACAAATACAAGATGAATGTTCTCGACAGCGCCGTCGATAAATACGCGAGTATCCAGAATGGCTTGGCCGTCGGCGTGAAAACTCTCCAGGAAAAGCCCGATCTGGTGAAGAAACTGCTCCGCGCCAAATCCAAGGCAGCACGCTACTTCGAGCAGAACGATCGAGAGGTAAGCGAAATGCTCGCAAAGATGTGGAACACTGACCTGTCGACTGCACTAGAGTCGTATCGTTTATCCAAACCGGCTTTCACCGTGACGGGTATTCCCACGGAGGAGGAGATCAAAGAGTATCTCGTACTCGATGCTCAGATTCTCAAACTACCACAGCCCGTACCGGCGTCGAGCGTGTTCGACTTCACCATTCAACGCGAAGTCGACAAGGAATTGGGCATCAAATAGTTATCAGTCAGATCTTCGCACACGAAAAGCTGCCATGACCAACCTCTCTCATCGAGAGGCCAGTTTAACTGCGTTGACAGCGGGCTATCTGCTCTTTATTCTAAAGCGTTATCCCTGAACTGCTGGAGGAATCAAGCTAGATGGAGCGTAACGCAATGAAATTTGGTGGTCACTATTTGCCAACTTATGTCCCGGATCTGGACGGCCCGATCGATGAGTTCTATCGACGGATGTTCGATCAGATGGAAGAGATGGACCGCCTCGGTTACGACTACATTTGGGTTACGGAGCATCATTTCGCGATGTACGGCGGCACCTTGCCGCACCCGCCGACCTTTCTAGCGGCAATTGCTCGTACGACGAAACGGATTCGTTTGGGTGCGGCCATCAACGTGTTGCCCTTGCACAATCCGCTCGATGTGGCGGAGTCCTATGCGATGGTGGATGTAATTTCCAACGGCCGGCTTGACTTCGGCATTGGCAAAGGCAGCGAGGCGCATGAGTACAAAAAATTCGGCGTCAACCAAGCTGAGGCCACCGGGCGCCTATACGAGGGAATGGAGATCATTCGCCAAGCGTGGTCGGATAAGCCGGTAAATTTCGGAGGAGAGTTCTATAACGTCCACAACATCCCCGTCCTTCCCAAGCCGGTACAACGCCCGCATCCACCGATCTGGGTGGGTTGTGCGCGCAGTGAGGATAGTTTTCACTGGGCGGGAAAGAACGGGTTTCATCTGATGACCCTGCCTTATTTGTATCGAGAACCACATATACTGCCCGGCTTTATCAGGGCATACCGCCAGGGCATGGCTGACGCGGGTCATGATTTTACCCAGACCGAGGTTCTCGGAAAGTTTCATATCTACGTGTCGAGCAGTCTAGACAAAGCGATCGAAGAAGCGGCGCCCTACCTTGGCAATTACCTAGATGTACACCACGCCGCAGATACCGATCGCAAAGAAGAGGGACTGATAGTCCAGCGCGATCCCAAAACCCAATTGAGTGAAGGATTTGTAATTGCCGGCGACCCCCAGCGGTGCGTTGACTCGATCCAAAAATGGCGTGAGGGAGTCGGCTTAACCGCGATCTCCGGAACCTTTTATTTCGGCGGCATGCCGCAGGAAATGGCGATGAAGAATATCCGGCTGTTTGCGGAACGTGTGATGCCGGCGTTTAACTAGAAGCGATTCAATATGTTCCAACCCTTCAAACCCCGCTGTGCACCCACGAAGGTCGCACCCATTTTGTCATTGACATTGGTGCTTGTCTGTTGGAAATAGGGGGAGGAAAATTACCCAGTCAGGACGATTAGATGACGAATTGGCTTTGCTTTGGTCCTTGGGGGAGTTTCGTAACGGGCTATCGGAAGGAAGCCAGGACAACTCAGTTGCGCAAGTTTGATGCTATGTCCCATTTTTTCTTCTCTATGTCTGGTGCAGCGTCAATTTGTTTCGCTATGAATGGAACCGTCTATATTTGGCCTGTTGGGTTTAGTTAATGGAATTCCTCGCAAATCCTGAGTTCTGGGTCCGTTGGTTCGGCATTGTGATCCTGGACCTTAGTTTGGCTGGAGACAATGCTCTGGTCATCGCCATGGCGGTCAGGACTCTTCCTCCTCGAGAGCAGTTTTTAGGACGAGTCGGTGGCACCTTCGGGGCAGTGGCGCTTCGGTTCGCATTTATTGCCATAATCACGCAGCTTCTCAGGATTCCTTATCTCCAGGCTGCTGGAGGCTTAGTCTTGGTCTGGATCGCCGTCAAGCTACTCCGTCAGGACGCGGGTGGGGAGGGACGGGAGGTACGGCATGGGACCACACTTTGGGAGGCTATCTGGGTTATCATCGTGGCCGACATAATCATGAGTCTGGATAACGTCTTGGCGGTGGCGGCGGCCTCCCACGGCGACCTCGCTCTAGTGATTTTCGGCATTGGACTGTCGATCCCCATTGTTGTCTGCGGGGCCGGCTTCCTGGCCAAACTGATGAACCGCTTTCAGTGGATTGTATGGCTTGGCGGAGGGATCCTCGGCTGGGTGGCAGGCGAGATGGTAGTCGAGGATAGAAACCTACACGCTTGGCTCGAGCCTTTGACGGGGTTCCTCCCTTGGACATTGCCAGCGGTGCTCGCCGCGGCGCTGATCTCACTGGGATGGTGGCTGGCGCGTCGGGCCGAGCAGGGCGAACCCATGAACGTAACATGAACACTTCTCGCGCCTACCTATTTGCTTCCTGGAATCTCGACCTCTGGCTGGACGACTTCTACAAGGTGGCAGGCCTCATCATATTTTCTTGTCAGTCATCACTCGCATAAGATCCTGTATAGCGCCACTCGGTGGCAATTGAACGGCTAGTAACCGCCTCGGTCTATTACTTAGTTTCCTCAGGAAATTATTATCGGAAACGCGGCTTGCACAAGTACAACTGCCGCGAGAACCATACCGATTATGGCCAACCAGATCCAGAGCTTATTGAAACTGACAGATGAACCAGTGAAGGCAGATTGGAGCCAGCTGAACCTCGGGCTCTCGGCTTGGGCGAAAAGAGAAGCTACGATGGAAAGGGTCAGGATCCCTGCTACGACAGCGAGCGAAATGCCGATGGGAATCTTGTAGATATCGACGAGCATCATCTTGATACCCACGAATCCAAGCACTACGCCCAACCCGTACCGCAGGTAGACAAATAGATTGATGACTCCCGCCAACAAAAAATAAAGGGATCGAAGGCCCAGGATGGCAAACACGTTCGAGGTGTAGACAATGAATGGGTCGCGGCTCACAGCAAAGATGGCCGGTACCGAGTCCACGGCAAAGATGAGGTCGGTGCTTTCGACGACCAAAAGGACGACGAACAAGGGCGTGGCTGCCCATCGTCGGTTCTTTACAAAAAAGCTTTGACCTTCATAGTTCGGAGAAAGGGGCATCAACCGTCGCAGCAGCTTGATGACCGGGTTATCTTCTGGATGGACGGTGTCTTCCTCTTTTACGAGCATCTTGATTCCAGTGAAGACAAGGAAGGCGCCGAAGACATAGATGACCCAATGGAAATGTTGCAAAAGCAAGGCTCCAGTCCCTATGAATGCGCCGCGCATGACGAGCGCTCCGAGGATGCCCCAGAAAAGCACGCGATGCTGGTATGACGCTGGAACAGCAAAATACGAGAAGATAAGGATGAAGACGAAAATGTTATCGACGCTGAGTGAGTATTCGATAAGGTATCCCGTGAAAAACTCGAGTGCCTTTTCCGATCCCAGCCCGATGTAGATCCCGGTGTTAAACACAATTGCCAGCGTAACCCACACAAAGCACCAAGTCGTGGCTTCCCGGGTCGTCACCGCATGAGCCTTACGGTGAAATATCCCGAGGTCGACGATCAGCATGCCCAGCACAAAGATGTTAAAGATGATCCATAAGAATAACCGGTCCGCTGTCATGGATTTTCCTTTTCCTAATTTCTGCTACGCTTCCTCGCTGTACCTCTCAGGCTCAATACGATCATGGAAGTTATCATCGCTGCGGTACTCCTTATTTGCCGAAGGTAAGCAGTGCGGAAATCGCTCCGATTACACTGGCTGTGATCGTTCCGCCGAGCCGATCGCGATTCTTGAGGCGGGATAATTCACCATCCAGCATGCTCCGGAGCTTAGCTTCATCTAAGGTTTGGATGTCCTCGGTTACCGCCACCAAGGCATGCTTTTCGTCTCTGCCGGTGGCAAAGGCAGTCGCCGTGCGTCGCGGAAGCAAATATAGTTTGGGCATGGGTATCTGTGCCCGGCATGTTAGATCTTGAACGGTGCGATAAAGCCGCGGCGAGCCATCGGGTTGAATTTCCTTTGCGCCGCGCAGGCGCAGAATAAACTTGTCGACGAACCAGTAGTTGATAGCGTGGACGACTAGAGCGATCATGAGGGCAATCAGCGCGCCCTCTGCGCCACCCAGCGACCTACCAGCTTTGACCACGATCACGGTCAGAAACGTCATGAGAAAAGTCATTTTCAAAGCGTTCATTTGAATCTCCTTAGCCATCCCAGCCAAGCTATCTTTGAATGGCGCTGGACTTTTGCCGCGCTTGACGCCAAATGGTTGGGATAGGAAGAATCTGTTGGGACCGATCTAGATGACCAGGTCCAATAGACAAACGGTGCCTAAGGAGAGGGTATTTTAAAGGCGATAGACTCGTTGAAGGCTATAAAGCTCTTGTTGGGAAAAAGTGGAGGGTTTCTTTATCCTGGCAGCGGACAGAAAATTTTCTGCTGGACCACCGAAACCGCCCGAGGGCGCTGATAAGTTGATTTTGGTTCGACGGCCCCGTAAACGCGCCGAATCTTTGAACCTTGACGCGATAACAAGAACGTCCATTGATGACGTTTCTACTTCGGGGTCGTCATCAAAATCGGCACGCGCCTCGATGCCATCTGCAATGAGGGAAAATGCCAAAAGGAGTGAGAGAAAGAGAGCGAGCTTGGCTTTCACGTGAGAGTTGCCTATCAGACTGTGGTCCTTACGTCAACATTACAAAATTCCCCGATCAACGGAGGCCTCGGTTTGTAGTTAGTTTTCATTGCAGCACTCAAACATCACTCTTACAATAGTCTTCGGGGTCATAGTGAGTGTCCCGTTGTTGTGAGTCTTCTTTCAGAGTTTTGCACTTGCAGCGCGAAACGACAAAGGTTTTCTTGCTCATCGAGCTAGTTCGGGTCATTGAGATATAGCATTTTCTACGTGCCCCACCAAATCGCTGTGAAAGTCCCGCGCATTTTCATATCGGCTCTTGAAACAATTCATCAGTTTGGTTTAATGCGCCCACAATCATCGCCGGGAGGCATGGATGACAAATTGGCTTTGGATCGGCTCAGCTACTTTACTTTGTTTTCAGTGGATCGTTATAAATTTGTCAGGAGTCCATCCTGCCCCGGAATGGCAATCCTTAAGCTCCGGCTTGGCGATATTTGGCGCGGCGTTCATACTCTCATGGGCGGCCGAGCTAGCCCAGTTGGATATACCTCAAGCGCTGGCGATTGCGCTACTCGCTTTGATCGCGGTGCTGCCGGAGTATGCGGTGGACATGTACTTCGCTTGGGAAGCTGGCAAAGACCCCCAGTACACCTCCTACGCCATGGCCAATATGACGGGAGCGAATCGTTTGCTGATCGGTGTGGGGTGGGCGGCCGTGGTAGTCACCTTTTGGTTAAAAACCGGCAACCGGGCGATTGAGCTTGAGCCTCAGCACAAGATCGAAATTCTGTACCTGGGCTTGGCCACAATTTATTCGTTTATTATTCCGTTCAAACAGCGCCTGGATCTCCTTGATGCCGTAGTGTTTATCACCATCTTTGTGTTTTATATGCGTGCCGCATCACGCGCGGCACACGTGGAACCGGAAATCGAAGGCCCCCCCGAGATGATTGTCGGGTGGGGTACAGGGATTCGGCGGATCGCAACGGTCATTTTTTTTCTCTTTTCCGGATTCACGATCTTCATCGCGGCCGAGCCCTTTGCCGAAGGTCTTCTGGCCACCGGACGAACATTTGGCATCGAAGAATTTATCTTGGTCCAGTGGTTGGCGCCGTTGGCCTCCGAGTCTCCGGAGTTCATTGTTGCGATCTTGTTCGCGCTACGGGCTCAGCCGGGCACGAGTATGGGTGCCCTGCTCTCGTCGAAGGTCAATCAGTGGACTTTACTTATCGGAATGCTGCCCGTTGTCTATGCGGTTTCGGCGGGAAAATTTGGACCCATGGTCATGGACAATCGGCAGATGGAAGAAATGCTTCTCACCGCAGCTCAATCCCTCTTTGCTGTGGCGATTCTAGCGAATCTATCTTTTTCACTGGGAGAGGCCTTGCTGATTTTCGTGCTGTTTTCCGCCCAACTCTTCACACCTGACCCGCGCTTCAGGTACTATTTTTCCTATCTTTATATAGCGCTCACCATAGGCCTAATCATTTTCAAACGAGACAGCCGTCATTCGATGCTCGCACTTTTCCAGCGGAGACAGAGTACACAAGCGGCAGAGGGAGATTGAGGCATACGCCGGAACATTTGGTTGAAGCCTCGATCTGGATTCAAGAGAGGTGCCTCAAGTGAGTTTAAGTCCTTTCCTATTGCTCAGACGCCTCGGACTCAGCCGTTGTCTCCAACTCGTCGCGTATCTTCCTAGTTTTCTCAAGTTGTTCTTACGGCTAGCAGGAGACCCACGGGTGTCGCTGAAGTCGAAGCTAGTGCTCGTAGGAATTTCGGCCTATCTCATTTTGCCGACAGACTTTCTGCCGGATATTCTTTTGGGCTTCGGACAATTGGACGATTTGCTCGTCGTCTACTTAGGCCTCAAACTCTTTCTGCGACTCTGTCCTAGGGATGTCGTACAAGAGCATGTAAAATCAATCGCTGCCGGGCACTGAGACCGTCTCACGCAGTGGCGGGAAAAAGCCTATGACCCACGTCCACGAGCGTTCATTTCAGGCTGGCCGGAGATTTCCATTGGTGGGAAAATGTCGTCGTCACCATCCCTATCGTCTAGTGTTTAATGTTTAGCGGCGGGCTTTTCTTCCTTGATCAATTCGTGAATGAGTCGAGGTGCGGCGCCACAGCTGAAACAGCGCGGCGGCTGGTATTTCGTTTCGCCCTCTGGATAACGCATGAAGCGTTTGTAGAAAGGTTTTTCGGTTCCCACGAAGTCATCATAATAAAACGCGAGCTTGCCGCACTCGCTGCATTGTAAGTACTTCGCCATCGTGCTCCTCGTTACTCCGTACTTTTCAAATGAGTGTGTTAACCCTAATCCGACATTATTTCTAAGCAGCTCAGTCGATGAGCCCTGTAGCCCTGGGCAATGGGACACTACCTCGAGGGCCACTCCACATCCCCGAGGGTGATGATTCCTGCGACCCGTGC
>Ga0081455_10000093_pt1 | contig 97067 bp, 88 predicted proteins | sample TabmetS3T2R1_FD_70207 | JGI IMG/M metagenome (GOLD analysis project Ga0081455, IMG submission 70207) | Tabebuia heterophylla rhizosphere microbial communities from the University of Puerto Rico - S3T2R1 | ecosystem: Host-associated > Plants > Roots > Rhizosphere ... | reverse complement strand
AGCGGTGGTGCAGGGGGCGATCTGCGGCGGGGTGAAGGCCGCCGTTGACCGGGCCGGCGCCAAGGCCTTCACCAAGGCCACCGGCAAGAAGCTGGACTCGGCCCGCGCGCGGGCGGAGGCGGCACCCGCCTCCGCCCGGGCGGCGCGGATCAGTCCGCCGCGTGCATGAGCACGCCACGGATGTTCTTGCCGTCGCGCAGGTCCTGGTATCCCTCGTTGACCTCTTCGAGCGTGTACCGCTTGGTCACGAGCTCGTCCAGCCGCACGTGCCCCGCCTGGTACAGGCGCAGCAGCCGGAGGATGTCGTACTGCGGGTTGGCCGAGCCGAAGAGCGTGCCCTTCACCGTCTTCTCGAACAGAGTCATCACGCCGCCCGACAGGTGCACCGTCAGCTTCTCCGGGTTGGCTAGGCCGGTGATGACGACCGTGCCGCCCTTGCCGATGACGTTGAACGCGTCCGACACGACCTGCTCGTCCACCGTGCCGACGGTGATCAGCGCCTGGTCGGCCATCTGACCCCAGGTCAGCTCCGCCACCTTCTCCGCGGCCTCGGCCGCCGACGCGAAGGCGTGGGTGGCACCGAATTCGAGTGCCTTCTCCCGCTTGAACTCCACCGGGTCCACCACGACGACGTTCGCGGCTCCGGCGTGCGCCGCACCCTGTACGGCGTTGATGCCGATCCCGCCGATGCCGTACACGACGCACGTGTCGCCCGCCCGCACGGCGCCGGCGTAGTTCGCCGACCCCCACCCGGTCGGCACACCGCAGCCGACCAGCACCGCCGTCTCCAGCGGCAGCCACTCGTCGACCTTGACGACCGAGTGCTCGGAAATCGTGGCGCGCTCGGAGAAGGTGCCCAGCATGCACATGCCGCCGTAATCGGTTCCGCCGCGGTGGAAGCGGAACGAACCGTCCGGCATGTACCCATCGAGGATCGTCGCGCCCATGTCGCACAGGTTCGACCGGCCGGTGGCGCAGTAGCGGCAGTGCCCGCAGTTCGGGATGAAACTACAGACGACGTGATCACCCGGCTGGACCTTGGTGACGCCGGGACCGACGTCTTCGATGATTCCGGAACCCTCGTGCCCGCCCACGATCGGGAAGCGTGGCACGAGGTCGTTGTCGATCAGGTGCAGGTCCGAGTGACACAGCCCGGCGGCCGTGTACTTGATCAGGACCTCACCTTCGCGCGGCCCGTCGAGCTCGAGTTCCTCGATCTCGAACGGCTTGCCGGCTGAGTGCAGGACAGCGGCCTTGGTCTTCACACCGATCACCTCATTGTGACAGGGGTCTCATGCACCGTCTGCTACATGATGCCATCCTTGGCAAGCGTCGCGGCAACTTCAAGTAGACCTTCCGCCCATCGACGGAGGGTGGCGCGCCCCGCTTCCGCACTGGCTCCGCCAGGGTCACCCAGTACCCCGTTCGGGCTCACACCACGCACACCTTCGTCTCGCAATCGCCCGATCAGGTCCGGCAACGGCTGCGTGGCACCGGCCTCGAACCGGTGTGTGCGAACAGCTTCCGGTCGCAACGCGAGCATCACCGACGTCTCCAGTCGCCCGGCGTGCGTGTCGTCGGCAGGACCGTCGGGGCACCACGCGCGCACGTTCCGGCCCTCGTACCGCAGTTTCGCCACCGCACGGCGCAGGGGCATCGCGTTGCCGCCGTGCGCGGACACCAGCAGCACTCCGGCGAAGGCGTCCGCGGAGCGCACCAGCTCGACCAGGACGAGTTCGGTGGCTTCCTGACCGATCGACAGCGTGCCCGGAAAATCTCCGTGCTCCCCACTGGATCCGAAGGGCAGCGCGGGCGCGACAACGACCTCCGTCCGTGCCGCGCCCAGGCGGCGGCACAACTCGACCGCGATCTCGGTGTCCACCGTGTACGGCAGGTGCGGTCCGTGTTGTTCGGTGGCGCCCAGTGGCACGGCCAGCAGTCGGCGCTCGCCCAGTTCGGGCCACGCGAGATCGGCCAGGTTCACGGGCGTTTCCCGATCGAGGCGGTGCCGGGCACCGGCTCCGTCGAGGGTGGCGGTGGGCGACGGGCGGGCCAGTTCGCGAGGTCCGGGATCAGCGGCCCGGGCTCCTTCTCGCGCAGGCATCCGCGCCACACCCCGGCACCGTAGGCGAGATCATCCGCGGCGCGGGCCAGGAACCAGCGGGCCGGATCGACGTCCGGCCGGGTTCGCGCCCAGTCGATCAGGTGACGAGCGTAGGCAAGGGCAAGGACGCGGCGGCCCCGCCGGGACAGCGCCAGGATCGGGATGGCGGCCGGGCCCCACGCGCCGGTGAGCGCGTCGGCCAGGTAGCGGCCCGCCGCGACGTGCCCGCGCAATGCGATATCCAGTGCCTCCTTCGGCGGCACGCCCAGCGCTTTCAGCTTGCGCGGCAACAGGGCCGCGGTGCCGAGCGCGATTGCCACCCCGGTCTTCGGACGGCCCGCGATCAGCGCGAGCCAGGCCAGCGCGGTCCAGCCGGACACCCGGACCGGCGCGAGGGTTCGCCGTCCGTGACGGCGCGCCAGCGGGGCGGCCGAGGTGCCGTAGCTGTAGCGCTGCTTCAGCCACGCCCGCCAGGTGGTGCGCGGTTCGTGCACCACTTCGGACCGCGGCTCGTACCGCACGGACCCACCGGCCTCGACCAGCCGCCAGATCAGGTCGACGTCCTCACCGAACCGCAGGTCCTCGTCGAAACCGTGCACCGCCTGCAGCGCCGAGGTCCGGACGACGAGCGCGGCCGTCGGCACATAGGTGATCCGCCCGCGTGGACGGACCTGCGCCGGCGTCTCCCCCATGTCCAAAGAGGACCGGAGCCGTTCGTACCGGTACAGGGCCGCCTCGCCGGGCAGGCTCCGCACGCGCGGTGCGACGGCCACCACGGCGGGATCTTCGAACTGCGCCAGCAGGGGCCCGAGCCAGCCCGGATCGGGACGGGTGTCGGCGTCGACGAAGGCGACCAGCTCGGTGGTGACCTTGCGCCATCCGGTGTTGCGGGCCGCGGCCGGGCCGCGCGCGACCGGGTGCCGGTCGACCGCGTGCGGGACCGGCACGGCTGATCCGTCGTCGACGACCAGCGTCTCGCGCACGTCCGTCAACCGCGGCAGCAGCCCGGCGAGGCGGTCGGCATGGTCACGCACCGGAACCACGACGGTCACGTCCTGAGCGGTCAGCTTCGCCTCGTCGTACTCGGGATGCACCATCCCGGCCAGGATCAGCTTCTCCGCCAGCCGCCGGTGATGGGGCTTGTCGCCCAGTTCAGCGCCCTCGGACCACGCCGCGAACAGGCGGGCGCCCGTGGCGGACAGTTTGATGATCCGCAGGGGCGAGCCGCCGACCAGGACCCGTCCGCCGGCCAGCGCCTTCGTCGAGGGGTCCAGCCGCAGCACCGTCATGCCGTGAACCCTCCGTCCGCATGGACCACGGTGCCGGTGATCGCGCTCGCGTCCGGACCGCACAGCCAGCACACCGCGGCGGCCACCTCCTCGGGCTCGAGGAGCCGCTCGGCGAGCTGGTGCCGGGCGAACTCCTCGACGTCGTCCAGGTCGTACAGGGCGGCCGTGGCCTGCAGCATCGGCGTGCGGGTCGAACCCGGCGAGACGGCCGTCGCCGTGACGCCGGTGCCGCGCAGGTCGGTCGCGAGGCCGCGGATCAGCCCGACGACGGCGTGCTTGGCGGCGTTGTAGCCGGCCAGGTGCCAGAGCCCGGTGTGTCCGGCGGCCGACGCGAGCGCGACGAAGCGTCCGGACCGCGGCTGCGGGCGGCGCAGCAGCACCGGCACGGCGGCGCGGGCCAGGTGAAACACACCGTCCACCCCCGACCGGAAGAGCGATTCCCAGTCGGAATCGGTGGTCTCCCACAGCGGTCGTCCGCCCGCCATCACGGCGGCCGCGGCGACGGCCGCGTCCAGGCCGCCGAACTCGCGCTCGGCCGTGCGGACGGCAAGGTCGAGCGCCCGCTGGTCCCGCACGTCGGCGACCACGTCGATCACCTGACCGGGCCACTTCGCGGCAACCTCGGCGAGCTGCTCGGGCCGTCCGAGCTGGTAGTGCAGGCCGGGCAGATCCTCGCCGATGTCCACGGCCACCACGCGCCAGCCCTCACCGGCGAGGCGGTGCACGACGGCCGCGCCGATCCCGCGAGCCGCCCCGGTCACCACGGCCACCCGCCCGTTCACGCGATCATCTCCCGACCCGCGTCGCACATTTTCGACAATGTGCCGCTCGGAACCTCACAGCGACACCCCCACGCGATGCCCCTCCACCACCGCGGCGTGTGCCCGCCGCGGCGTCAGGCAATCGCCCGCCCGCAGCACGGGGAACGGCGCGTCGCGCAGCGCATGCCACAGATCGTCCTCCGGGTCCTGGTGCGTCGCGCACACGACCCAGTCACAGCGGACCTCCCGGGTCTCGCCGGTCGTGTGCCTGAGTACCTGCAACGCCACGCCCCCATCCTCCGTCCCCGCGGCGGCGAGCACCATCTCGTCCGTCCGCTCGACGATCCCGAGCGCGTGCGCGCGGCGGCCGAACATCTCCCGGTCCAGCGTGATCCCCAGGTCCTGCCCCACGACCATCCCCGGCGTCGACAGCGTCACCCGGCACCCGCGCCGCGCCAGCAGTTCCGCGACCGACGTCGCCGGGTGAAAGCCCACCTCGTCGATCACCACGACGTCCCCCGCAGGCGAGGTACCGGTGAGCACATCCCGCGCGTGCGCCACTCGCGAGATCCCCCGCGCCCACTCCGGCAGCCGCGGCCGGGCTCCGGTCGCCAGCACCACGGCGTCCGGCGCCTCGCCCGCGAGCATCGCAGCGCTCGCCGGGACACCGGTCTTCACGTCGACGCCCGCGCGGCGGCACTCGGTCAGCAGGTTGCGCACCAGGTCACCCAGCTCAGCCCGGCCCGGCGCGGTCGCGGCCAGCGCGATCTGCCCGCCCGGCTCCGCGGCGCGCTCGAACAGCGTCACGTGATGGCCGCGCTGCGCCGCGGTCGCCGCCGCCGTCAGCCCGGCCGGGCCGCCACCCACGACGAGCACACGTTTCGGCCTCGGCCCCGGCGGCGGCAACGGTACGGCCTCGCGCCCGGCACGCGGGTTCTCCACGCACCCGAGCCACCGGTTGAGTCCCATCCGCCCGACGCATTCCTGGTTGCAGGACAGGCACGTCCGCACCTCCTCCCCCGCCCGGGCCTTCGCCGCGAACTCGGGGTCGGCGATCTGCCCGCGCACCACTCCGACCAGGTCGCACCGGCCCTGCGCCAGCGCGCGCTCGGCCTCCGCCGGGTCCTTGATCCGGCCGACCCCGACCACCGGCAGCGACACCGCGCGCCGGAACGCCTCGCACACCGGTAGCGCGTAGCCGCGCGGGACCGCCATCGACGGCTCGACCATGTACAGCGTCGAAGTGGCGACGCCGACCGAAGTGTTGAGGTAGTCGACGCTCCCCTCGATCATCTGCGCGAGCTCGACCGCCTCGTCCAGCGTGACACCGCCGTCGATCAGGTCGTCACCGGAGAGCCGCACCCCCAGTGCCCGCTCCGGCCCGATCGCCGCACGCACGGCCGCGATGATCTCCAGCAGGATCCGCGCGCGGTTCGCCAGCGGCCCGCCGTAGGAGTCGGTTCGCAGATTCGTGCCGGGCGCGAGGAATCCACGCACCAATGAGGACTGTGAGCACTGGATCTCCACCCCGTCGAAGCCGCCCTCGGCGCAGTGCCGCGCGACCTGGGCGTACCCGGCGACGACTTCGGCGATCTCCGCGGTGCCCATCGCCTTCGGCACCTCGCGGAACAGCGGATCCGGCACGGGCGAGGGCGCCCACACCGCGCGCCGCGAGTACCTCGACGACGCCTGGCCGCCGTTGTGGTTGAGCTGCGCGAAGATCGGCACGCCGTGGGCGTGCACCGCGCCGGTGATCCGGCGGTAGCCCGGGACGACCTCGGGCCGGTAACCGTGGATCACCTTCTCGTAGGGCCAGTCCGAGGGGTGCACGACATGCTCCTCGGAGATGATCAGCCCGGCCCCGCCCGCGGCCCGCGCGGCGTAGTAGGCGGCGTGCTGCTCGGTGGGCAGGTTGGCCGCGGCGTAGTTGGTCAGGTGCGCGGAGAACACGATCCGGTTCGGCACCTCGACCGGCCCGAGCCGCACCGGGGAGAACAGCAGCGGATACCTCACGACCGCACCGCCGAAGCAGCCCGGCGACCGTCGAGGATCGCCTCGTGGATCGTCCTTGGTGCGACCGCGTCACCGATCGCGCGACCTGGCATTGCCGGATTCGGCAACCGGTGTCCACAATGGATCAGCGCGGCGCATGGCAGCTCGTGCCGCGAACCGGTGACAACGTCCTCCACCACCACGTGGTCCCGCTCCACCACCCGCGGACGCGACCGCTTCACCAGCGCCACTCCCGCGCGTTGCAGGCGGACGTTGACACCGGCGACGTCGGCCGCCGACGCGGCGATCACCGGGTCGGGGCTGACGATCGTTACCGGATGCTTCACGGCCAGCAGCTCCGCGACCCCCGCACCGACCGGGTCGCCGACCGGATCGTGCACCACGACCGGTCCGTCCGGCAGCGCCGCGGGATCGCCGAGCACGGTCACGACGTCGAGCACCACACCGCCCTCGACCGCGTAGTCGCGTGGGCCGGACACGCTGCCGGTCGCCACGATCACCGGCCGCCCGTCCGCCGCCGTGGTCTCCACGCCCGTCGAGATCCGCACCCCCAGGCGCCGGACCTCGTACTCGAGCCAGTCGGTGAGCTCCCCGAGCCGGGCCCGCCCGGCGACCCGTGCCGCGACGCGGACCATTCCGCCGAGCCGGTCGCCCCGCTCGGTCAGCTCGACGTCGAAACCACGCGACGCCAGCACGCGCGCCGCTTCGAGCCCCGCCGGACCCCCGCCCACGACCAGTACCTGACCGGAGCCCGGGAGCGAGACAGGATCCTCGCTCTCGTGCCCGCTGCGCGGCTCGCCGATGCAGCTGACGATCGGGTTGCGCGGATCCCGCACCTGGCACTGCTGGTTGGACAGCACGCACGGCCGCGGTCTCGTCCCGGCCCGCACGCGCCGGACCAGATCGGGGTCGGCGATCTGCGCGCGGGTCATCTCGACCAGCCCGGCGAAGTCCAGTGCCCGCTCGGCCTCGGCCGGATCGACCACGCTCCCCTGTAACACCGTCACCGCGCGCCCGGCGAACCGCCGGCACAGCTCGACGTTGAAGCCCGGTTCGGTGCGCAGATCCGGACGCGACTGGGCGAACGCCGAACCCCGCACCGGCACCAGGTAGTCGACCTGCCCGGCGACGTCGGGCACCGAACCGGGGGTGATCCCACCCCACGGCGCGCCCTCGTCGCACGCCAGCCGCAGCCCGAGGATCCGATCACCGATCACGTCCCGGACCGCGGCCAGGACCTCCCGCAGCAGACGAGCACGGTCGGTGCCGTACTCGTCGCGGCGGTGGTTCGTCAGCCCCGAACAGAACTGCCGCAACAAGGAGTACTGCCCGGCATCGAGCTCCACACCGTCCACACCGGACTCGACGGCCAGCGCCGCGGACCGGCCGAACCCGGCGATCAGCGCCTCGATCTCCGGCGATTCCATCTCCATCGGCAGCTCGCGGCTCACCGGATCGGGGACCCGCGACGGCGCCCAGAGAGCGGACTGGCTGTAGGCCGAGCTGCCCTGACCACCGGCATGACCGAGCGCGGCCACCACCAGGGTCCCGTGTGGACGGCACGCGTCCACAATGGATGCCCAGCCCGGCCCGCACAACGTGGCCAGCGGGGCACGTTCGTAGGGCCAGTCGGAGTCGTGCACACTCGCCGTCTCGGTGACGACGATCCCGGCACCGCCCTCGGCGCGCCGCCGGTAGTAGGCGACGTGCCGGTCGGCGAGCGCCCGGCCCCGGGCCAGGTTCGTTTCGTGCGGTCCGAAGAGGACCCGGCTCGGGGCCGTGCGGCCGCCGACCCGGACGGGGCCGGCGAGCCTGCTCATCGCGCGGGCTGGAACCCCGCGAGCGGGCTGGTGTCGCAGGCCCGGTCCGGCCGGGCGCCACCCTCGGGCGGGCCGAACCCGATGCTGACCGGCACCTTGCGGCTCTTGCGGGTCTTGGAATGCGAGTGATCGATGTGCGAGCGCGGCGCCGGCGCCCCGACGGTCTGCAACGCCAGTTCGCCGTGCCCCTTCACGCACTCGGGGTCCGGGCCGTCCAGCGGCAGGCCGGTGAAGAACTTCGCCGCCATACAGCCGCCCTGGCAGGCGTCGTAGGCCGAGCACGAGGTGCAGGCGCCGCCGGTCTGCGGGCCGCGCAAGCGCTCGAACAGCTCGGAGGTGTTCCACACGCCGGCGAACCCGCCCTCGTCGCGGACGTTGCCGGCGAGGAACTCCTCGTGGATCGCGAACGGACAGGCGTAGACGTCGCCGACCGGGTCGATCAGGCACACCACGCGGCCCGCACCGCAGAGGTTCAGACCCGGCAGCGGGTCCGAGCCGAGCGCGTTGAGGTGGAAGAACGAGTCGCCGGTGAGGACCTTCTCGCCACCTGCGACCAGCCAGTCGTAGAGCTCCAGCTGCTGCTCGGCGGTCGGGTGCAGCTCGTCCCACGAGTCGGCGCCGCGGCCGGACGGGCGCAGGCGCGTGATGCGCAGCTGCGCGCCATAGGTGTCGGCGATGGCCTTGAACTCGTCGAGCTGCCCGACGTTGTGGCGGGTCATCACGACGGAGAGCTTGAAGTCGCGGAAACCCGCGTCCTTCAGGTTCCGCATCGCACGGATCGCCGTGTCGTAGGACCCGGGGCCGCGGACGTAGTCGTTGACCTCGGCGGTCGCGCCGTCGAGGGAGATCTGCACGTCCACGTAGTCGGTCGCGGCAAGCCACCGCGCCCGCTCCGGGGTGAGCTTGACGCCGTTGGTGGAGAACTTGACGCCCACCTGGTGGTTCACGGCGTACTCGACGAGCTCCCAGAAGTCCGAGCGGACCGTCGGCTCGCCACCGCCGATGTTGACGTAGAAGACCTGCATGCGCTGGAGCTCGTCGATGACGGCCTTGCACTCCTGCGTGCTGAGCTCCCGCGGGTCGCGACGGCCCGACGAGGACAGGCAGTGCACGCACGAGAGGTTGCAGGCGTAGGTCAGTTCCCAGGTCAGGCAGATGGGCGAGTTCAGCCCCTGCTTGAAGTGTTCGACGAGCTTCATCGCACGCCCTTCTCGGATTCGTTCAGCGCGGTTCGATGGTGCCGTTCTCGGCCAGCCCCGCCAGCGCCTTGAGGTAGGCCGGGCGCTGGTCGCCGGGGACGCCGGCGGCGTCGAGGGTGGTGTGCACGTCGGGCTTGTCCCCGAGCGTGCGCACCACCTCGACCAGGATCTTCGTCTTCAGAAACGAAAGCCTCCGGGTGCCGAAGTCGTAGGCGAGCGCCCCGAACGGTTCCGGCCGCAACGCGACCCGCGGGGAGCACCGGTAGGCCTGGTCCGGATCGAACACGCCGGTCAGTAGACGCCGCACATACCGTCGATCGAGACCTCTTCGACGAGGAGGTCCTCCTCGACGAGCGAGTCATCTGCGGCGGGGGAAACATTCTTCGCGTCGGACATGGGATGCTCCCTTCGGCGATCCGGCCGCTCCACTGCGGCCGCTTCTGGGACAATAATGGCACCGAGTGCCGAATGGAAGAGGGATGACCGAAAAGGCGGAGCCGGGCCATCGCGCAGGGCGCAAGCCGATCACGTCGCGTGCGGAGGTCGAGCACGTGGCGTTCGAACTGTTCGCCGCCCGCGGCTTCGACCGCACGACCATCGACGACATCGCGAAGGCCGCCGGCATCGGGCGGCGCACGTTCTTCCGCTACTTCCCGTCGAAGAACGACATCGCCTGGGGCGACTTCGACGGCCAGCTCGCCGAGATGCGCAAGCGGCTCGCCGCCTACCCGCCCGACCGCCCGCTGCCGGGGGTGCTCCGGGAGGCGCTGGTGGACTTCAACCGGGTCGACCCGGACGAAGCGGTGTGGCACCGGCAGCGGATGGAGCTGATCCTGACCACGCCGGCGCTGCAGGCGCACTCGACGCTGCGCTACGCGGACTGGCGGCAGGTGATCGCGGAGTTCGTCGCGGGACGGCTCGGCGTCGACGCGACGGCGCTGACGCCGCAGACCGTCGCCTACACCGCGCTCGGGATCGCACTGGCGGCGTACGAGCAGTGGCTGCGCGACCCGCGGGCGGACCTCGCCGACCTGATGGCCGCCGGTGTCGACCAGCTGACGACAGCCCTCGTCACGGCACCACCCGCATAGCCACGCGCGAGTCCCACTCAGCAGCGCGAGTTCCACGCTCGGCGGCTCGTGCCGGTGCGCCCCCGACCTTGGCGTCGGAGGCGCACTCCCCACGCCAACCTGACCCAGGGGCGCGAATGCGGAACTCGCGCCCGGGAACGGGGGACTCGCGGCGTGAGGTCAGTCGGGGACGAGGTTCAGCAGCGTCGCTGGTCCCAGCACGCAGGCGCCCTCAGCCTCGACACGGTTGCGCAGCTCCCGGTCAGCCGTCACGACGACGACGTGGTCCCGCGGCCGCGCGTCCCGCGCTTTGCGCACGCTTTCCACGATCTGCGTGTCGCCGTCGCGGACCGCGGCGATCACCTCGACCGCACCGTCGGCATCGGCCGGCAGCGTGTCGAGCAAGCCCCGCGCCCGCCCCTCGACGACCATCTGCACGCGCGGCCACCAGGACCATTCCGCCCCGGCGAGCCCGATGTCGACGCTGCGCACCCCCTCGTGAACCAGCCCGGACAGCCGCTCCCGCAACCGCTCCGCGGCACCGGCCCGGTCGCGCCACCAGCCGTCCGGACGCGAGCCGACCACGTTCGCCGCGTCGATGACCAGCACCAGTTCGCGCCCGAGCTGGGCGTGCAGCCCCGGCCAGGCGGCCGCGAAGTCGGCATGCAGCGGGAACGACCCGACCTCGTCCGGCGGCACCCACCGCAACTCGGCGCTCTCCTCGTTGACCACCCGCTCCCGCACGGTGTGCCGGGCGTTCGCGAGCACCGTCGTGTAGCTCCAGCCGCCATGGTCGGCCACCGACTCCGCGATCGGCCGCACCGCACCGACGGGCACCGCGGCCTCCTCCTCGGCCTCCCGCGTGGCGGCGTCGCGCGCCGACTCGTGGCCGCGCCGGGCACCACCGGGCAGTGCCCACGTCTCGCCGTGGTGCGTCCACCAGGCCCGGTGCTGCAGCAGCACACCCCGCTCGGGGTCGGTCAGCAGCAGGCCGGCGGCGCCGTAGGTACCCCAATGCCGGTGGCCGCGCTCGCAGTACACGAAGCCGTCGCCGTCATCCGGGGTCATTGCTCCAGCTTGTCATACCGTCCGGGCTTCGAGGGCGAGCGCGGCGGCCCCGACCAGCGCCGCGTCGTCGCCCAGCTGCGCGGTGCGGATCCGCGCGAGCGGCCGGTGCCGGGCACCCGTGATCGCGGCCGCGTAGTGCTCGCGGGCCTCGTCGAGGAACAGCGGCGCCGACTCCGACACCCCACCACCGATCACCACGATCTCCGGGTCGAACACGTCCGCGACCAGGGCCAGCCCCTCGCCCAGCCACTTCGCCAGCTCGGCCACGGCCCGCTGCGCGATCGGGTCGCCGTCGCGCGCCGCCCCGGCCACGCGGCGCCCGGTCAGCGCGCCCGGGTCCGACGCGATCTCCCGGGACAGGATCGTCGACGTGCCCGGGTAGCGCGCCATCAGCTCGATCGCGGTCGCCGCCAGCGCCGTCCCGCTGCAGTAGCGCTCCCAGCAGCCGTACTTCCCGCACGGGCACGCGCGACCGTCCGGCACCACCGTCAGGTGCCCCAGCTCCGGCGCGACACCGTGCGCACCGCGGAACAGCTCGCCGTCCAGCAGCAGCCCCGCGCCGATCCCGGTGCCGATGGCCACCAGTGCCGCGACCCGGGCGCCGCGGGCGGCGCCGAAGCGATGCTCGCCGACGGCGGCGGCGTTGGCGTCGTGCTCGAGCGTCACCGGAAGCCCGACGCGCTTGGCGATCCGGTCGGCCACCGGGGCGGTCCGCCAGGCCAAGTGCGGCGCAAACATCACCGTGCGGCGGTCGTTGGCGACGAACCCGGCGACCGCGAGCCCGACCGCGCCGACGTCGGTGTGGCGGTTGCGCAGTTCGTCGATCACCCCGGTGATCGCGTCCTCGAGCGCGTTCTGGGTGCTCGGCGTTCCCGCGCGCGTGGTGTCCAGGACCGAGCCACGCTCGTCCACCACCCCGGCGCGGACACTCGTGCCGCCGACGTCCAGACCGATCGCGAGCACTAGCTCTCCCGCCACTGGACCGGGATGCGCTGCACGCGGCCGGATTCCGGCTGCGGACGCGGCGGCGGCTGGAACCCGGGCATGTGCACGCCCTCCTGTGGCTCCCACCGGTCGGCCAGCACGGCGCGCAGCAACGCGATCAGCTGCGCGGCCTGCTCCAGCACGCGCGCCACGAACTCGGGCTTCTCGCCGCGCACCAAGGCGACGACCACGCACAGCGGGCACCAGCCGCAGTCGCCGCTCTCGCTCTCCTCCGCGCCGGCCTTGCCGTGCCCGGCGGCGACCACCCCGTCCAGCCAGGGCGCCGCGCGCTCGGCGACCATCTCGACGAGCAGCCGGATCTCCTCGGCCAGGCCGGCCGCGGTCGCCCCGTCACCGGTCGTCATCGGTCCTCCCCGGCTTGGCCAGCAGGACGACGAGGCCGTCCGCGCCGGACTCGGCGCCGGTGATCCGGCACGGGCGCAACGACTCCGGCAGCGCCACCAGGCGGCGGAACCCGTCGACCGTGACGGCCAGGTCGTCGTCGACGCGCGCCAGGTCGAGCTGGGCCTCCCGGTCCAAGGGCAGCGCCAGCCGCAGCCGGTACCCACCGTCCACTTCGGTCACTTCCAGCAGTGGCACGGATGCGGAACCGTTGTCCGCCAACGGGTCTCGCTCACCGTAGAGCTCGGTGGCGATCTCCCGCAGCGCGGGCAGGCCGACCGGCTCGGCCGCCCGGTGTTCCACCCGGGCCAGCTCCCACGTCAGGTCGTCGAGCACCTGGTCCTGCTCCCGCCGCCGGGTGCGCAGCCAGGACGCGGCCGCGCCCCGCCACACGCCGGGGGCCGGCATCAGCCGGTTCACGATCAGCCCGTCGACGCGGATCCCGCGCAACGCCAGCGAGCTGAGCGTGCGCCGCGCCTCGGCCACCACCACCCGCTCGGGTGTGAGCACCAGGCGCACCGTGGTGACGGCCGGATCGGTCAACAGTTCGCGCAGCGACGACACGTGCGCCGCGAGGTCGCGCACCGAGCGGGCCAGTCCCCGGGAGCCGGTGAGCGTGAGTTGCCAGGCGAAGACCTTGTCGAGGTACCCGGAAACGGCTTCCGGAAGCGCGAGGAGCCGCAGGGTCTCCGCGGTCGGCCCGCAGTCGACCACCACGACGTCCCAGCGGCCGGCCTCGGCCAGGCGCTGCACCTCGGTCAGCGCGAGCAGTTCGTCGACGCCGGGCAGAACACTCAGCTCCTCGGCGTCGAGCGCGTCCACCCCGGCACCGGCGAGCGCGCCCTTGAGCCGCCCGCGCAGGTCCTGCCAGATGTCGTCGACGAGGCCGCGCGAGTCGACCTGCGCGCCGTGCAGCCGGGTGTCCACGTCGGACGGTTCCGGGCCAAGGCGCTTACCGAACGCGTCGCCGAGCGAGTGCGCGGGGTCGGTGGAAACGACCAGCGTCTTGTAGCCGCGCGCCGCGAGACCCGCGGCCGTCGCCGCGGCGAGCGTCGTCTTGCCGACGCCTCCCTTGCCGGTGAACAGCAGCAGCCGCGTCATCGCCTCCCCGCCCTCAGGCGAGGTCCTCCACGCGGCGCTTGAGCTCCTTGAGCGCGGTGTCCATGACCATCTTCTCCGCCTTGCGGCGCAGCAGCCCGATCATCGGCAGCACCAGCTCGACCGACAGGGTGTAGGTGACCCGGGTGTGCCCCTCGCCCACGGTCTCCAGCTCGTAGCGGCCGTCCTGCGCCTTCTGCATCTGCCCGCGCACCAGGTGCCAGCTCACCGAACGGCCGTCGGCGGCCCAGTCGTACTCCAGGGTGTACACGTCCTTGATCGGGCCGGCGTCCAGGGTCAGCTTGACCTGCTTGGGCCTGCCCTCGTCGTCGTTGGCGAGCACCTCGGTCTCCCGGACCTGCTTGGCCCATTCCGGGTACGACCCGAAGTCCGCGATCACCGCCAGGACTTTCTCCGGCGGTGCCTCGACCTCGATGGACTGCGTGGACTGGTCGGCCATGGCGCAGAGGTTACCGCTTGCGCTGCCGGTGCACCGAGGTCACCACCGCAGTACCCAGGGGCGCTCGGTGACCTTGAAGTGGCCGACGTTGCGGCACTCGGTGCGGCCCACCCGCAACCGCGCCGACAACGGCTGGTGTACGTGGCCGAACAACGACCACCGTGGCTGCTCCGCGTAGATCAGGCCGCGCAGTGCCGAGGACCCCAGCTCGTGCCGCCGGGCGACCACGTCGTAGGTGAGTTCGGGCAGCGCGGGCGGCTGGTGGCTGCACAGCACGTCGATGTCGGCCAGCTTGCCGACGGCCTCGTCGAACTCCTCCTGGGTGCGCAGGTACGGCCGCCACACCGGGTTCGACCGGCGGATGGTCGCCCCCGCGGGCAGCACCACGCCCCCTGCGAAGCCGAACCGCAGGCCGCCGATCTCGACGACCTCGCCCTCGACCAGCCGCACCTCGTCCCCGGCGAACTCCGGCCACAGGTCGGGCGAGTCGACGTTGCCCGCGATCGCGTAGGTCGGTGCGCTCATCGCCGAGAACATCGCCGCGTACTGCTCGCGGACCGCTTCCCCGACCGCGGCGGCCGGGTCGTCGAGGCTGGACCACAGCGACCTCGAGAACGCGATCGACTCCTCGCGGGTGCCCTCGCGGCGCAGCCGGGCGAACGTCGCGACCTTCTCCGCGCCGAACAGCCTGCCGAGAATCCCCTGGTCGTGCTGGTGGTAGTCGACGAAGTCCAGCAGGTCGCCGAGGACGATCAGCGCATCGGCACCGTCCCCGGCCCGCGCCAGGGCCTCGGTGTTGCCGTGGATGTCGGACACGACGTGAACGCGCATGATCCCCCAGTTTAGCGACGCTAAGAACCCGGTGGGGGCAGTCCGGGCTCGCGTCCGTCCTCCAGGATTTCCTTCAGCCCCAGCGCCAGGGCCTTGGCCGCCCGGGCACGCCGGTCGAACTCACGCCTCAGCCGCCGGGGGCTCATCGGCGCCGCCGGGGTCACGCGCAGGAAGTAGTGCAGCAGGGTGCCGTCGAGCGCGCGCTCGAGCCAAACCTCCATGGTGCCGACCAATGCGCCTCGCACCGTCCAGCGCAGGCCCTCGTCACCGCGGTCGGTATAGACCTCGAGCACCAGGTCCGGCCAGTACCGCCGCCACGCCGCCGGGTCGGCGAACACGGCCGCGACGGTGCCGGGTGGTACCGCGAGGAAGGTCTCGTCGACGATGTCGATGCCGGGTGGCGCACCATTGAGCGTGCTCACGCCCTGCAGAATGTCATGCCCGTGTTACCGGCGGTCCGTCCCCTTGGTCGTAAGGTGGCAGCCACGCTAGGTTGTGACTGGCGAGTAACACCCTTTCAACCACGGAGGTCCACCGTGCGCGAGTACAGCGCCCCGGCAGTCCAGCCGGTTGCCGACGACGAGAACCTCGCCGACATCGTGTGGGCGAACGCCGAGCGCTTCCCCGACGCGATCAGCTTCCGCCGGCAGGTGGAGGGCTCGTGGCTGGACGTCACCGCCCGCGAATTCGCCGCCCAGGTCATCGCGGTCGCGAAAGGCCTGGTCGAGGCCGGGATCGAGCGGGGCGACCGGGTCGGGCTGATGTCCAAGACCCGCTACGAGTGGACGCTGCTGGATTTCGGGATCTGGGCGGCCGGCGCGGTCACCGTGCCGATCTACGACACCTCCTCGCCAGAGCAGGTGGCCTGGATCCTGTCCGACTCGAGTGCCAAGGGCGTGTTCGTGGAGACGAGCGGGCACCTCGCCGCCGTCGACGAGGTCCGCGACCGGCTGCCGGCGTTGCAGTACACCTGGCAGATCGAGGCGAGCCGTCCCGCGGTGGACGAGCTGACGACGCTGGGCGCGGAGATCGCGGACGACACGGTCCACGAGCGCCGCCGCGCGGTGCGGGCCGGCGACCTGGCCACCATCGTGTACACGTCGGGCACCACCGGCCGCCCCAAGGGCGTCGAGCTGAGCCACCGCAACCTGCTGGCCGAGATCCGGGCCGACATCACCGCCTTCCCGAACCTGATGGAGCAGGGCAACTCGCTGCTGTGCTTCCTGCCGCTGGCGCACATCCTGGCCCGCGCCATCGCCGTCACCGCCATCACCGCGCGCGTGACGCTGGGCCACACCCCGGACGTGAAGAACCTGGTCGCCGACCTGGGCACCTTCCGGCCGACGTTCGTGGTCGCCGTCCCGCGCGTGTTCGAGAAGGTCTACAACGGCGCGAAGCAGAAGGCGCACTCCGAGGGCAAGGGGCGGATCTTCGACCTCGCCGAGCAGGTCGCGGTCTCCTACAGCCAGGCGCAGGATTCCGGCGGTGCCGGACTGGCGCTCAAGGCGCAGCACTTCCTGTTCGACCGGCTCGTCTACGGCAAGCTGCGGGCCGCACTGGGCGGGCGCTGCGTCGCCGCGGTGTCCGGCGGGGCGCCGCTGGGAGCCCGGCTGGCGCACTTCTTCCGCGGCATCGGCGTCCCGGTGTTCGAGGGCTACGGCCTGACCGAGACCTCCGCCGCGGCGAACGTGAACACCCCGGACGCGTTCCGGGTGGGCACCGTGGGCCGCCCGGTGGCCGGCACCTCGGTGCGGATCGCCGACGACGGCGAGGTCCTCCTCAAGGGTGACGTCGTGTTCGGCGCCTACTTCAACAACGAGACCGCCACCAAGGAGGCGCTGGAGGACGGCTGGTTCCACAGCGGCGACCTCGGCGAGCTCGACAGCGACGGGTTCCTCAAGATCACCGGGCGCAAGAAGGAGATCATCGTGACCGCGGGCGGCAAGAACGTCGCCCCCTCCGGCCTCGAGGACACCATTCGCGCCCACCCGCTGATCAGCCAGGCCATGGTGGTGGGCGACCAGCGCCCGTTCATCGCCGCGCTCGTGACGATCGACGAGGAGTTCTTCCCCGCCTGGAAGTCGCAGAACGGCAAGCCGGCCGGGGCCACGGTCGCCGAACTGGCGCAGGACGCGGATCTGGTCGCCGCCGTGCAGGAGGCGGTCGACGAGGCGAACAAGCAGGTCTCGCACGCCGAGGCGATCAAGAAGTTCGTCATCCTGGACAAGGACTTCAGCGAGTCGGGCGGCGAGATCACGCCGAGCCTGAAGCTCAAGCGCAACGTGGTGTCGAAGAACTACGCGAGCTTCATCGAAGGCCTCTACGAGAAGTAGCGCCCCGCGCGAACGCTTGGCGCGGTCACCGGTTCCGGTTACAGCGGTGTCAGGACGGCGATCTTCCAGGCGCCGTCCACGAAGCGAGCCGTCACCGACACGGCCGCGGACGAGGACGTCTGCTGCCCGGTGCTCGTGTTGAGGGTCTGCTGGTCGAGGAAGGCGAGCGCCTGCGCGCTGCCGTCGCGCAGGTCCTGGACGCCCAGGGACGCCACCGTCGTCGTGCGGATCAGTTTCTGCGCGGTGGCCCGCTGCTGCGCGGCGGCGAACGTGTCGCGGTACTGGGCCACCGCATCGCCGACGAGTACCGACGCCGCGGCACGCTCGGTGCGCGCCAGGTTGCCGTAGTTGTAGGAAAAGATCGCCTTCAGGCCCGCGCTGATCTGGTCCGCGGCCGCCGCTGTCGCCGTCGCGTCCGCCAGCGCGTCGTTCGAGGTACGCCACTGGCCGGCTCGCACCGCGGCCCACCCGGCGAACCCGACCGCCAGCACGATCACCGCGGTCAGCACCGATATCCACGTCGCGAGGCGCGGTGTCATGCCGCCGCCTGCACCGAGGTGACCTTCCACGTACCCCCGGCCCGCGCCACGTCGGCGGTCAGGTGGCTGCGTCCGGGCTTGGGTGTACCGCCGCCGGACGTGATCGAGACGTCCAGCACGGCGATCACCCGCGCGGTGTCGCCGTGCAGCTCCGTCACCGCGATCTGTCGCAGCGACGCCGTCGCGACCAGCTTCGCCGCCGTCGCCCGGTCCAGTTGCGTCTGCCGGTCGCCGCTCAGCGACGTGCCCAGCTGCCCGCTCGTCACCGCGATCCACCGGTCGAGCGCCGCACCCGCGTCGCGGTAGTCGACCGTGTTGAGCGCGACCAGCGCGTCGCCCGCGGCGGCGATCACCGCGTCCCGGTCCCGGGCACGCACCAGCCCGTCGTCGGTCGCCGCGCTCCACCAGCTCCAGCCGAACCACCCGGCGCTCAGCACCGCCACGACAGCCAGCGCACCCAGCACACGCGGCAGCCGCGTCATCCCGGCAACCCCAGCAACTGCCCCAGGCTGCTCGCGTTCCCGCCCGCGAGCCCGAGCACACCCGGCAGCGGTGTCTCCTGAGGGATCGCGGGCGCGGACGGCTTCGCGGGGTCGGCCGGCTTGCCCGCGTACGGCGCGTTCTGCGCGCCCCGCACCCCGGTCGCGCTGCCCGGCGGCTCGGCGCAGTAGGCCTGCGTGTTGGCGGGCACCTCACTCGTGTCGCTCGCCGGGCGCTGGCGCGTGGTCTCGTACCCCTTGGTGCACGAGTACGGGTCGAAGAAGTTCAGCACGAGCCCGAGGTGTCCCTCCCCGTTGGACCACACCGACCGCGTGAACGCCGAGATCACCGGGTAGGCGACGAGCAGCTCCTCGATCGCGTCCGTGCGCACGGAGGTGATCTGCGCGGTGGTGAGCAGGTTCGCGATCAGCACCCCGAGGTCGGTGCCGGAGGTAGCGAGGATCGTGTCCAAGTCCTGTGCGAGCCCGGGCACGGCGTCGATCACCTTCCGCACGTCGGGGTCGGCACCCTTGAGCTGTCCGGCGATCGTGCGCAGCCCGGCGGCCATCGCGATGATGGTGCCGGCCTGGCGCTGCTGGGTGTCCAGCACGATGCGCCCGTCGCTCAGCAACCGGGTGGTCTGCGGCAGGTTGTCGGTCGCGGCGGTGGTCAATGAGCCGGCCGTGTCGAGGAGCTGCTGCAAATCGGGGCCGCTGCCGGCGAACGCGTCATAGGTCTCGTCCACGACGGTTCTCAGCGCCTGGGGGTCCACACTGGACACGAGCCGGTCCAGGCCGGCGAGCACGGTGTCCGGCGACAGCGGGATCGCGGTGCGGTCGCGGGTGATCACCGACCCGTCCGCGAGGTAGGGCCCGTTCTCGTGCTTGGGCCGCAGGTCGACATATTGCTCACCCACCGCCGACCGGGTCGCGACCACCGCGTCGGTGTCGGCCGGGATCTTCTCGCCGGAGGTGATGTCCAGATCGACCGCGACCCCTTCGCCGGTCAGGCGCAGCTTCGTCACGCGCCCGACCGCGACGCCGCGGTAGGTCACCTCGGCGCCCGCGAAGATCCCGCCCGACTCGGTCAGGTTCGCCGTCACCAGGTACCCGCTGGTGCCGAACAGCCGGTCCAGGCCCGCGTACTTGCCGCCCGCGTAGGCGACCGAGGCGAGCGCGATCAGCACGAACGCGAGCAGCTTGATCCGGTCGCACATTGTCGAAAAAGTGCCGCGGCACTTTTTCGACAATGTGCGACTTTGGTGATGGCGGGTGATCACGGCGTTCCTCCGAGCAGGGAGCCGAGCAGTCCGCCGAGCCCGGGCGCGCTCGCCACCGGGCTCGCCGGCGGCTGCGGAATCGGCAGCGGCGGTGCCGAGGCTCGCGTCGTGGTGTCGTCGCTCGGCAACTGGACCGACGGGACCTTCCCGGAGTTGGCGATGTTGCCGAAGATCGCGTCCAGGTTCAGGTCCAGGCGCGCCGTGACGTTCGCGTAGTCGCCCCGGACCACGTCCCCGGCGACGTCGGGCAGCGGATAGGTCGGCAGGATCTTCAGTGCCTCCGGGAGGTTCGTGCCCGCTTCGGCCAGTTTGGACAGTGTGGGTGCGAGCGCCCGCAGGTCGGCGAGCAGCGACTCCCGGCTCCCCTCGATCGTGCCGACGGCGACCCCCGACAGCCGGTCCAGCGACTGCAGCATCCCCACGAGCTGGTCCCGCTGCTGGGTCACCACGGCCATGCCGGGCGCGAGGTCGGTCAGCGCGGTCGTCAGGTTCGCGGTCTGCGCGGCGAGCGTGCCGGACAGCCGGTTGAGCCCGTCGATGGCGCGGATGATCTCCGAGCGCTGACCGTCCAGCTCGGTCGCGATCTCGTCCACCCGCGCCAGCAGCGCCCGGATCTCCGCCTCGTTGCCGGTGAGCGCGTGGTTCAGCTCGCGCGCGATGTCGGCGAGCTGGTTGATCCCGCCGCCGTTGAGCAGCAGCGACAGCGCGCCGAGGACCTCCTCGACCTCGGGGTTGCGGTTCGTGCGGGACAGCGGGATCACCGAGCCCTCGCGCAGCGGCGCTGCCGACGCGGCTTCCCCCGCCGGTTCGGCCAGCTCCACGAACTTCTCTCCCAGCAGGCTCGACTGGCGCAGCTGGGCGAAGGAGTTCCCGGGCATTCTCACATCGCCGTTGACGCTCATGGTGACGATCGCCGACTTGGTGTCGGGCGCCAGCCGGATCTCGTCGACCCGCCCGATCGGCACGTCGTTGACCTTCACCGCGGCCTGCGGCACCAGGTCGAGCACGTCGGCGAACTGGGCGGTGATCCGGTACGGGTGGTCGCCGAGGTCCGCCCCGCCCGGCAGCGGTGTGTGGTACAGGCCGGAGAACCCGGCCGGCCCGCAGCCCGCGACGAGCAGCAGCACCCCGCACAACGCCCCGGTCAGCCGTCTCACGATCCGGCCTCCGGGATGTCGACCAGCGGCATCAGCGGCAACGGCGGGAGCTTGCCGCTGTTGATGTCGGCCAGTAGCTGCGGGATCGACGGGGCCTTCGCGACGCCGTCGACCACCGGGGCGATGGCCTGGCACACATCACTGACCGTCGCTGGGACGCCGGCCGGGGTGGACGCCTTGATCAGCCGGCACAGCGTGGTGACCAGCGGATTGGTGAACTCGCCTCCGTTGTAGCGGATCGCGATGCTGCCGGACGCCGCGTCGTAGGAGTTGATGAAGTTCGTCATCCCGGTGGGGCCGACGTCGAGCACCTCGGCCAGCGCCGCCCGCTGGTCGACCAGGACCTGCGTGATACCGGCAAGCTTGTCCACATTGGACGTCAGCAGGTCCTTGTTCTCGCGGACGAAGCTCTGCACGTCACCCAGCGAGGAGCCCAGCGCGGCCAGCGCGGCGCTGACGTCGCCGGAGTCGTCGGCGAGGAACCCGGTCACGACACCGAGCCGCCGGTAGAACTCGTTGAGCTGTGTGTCACTGCCGGCCAGGCTGGTGGTGAACGACTGCAGGTTCCGCACCGTGGCGAACAGGTCGCCCGAGGAGTTGTCGAGTGTGCGCGAGAGGTTCGCGAGCTCGGTGACGGTGCTGTTGAGGTTCAGGCCGTTGCCGTCGAGGTTCGCCGCTGCCGTGTTCAACAGGCCGGACAGCGCGCCCTGGGCGTTGGCACCGTTCGGGCCGAGGCTGGTGGACAGCTTGTCGAGGCTGCCGTAGAGGTCGTCCAGTTCCATCGGGGTGGCCGTGCGGACCGGTGGGATCACGGTGCCCGACGCCATCACCGGGCCGGTGTCGTAAGCCGGGGTGAGCTGCACGTAGCGGTCGCTGACCAGGCTGGGCGCGATGACGACGGCGCCCGCGTTGGCAGGGATCGGCACGTCGTCATCGACCCGCATGTCCACGCGCACGACCGCGCCTTCGGGCGTCACATCGGTGATCTCGCCGACCGGCACACCGAGTACCCGCACCGAGGACCCCGCGTACAAGCCGACGGTCTTGTCGAACAAGGCGGAGATCCGGGTGCCGCCGGTGTCCTGGAACACCAGGAACAGCCCGGCGGCCACCAGCAGTGCGACCACGCTCCCGGTCGCGATCCATCGGAGGACACCGCGGGTGTCCCGGCCCTCGATCGTCATCCGCCCCCCAATCCCTGGTCCGGCGCGGACAGCGGCGGGGTGCAGCCCTCGGGGTTGACGGACAGGCCGCCGGACTTGATCACCGGCGGCAGCAGCCCGCAGATGTAGCCCTCGAACCAGCGCCCGTTGCCGGTCGCGTTCGCGCCGACCCGGGTGAACGGCGCGAGCAGTTCGAGGCTGCGGTTCAGGTTGTCCTGGTTGCTCTGCAGGATGGTCGTGACCTCGCCGAGCCGGTCCAGCGTCGGCCGCAGCTGCGCCCGGTTGTCGGCGACCAGGCCGGAGAGCTGGGTGGCGAGCTGTTGTGTCCCGGTGAGCAGGGCCTTGATCGCGTCCCGTCGCCGCTGGAGCTCGCCGAGCAACAGGTTGCCATCGTTGATGATCGCGGTCAGCTGGGCGTTGCGGTCGGCGAGCGTCCGCGACACCTGGCTGGTGTTGGCGAGCAGGTTCGCCAGGTCCTGGTCGCGTGAGGACACCGTGCGCGACAGCGCGGACAGCCCGGAGAGCGCGTCGCGCAACGGTTGTGGGGTGTCCTTGAGCGCGTCGGTGACGGCGTCGAAGCTCTGCGCCAGCTGGTTCGTGTCGATCTGGCCCACCGTCGTGCTCAGCTGCTGGAAGGCGTCCTGCAGCTGAAAGGGCGTGGTGGTCCGGTCGACCGGGATCGGCTCGTCCGGGTCCTGCGCGCCACCGCCCTTCGGCCGCAGCGCAAGGTACTTCTCGCCCAGCAACGTCTTGATCTCGATCGACGCGGTGGACTGGTCGCCGACGCGGGTGTTCGCCACCTGGAACCGGACCAGCACCAACTTTGCGGCCAGCGTGACGCCGGTGACCTTGCCGACCCGCACACCGGCCACCTGCACCTCGTTGTCCGGCGCGAGGCCGGCGGACTCGGCGAAGTAGGCCTGGTAGGTGGTCCCGGTGCCGAGCAACGGCAGCTCGTCGGAGAAGTAGGACACCAGCGTCACGAGGATGACGAGCACCAGCGTCACGGCCCCGACGGCGGCCTGGTCGCGTTCCTTGAGCGGTTTCATCAGCGGCACCTCGCCGGAAGCTCGGCCGATGGCAGGGGAAGCATCGGCAGCGTGACGTTCAGCGAGGTGATGCCGACGGTGCCGGTCAGGTTGCAGAGGTAGTAGTTGTACCAGCCGCCGTAGCTCAGGGTGCGGGTGAACTTCTCCAGGTTGCCGGGCATCTTGCGCAGCAGCTCGTCGATCAGCTGCCCGGAGTCGGCAAGGGTTCCCGACACCGCGCCCAGCGCGGCGATGTCGTCCTTGACCGGCGGGCGCGCGTCCGCGAGCAGGCCTGCCGTGGCGTCCGTGAGATCGCCCAGCGCGGACACCGCATCCCCGATCGGTCCACGCTGGGCGGCCAGGCCCGACACCAGCTGCTGGGTCTGGCCGATCAGGTTGGACAGCTGCGGGCCACGGTCGTTCACCGTGGTCAGCACCGTGTTGAGGTTCGCGATGACCTGGCCGATCACCTGGTCGCGGCCGGCGATGGCCTGGGTGAGCGACGCGGTGTGCGTCAGCAGGCTCTCGATCGTGCCGCCCTCGCCCTGGAAGACCTGGATGATCTCGGCGGAGAGCTGGTTGACCTGCTGCGGGTCGAGTGCGGCGAACAGCGGTTTGAATCCGTTGAACAGCACCGTGAGGTTCAGCGCGGGCTGCGTGCGCTCCGGCGGGATCACGCCGCCCGCCTCGAGCTCCCCGTCCCCGCCGACGTTGGTGCCCAGCGACAGGTACCGCTGCCCGACCAGGTTGCGGTACTTGACGGTCGCGGTGACCGAACCGGGCAGGTGGTAGGCCGACTGGACGGTGAAGCGGACGTCGGCGTAGCTGGTGTCGCCGTCCTGCTCGACCGTGATGCTGTCCACCTGACCGACTTTCACGCCGACGATCCGCACGTCGTCACCCTCGTGCAGCCCGGAGGCGTCGGTGAAACGGGCGGTGTACGGGGAGGTGACGCCGAAGTTCGTGTTGGCGATGGTGGCGCCGAGGATTCCGGTCAGCACCACCGTGACGGCCGTGAAGATCCCGATCTTGATCAGCGACGGCACGAAACCCTTCACCGGACCTCCACCTCCGCCCCGCGGTAGAGCGGGCCGACCAGGAGGCTCGCCCATCCCGGCACGTCCTGCGGGGCCGCCGGGGACACCAGCGCCGCGATCAGGTCCTGCTCGGCGGGCGAGTTCGCGATCGACCCCGTGGTAGACGAGCCGCTTTCGATGATCCCGTTGCTGGGCAACGGCACACTCGCGCCGGGACCGGCGGGAGGATGGGTCGAGCCGTCCTGGACCGGACCACCCGGCGGGTACTGCGGCCAGCGGCCCGGTGGCGGCACCATCGGGTAGCAGCGCGGCCCGCGCTTGTCGAGGTAGGCCGGTTCGTCCTGGCCGGGCTCGTACTTGGTGCGGTCGGCGATGAACCGGATCGTCACGTGGTTCATCCGGTCGGTGCCGTACCCGAAGGCCTGGTACGCGCGCGGGACGGCGTCGGCCAGCTGCTGCAGCAGGCACGGATACTCCGGCGCGTACTTCGCCAGAACATCCAAAGTGGACTGGGACGTGACGGTCAGGTTGATCAGGTTGGCCTGGTTGACGCGCAGGAAACTGTCCAGGTCGTCGCTCGCCGTGGTCACCGAGGCCCAGACCTGTGCGAGCTGCTGTTGCCTGTCCACCAGCGTCTTCGTCGTGGTGGTCAGATCGGACAGCGCCTGCAGGAGGTCCGGCCCCGCCCGGTCGTAGGTGGCGGCGACGTTCGCCAGCCCGGTGATGTCGGCCTTGATGTCGGGCAGCGACGGATTGAGCCCGGCCAGGTACTCGGACACCTTGACCAGCGTCGTCCCCAGCTGCTCGCCACGGCCGTCCAGCGCGGTGGCGACCGCGCTGAGGGTGCTGGCGAGCTTCTGCGGCTGCACCGACTGCAACAGCGGCATGACGTTGTCCAGCACCTGCTCCAGTTCGATCGCGGAGCTGCTGCGATCCTGCGGGATCACGTCGCCCGCCGCAAGGTGGCGCGCCGACCGGCCGTCCGGGATCTGCAGCGCCACATAGCGTTCGCCGAACAAGGTCTTCGGCAGCAGCCGCGCCGAGACGTTCGCCGGGATCAGGGTGAGCTGAGCGGGATCCAGTGCGAGGTCCAGCGCCGCGTGGTCGCCCGACGCGTTGATGGCGCGCACCTCCCCCACCACGACCCCGCGGAGCTTGACGTCGGAACCCGTCCGCACCTGGTTGCCGACGTGGTCGGTGTCCAGCCGCACCATGGCGACCGGGGTGAATTCCTTGTGGTAGGCGGCAACGGTGGTGCCGAAGAACAGCACGCACACGACGAGGAACACGAGACCGAGCACCTGGTACCAGAGGCGCCGCAGGAGGAGCGCCCGCCTCATCCCGCGATCCTCACCGTCGTGGTCGCACCCCAGATCGCCAGGCTGAGGAAGAAGTCGAGCACCGAGATCAGCACGATCGACGTCCGCACCGCGCGGCCCACGGCGACCCCGACGCCGGCCGGCCCGCCGCTCGCGGTGTAGCCGTAGTAGCAGTGCGACAGGATCACCAGCACGCTGAACACGATCACCTTGCCGAACGACCACAGCACGTCCCCGGGCGGCAGGAACAGTCCGAAGTAGTGGTCGTAGGTGCCCGCGGACTGGCCGTAGAGCCACACCGTGACCTGCCGGGAGGCCAGATAGGACGACAGCAGGCCGACCGCGTAGAGCGGGATCACCGCACCGAGCCCGGCGAGCACTCGTGTGGTGACCAGATACGGCAGGCTGGGCACGGCCATCACCTCGAGCGCGTCGATCTCGTCGGAGATCCGCATCGAGCCGAGCTGTGCGGTGAAGCCACATCCGACGGTCGCCGACAACGCGAGGCCGGCCACCAGCGGCGCCACCTCACGCGTGTTGAAGTAGGCCGAGATGAACCCGGTGAGCGCGGCCGTGCCGAGCTGGTTGAGCGCCGCGTATCCCTGCAGACCGACGATCAGACCGGTGAACAGGGTCATGCCGATCATCACGCCGAGTGTCCCGCCGATCACGGCGAGACCGCCGGTGCCGAAACACACCTCGGTCAGCAGCCGCAGTGTTTCCCTGCGGTAGCGGCGAAGCGTGCGCGGCGCCCAGGCGAGTGCGCGAATGTAGAAGGAGAGCTGGCGGCCCAGTCCTTCCAGCGCGGCGCCCGGGCGCGCGATCATCTCGAGTGTCCGGTCGGGGTGTTCCAGTGTCTCCGCGGTCATCACAGGGCTTTCGGCGGGATGATCCGCAGGTAGATGGCCGTCAGCACGACGTTGATGAGGAACAGCAGCAGGAACGTGATGACCACGGCCTGGTTCACCGCGTCGCCGACGCCCTTGGGCCCGCCGGCCGGGTTCAGCCCGCGGTAGGCCGCCACCACCCCGGCGACGAACCCGTACAGCACCGCCTTGATCTCGCTGAGGTAGAGGTCGGGCAGCTGGGCCAGCGCGTTGAAGCTGGCGAGGTACGCGCCCGGGGTGCCGCCCTGCAGGACGACGTTGAAGAAGTATCCGCCGAGCACCCCGACCACGCTGACCAGGCCGTTGAGCAGCACCGACACGACCATCGCGGCCAGTACCCGCGGCACGATCAGGCGCTGGACCGGGTTGACCCCGAGCACCTCCATCGCGTCGATCTCTTCGCGGATCTTGCGCGCCCCGATATCGGCACAGACGGCGCTGCCGCCCGCGCCGGCCACCAGCAGAGCGGTGATCAGTGGGGCGGCCTGCTGCACGATGGCGAGTGCGCTGGCCGCGCCGGTGAACGACTGCGCGCCGATCTGCTGCGTTAGCGATCCCAGCTGCAGGGCGATCACCGCGCCGAACGGGATCGCCACGAGCGCCGTCGGCAGGATCGTCACGCTGGCGAAGAACCAGCACTGCAGGATCCACTCGCGGAACTGGAAGGGCCTGCGCGGGATCGCCCGCAGCACCTCCCAGGCCAGTGTGGACAGGCGGCCGACCTGGGTGAGCGCGGCGGTGCCCGGAATCGTGGGCGTTCCCGTGCGTGACCCCATCACACCTCCCCAGCCCACCTCGTTCTTCTTTGTCTTACTCCCTCCGGGGAAACCGCTTTGCGTTAGCGGTGTTCACTTCGTATTCCCGTGAAGTCGATCACGCGCGAGTCCCACGCCCACCGGCGCGAGTCCCACGCCCACCGGCGCGAGTTCCACACTCGCGCGGCGGTCTCAGAACCGCGCGTTGATCGCGCGCAGCCGGCGCGGTCCGGTGTCCGGCCGGGCGGGCGGCGGGCCGAGCACGATGCGCGCGTTGGCCACGAAGGCGCCCTCCGGCGAGGCCATCACCGGGTCCAGGGTCAGCGCGCGCACCTCCGGGTGGTCCTCCGCCAGCGCCGCCACACGCAGCACCATGTCCTGCAGCGCCGCCAGATCCGCGGGCTCGTCGCCGCGATAGCCGGTCAGCAGCGGGGCGCTCTTCGGCTCGCGGATGAGCGTCGCGGCGTCCACATCGGTCAGCGGCACCGCGCGGTAGGCCCGGTCTCCCAGCAACGTGCTCACCAGCCCGGACAACCCGAACGAAACCAGGCTGCCGAACGACGGGTCGTCCTGCAGGCCGATCAGGCAGGAGATGCCCTTGGGCGCCATCTTCTGCACGTAGACGTCCCGCTCGCGGGACACTTCGCTCAGATCCTCGTACCCGCGCCGCACCGCGTCGGGCGACGCGAGGTCCAGCCGCACGCCCGCGAGGTCCGGCCGGCCGCGCAACCGCTCGTCCACGGCCTTCACCGTGACCGGATAGCCCAGCTCGCCCGCCGCCTCGACCGCGGCGTCCGCGCTCGACACCATCCGGAACGGCACCACGTCGATGCCGTAGCAGCCAAGCAGCCGCACGATGTCGTGGTCCTCGAGCACCACGTTCTTGTCGGTGCCGGCCAGGATGTCGCGCACGACCTGTTCCGCCTGCTCGACGTGCACGCCGTCGGGACGGATCAGCGTGCCCTGCGGCCGTTGCCGCCACGCCGCGTACCGCACGACCTTCGCCAGTGCGCTCACCGCCCGCTCCGGGCTCGGGAACGACGGAATCGAGCCGCGGCCGGGGGCGCCGCCGGGGCCGGGTACGGCCAGCTCGTCCGGCACGCCTTCCGCGGCCAGAAACGTCGAGACGATCGGTTTGCCCTGGTCCAGCTCCTGCGCCGCCTCCCGCAGCGCCCGTGCGTACGTGCTGCCCGGGATCGACAGGGGTGGCACGAACACCGCCACCAGCGCGTCGGTCCCGGGGTTGTTGAGCGCCTCCCGCACCGCCGACGCGAAGTCGTCCGGCCCCGCCTGCGGACCGACGTCGACCGGGTCGAAGGCCAGCCGCAGCCCCTGCGCCCGGGCGGTGTCGGCGGCGAGCAGGCCGATGGCGCTGGAGTTGCCGACGATCCCGATCCGCGGGCCCGCCGGTAGTGGCTGGTGCGCGAACACCAGCGCCGTGTCGAACAGCTGCGCCAGCGTCTCCACCCGCACCACGCCGGCCTGCTCGAACAGCGCTTGCACGCTCGACTCGTCGACCTCCGCGGAGGTCGCGGCCAGTTGCGGGCGGACCGCGTGGCGCCCGGATTTCACCGCGACGATCGGCTTGCTGCGCCCCAGCCGCCGGGCCAGCCGGGCGAACTTGCGCGGGTTGCCGAACGACTCGAGGTAGAGCAGCACGAGATCGGTGTTCGGGTCGGTCTCCCAGTACTGCAGCAGATCGTTGCCGGAGACGTCGGCCCGGTTGCCCGCGGAGACGAAGGTCGACAGGCCCAGGCCGCGGGCTTCGGCGTCGGCGAGGATCGCGGTGCCCAGCGCACCCGACTGGCAGAAGAAGCCGGCGCGGCCGCGTTTGGGCAGGCGCGGCGCGAGCGTCGCGTTGAGCCGCACGGCCGGGTCGGTGTTGAGCACGCCCAGGGCGTTCGGGCCGACGACGCGCATGCCGTGCGCCCGCGCTTCGCCGACCAGTCGCAGTTCGGCGTGCAGACCGTGCGGTCCGGCCTCGCCGAAGCCGGCGGTGACGATCAGCAGGGTCTTGACGCCCTTGGCGAGCGCGCCGTCGAGCACCGACTCGACCTGATCGGCCGGGACCGCGACCACCGCGAGGTCGACCCCGTCCGGAATGTCCACAACGGACGGATAGGCGCGGACGCCGCGGACCGAGCGGTGCTCGGGGTTGACCGGGTAGACGGTGCCGGCGAAGTCCGCGGCGAGCAGGTTCGACAGGACCGAGTAGCCGACCTTGGTGGGATCGGCCGAGGCCCCGATTACGGCGACGGAGCCGGGATGCAGGAGGTTGAAGACGCTGCGCGCCTCGGCGGCCTGCTCGCGCGCGCGGGCGACGGCGAGAGACTCCTCGGTGGGGTCGATGTCGAACTCCAGGTGCAGTACGCCCTCCTCGATGGCGCGGCTGACCTGGTAGCCGGCGTCCCGGAACACACGCACCATCGCGGCGTTCTCGGCGAGGACCTCGGCCACGAACCGGCGCAGGCCGCACTCCGACGCCGCGGCGGCCAGATGCTCCAACAGGATCGATCCGACGCCACGGCCCTGGTGCCCATCGTCGACGACGAACGCCACCTCCGCCGACGGCCCATGGTCAAGCCGCTCATACCGCCCGACGGCGATGATGTCATCCCCGAGCAGGACGACAAACGCGACGCGATCATGGTGGTCGACGACGGAGAAGCGCTCGAGGTCGCGCTGCGGGATGCGCGGATAGGCGCCGAAGTAACGCAGGTACCGGGTGCGCTCGGAAAGCCTGCCGTGGAAGGAGACCAGGGCATCGGCATCACTCGGGACGATCGGTCGCAAGTGGACCGTGCCACCGTCGCTGAGGAGAACGTCGGCCTCCCAGTGGCGCGGGTAGTCGTACGGGTCGCGGGGGCCGTGCCCGTCCCGCCGGCTCTCTTCGCGCGGCTGGCTCGGTTCGCTTCGCGCGCTCGGTTCGCTCGCCGCGCCCGGGTGGCTCGGTCCACTCGGCGTGCCCCGTTCGCCGGGCTGGCCCTGTTCGGTCGGCGCGCCCCGTTCGCCGCGCTCGCTCTGTCCGCCCGGCGCTGCCGAGTGGCTCTGTCCACTCGGTACGGCCCGTTCGCCAGGCTGGCCCCGTTTGCCCTGTTCGCCCGGCGCGCCCGGGTGGCTCTGTTCGCTGCGCGCGCCCTGTTCGCCTCGCGCGCCCCGTTCGCCAGGCAGGCTCTGTCCACTCCGCGCGGCCCATTCGTCAGGCTGGCCCTGTCCAGTCCGCGCGCCCTGTTCGCTCGGTCCGCCCGGCGTGCCCCGTTCGGCGGGCTCGTTCTGTTCGCCCTGTTCGCTCCACATGCCCTGTTCGCTCGGCGCGGTCCATTCGACTGGTCCCCGCGCCGCGCTCGGCGCGCGCCGTTCGCTCGAACCACCCTGCTCGCCCGGCGCGCTCCGTCCGCCTTGTTCCCGCATCGCGCGCTGTTCGCTGTGTGCGCTCTGCGCGTGGCCGGCGACTCGGCCGCCACCGGCGGTGGCCCGCCAATGGCCAGGACCATCAGCCCGGCTCCGGTCCCCACCCCGAGCAGCCCCGGCACCCCCACCCTGGTCACCGCCACCGGCCGGAGTCCGGTCAGCAGGTCCCCGATCCGGGCCACCAACCACCTGACCCAGGTCCGCACCGCCTTCCGGACGGTCGCCCGCGCCACCCACCGGACCTTGTTCCGCACCGGCGGTCCGGCCGTGCTCCGCCGCGCCGGAGAAGCCGCGGTGTGCGCTGCCCTCCCGGCGAATCCCACCAGGCTTGTCCTCGTCCGCCCCGCCGGGCGTGCCCGTGGTGCTCATCGCACGTCGATTCCTCGGATCATCTCGGGTCAGTCCCTCGGGTCGTCGGGGTCGAGGCCGTGCAGCGGGAAAACCGCGCGACGGGTGTCGCGGATCGCGACATCCACCGGGTCGTCGACCCCGTCGCCCCAGCGCTGGAAAGTCGTGTCGCGGCCGTCGGTCATCTCCGGCGGCAGTTCGGCGCTCGGCGCGGCCCGCAGGACCATGCTGACCCAGTTCGGCGGCAAGGGCGTATCGGGCTTCAGGTCACGGTCGAGCACGGTCGCGATCAGGTGGGTCCACGACCGCGGCACGACCCGGATCAGCTGGTACCCACCGCCGCCGAGGGCGAGCCAGCGGCCCTCGGCGTGACGATGAGCGAGGTCACGCAGAGTAGCGTAAATCGTCCGGTGCCCATCCACCGAGAGCGACAGGTCGGCGAGCGGGTCCTCCTCGTGCGAGTCGACACCACACTGCGTGACCAGGATCTGAGGGCGGAACACCTCGAGCAGGGACGGCACGACCGCGTGGAAGGCACGCAACCAGCCGGCGTCCCGGGTGCCCGGCGGCAACGGGATGTTCACCGACGTGCCCTCGGCCTCGCCGGACCCGGTCTCGGCGCTGTAACCGGTGCCCGGCCACAAGGTGAAGGGATGCTGGTGGAGTGAGATCGTGAGCACACGCGGGTCGTCGTAGAACGCGGCCTGCACGCCGTCGCCGTGGTGGACGTCGGTGTCGATGTAGGCGATGCGGTCGAAGCCATGATCGAGCAGCCACGAGATCGCGACCGCGCAGTCGTTGTAGACGCAGAATCCGGCGGCGTGGTCGCGCATGGCGTGGTGCAGCCCACCTGCGATGTTCACCGCGCGACGCGCCTCACCGTCGGCGATCTTGCGGGCACCGAGCAGTGTTGAGCCGACGACCAGAGCGGACGCGTTGTGCATGTCGGTGAACACCGGGTTGTCGGCGGTGCCGAGACCGTGTCCGACATCCCAGCCGACGGTCGGCGCGAGTTTGACCGCCGCGAGGTACTCCTCCGCGTGAATGCGGTACAACTCGGTATCGGCGGCGGGCTCGGGCACGAGCATCTCCAAGCCGTCCAGAACACCCAGCTCAGCGGCGAGCCGCACGGTGAGGTCGAGCCGCACCGGGTTGAACGGGTGCTCACCGCCGAGGTCGTAACCGAGCAGGGCGGGATCCCAGACAACGGCGGGCTGCATGACGTCCGATGGTAGCCGCGTGAGGCGGGATAATGCTCCCGGTCACCTGGGGTGACTGTCGCCCGGAGCGACTACCATGGATTGTCGCGGACGAAGGGGACATCGTGAACGATCTCATCGACACCACAGAGATGTACTTGAAGACCATCTTCGAGCTCGAAGAGGAAGGTGTCGTGCCGCTGCGCGCCCGTATCGCCGAGCGGCTGCAGCAGAGCGGGCCGACGGTCAGCCAGACGGTGGCCCGCATGGAACGCGACGGACTGGTGCGCGTCGCCGACGACCGCCATCTGCAGCTCACCGACCACGGCCGGGAGCTGGCCACCGCGGTCATGCGCAAGCACCGCCTCGCGGAGCGGTTGCTGCTGGACGTGATCGGGCTGGACTGGGAACACGTGCACACCGAGGCCTGCCATTGGGAACACGTCATGAGCGAGGCGGTGGAGCGCAAGCTGGTCCGGCTGCTCGACCACCCGACCACCTCGCCCTACGGCAACCCGATCCCCGGCTTGGACAAGCTCGGCGAGGGCGGGCGGCCCGCGCCGCCGGCCGAGGCGGATTTGGTGCGGCTGGACGACTTCGCGCGTTCCGGCGGTGGCAAGGCCGAGATCCGGCGGCTGGCCGAACACATCCAGCTCGACGAGAAGCTGATGGTCGAGCTGAAGAGGGCGGGTGTCGCCCCCGGCACCATCGTCTCGGTGCGACGCGCCGACGGCGGCGGGACCGCCGAGCTGACCGGTGAACTCGGCGCCGTCCAGGTCCCGATGGCGGTCCTTCACGCGGTACTGGCGCAGGCCAAGTGAGCTCCGCGGACGAGGCCGCGGAGGCGTTCGCGTCCGTGCACGAACGGTCCCCAGCCGGTGTGTGGTCGGCGCCCGGCCGGGTCAACCTGATCGGCGAGCACACCGACTACAACGACGGCTTCGTCCTGCCGTTCGCCCTGCCGCACCGGCTGGCCGCCGCCGCGTCCCCGCGGACCGACCAGGTGCTCACCATCGCCACCCTCGGCTCCGACGGCCGCATCCAACAGGTAGAGCCGGTCACGATCCCCGACCTGCGTCCCGGTGCGGTGGAGGGCTGGGGCGCCTACCCGGCCGGTGTCGCCTGGGTGCTGCGCGACCACGGTGTGGTGGGCGGCGCCGACATCGTGCTGGCCGGCGACGTCCCCACCGGTGCCGGGCTTTCCTCGTCCGCCGCCCTCGAATGCGCCGTGGCGCTGGCCTTGCTCGAGCTGGCCGGCGAGGCCGACCCGGGCCTGGAGCGCCGGGCCGAGATCGCGCGCTGGGCCCAGCGCGCCGAGAACGACTTCGTCGGCGCCCCGACCGGGGTGCTCGACCAGACCGCGTCGCTGTGCTGCATCGACGGTCACGTCCTGTTCCTCGACGTCCGTTCGGGCGAGATGGAACAGGTGCCCTTCGACGCCGCGGCCGCGGGCCTGCGCATCCTGGCCATCGACACGCGCGTCAAGCACGCCCACAGCGAGGGCGGTTACGGCGAGCGCCGCAAGGGCACCGAACGCGCGGCCGACGTGCTCGGCGTCAAGGCCCTGCGGGACGTCGGCCCCGACGACCTGGGCAGCGCACTCGCGCGACTCCCCGGCGAGCTCGGTCCCCTCGTCCGCCACATCGTGACCGAGAACCAGCGCGTGCTGGACGTCGTCGCGCTGCTGCGGGACGGCCGCCTCGGCGACATCGGTCCGGCGATGAACGCCTCGCATGCCAGCATGCGTGACGACTACCGCATCTCCTGCCCCGAGCTGGACCTCGTCGTGGAGGTGGCCAACGAGGCCGGTGCCCTCGGCGCCCGGATGACCGGCGGCGGGTTCGGCGGCACCGCGATCGCGCTCGTGCCGGAGTCCGCTGTGGACACCGTCACGGCTGCGGTCACGGGGGCCTTCGACCGCGCGGGCTACCGCACCCCGCGCGCCTTCGTGGCGGTCCCGTCCGCGGGCGCCCGGCGCGACGACCTGTAATTCGCCGGAGCCGCACCGGTGCGCCGCTCACAGGGTGATGGTCCACACTGGCGGACACCTCCTTTTCGTCCTCGAGAAAGGTTTTCGACGACACCATGGCTTCCGATTCCTCGCGCCTCAAGCTGATCGTCACGGGCGGTGCCGGTTACGTCGGCAGTGTCTGCACTGCTCGTCTGTTGGAAGCGGGGCACGAGGTCGTCGTCGTGGACGACCTGTCCACCGGCCACGCGGACGCCGTCCCCGACGGCGCGCGCTTCGTCGAGGGCGACGCCGCCGACGCGACGGCGTCCCTGCTCGGCGAGGGCTTCGACGGTGTGCTGCACTTCGCGGCGAAGTCCCTCGTCGGCGAGTCGATGCAGGACCCGGCCAAGTACTGGCACGGGAACGTGATCACCTCCATCCGCTTGCTCGACGCGATGCGTGCCCACGGCACACCTCGCCTGGTTTTCTCGTCGACGGCGGCGACCTATGGCGAGCCGGAGCGCAGCCCGATCCCGGAAACCGCACCCACGCTGCCGACCAATACCTATGGCGCCTCCAAGCTGGCGATCGACCACGCGATCACCAGCTACGCGCGGGCCCACGGACTGGCCGCCGTGAGCCTGCGGTACTTCAACGTGGCGGGCGCCTACAGCCGCTTCGGGGAGCGGCACACCACCGAGACCCACCTCATCCCGCTGGTGCTGCAGGTCGCCACCGGAGGCCGCCCGCAGGTGAGCATCTTCGGCGAGGACTACCCCACCGAGGACGGCACAGCCATCCGCGACTACATCCACGTCGCCGACCTCGCCGACGCCCACCTGCTCGCCCTCGCCCACGCGCGGGCGGGCGAGCACCGTATCTACAACCTGGGCAACGGCACCGGGTTCTCCGTGCGCCAGGTCATCGAGGCGTGCCGGGCTGTGACCGGGCACCCGATCCCGGCCGAGGTGGCGCCGCGCCGCGCCGGCGACCCCGCGATCCTCGTGGCCGCCAGCGACCGGGCCCGCGAGGAGCTCGGCTGGAAGCCCGAACGCGCCGACTTGCACGCCATCGTCGGCGACGCGTGGCGCTTCACCCAGGAGCAGCAGGCGCTCGAGGGCTGACACCCTGTTTCGTCGGCGGCGCAAGCCTCCCGAGGTTCGGGCGGCTGACCGACCGGGGTCGGGGTGGGCGGTGTAGCTCGCCCGCGCCGGGCGACCGCCAGGAGCGCCAGCTCGCACGCGCTGATGCCGCTTGTCGGCGACCACAAGAGCTGGGACCGGCGGTCGGCGGCTCCGCTGGGGCCGGGCGATCGGCGGCTCCCTTGAGGCAGAGAGATCCGCCTCCACCGACGCCAGGTGACCAGCGGCTCCGCTGCGGCCCGGCGACCAATGGCTCCCTTGAGGCCGGGCGATCAGCCTCTCCTCGGGACCCAGCCGACCGTGGCTCCGTTGGAGCCGGGCGATCCACCTCCACTCGGCCGGGCGATCAGCCTCCCCTCGGGACACAGCAGATCAGCGGCTCCGGTTGAGCCGGGGCATGGACCTCCCCGGGGCCGGCTGATCGCGCCTCCCTTGAGGCAGGGAGATCTTCCTCCGCTGGATACGGGCAACCAGCGACTCTGTCAGAGCCGAGCAGCCGGACGCCTGGAGGGGCAGCGCACAAGGATCAGCCCAGCGAGGCACCTGACGCACCTCAGGCCGAGTGCGACGGAAGCCCCTCTCGCCCGCGGTCGATGGGTTTGCCGAGGGTTAGTGGCCGACCCATCGCAACCGCACCGAAGATCGGCGTCCAACGGCCGGTGACGCAGCCGCTTACCGACACCGAGCGCGCAGCCGCCCGGGCTAGGGGGTTGCCGGCATGAGGCCTCCTTCCTGCGCCTGGCTCAGCCTGCGAAGCGCGTCCGGTGGGAGCTGGCGGTTCAGGCACAGCTGGAGGAGCTCCGCGAGGCGGTGGCCGGGCTGCGCGGTGAGTGCGTTGTCGAACGCCAGGGCCGCCAGTACACCGTCACCGCGGCGGTAGGCCGAGTAGCCGAGCAGCACGGCCGGCTCGGCGCGTTCCGGCGGCGGTGTGCAGCGCACCAGTTCGAGCCAGAGGCGTTCGGCTGCGTTCGCGGGCGGTTCGCCCGGTGGCTCGGCCGTGGCGAGGCACCGGTCGCGCACCTTGACGTCCGACAAGGCCATCGCCAGGGACACGACCTCCTCGTCGCCCAGGTCGAAATCGCCGGCGACGGCCCGGGCCAGTGCGGCACGGACCACGGCGAGGTGCCCCGCCGACTCCTCGCCGCCGAAATGGCCCATCGCGGCGGCGATCCCGTCCACAACCGGCCGCGCCGAGAGTTCGTCGACTGCCGCGTCCAGCAAGCGCTGTCGTCGTTCGATCGCCCCCGGATCGTCCGGGTCGAGCTGCCGGGCCACCTCCTCCCGGCTGTTGTAAGTCACCCAGCCGCGGCTCGCCATCGTCGCCGCCATCACGGTCTCGCGATCGTCCGGCAGGACACCCGGCGGACACTCTTCGTGATAGCACCTCCACGGCGCTCCACCGCGAATCTCCGGTACCCACAACGCATGGTCGACCGGACGGCCCGCGTCCTCGAACAAGGCGGTCAGCCGGAGGGCCAACCGCTGGTGCGGCAACTCCCCTGGCGGTGCGCGGTGGCCGGGACGGCAGCCGACGATCACGACCGTCACCCCGGCGCCGGGATGTCGGAGCAGGGTCCGCACGAGTTCGCGGACCGCGTCGAGCTCGCAGTCCTCATCGGGCAGATCCGCGCGGATCACCGGGACGATCGTGCGTACCTTCCCGCCGCTGTGGTTGAGCAGAATCACGGACGGGCTGGGCCGGAACGAGAGCAAATGCGGCACCGCCGCGATGAGCTCGCCGGGATTGGAGATGCGGACGGTGATTCGGCCGTCCGTGCCGGTGGTGGTCGTCGATGTCATGAATCAACTATGCGGCAGGAAACGGGTGGCCGGGAAACAGAACGGAATTCTGTGGATGGCTGAGGGCGATGTGGACAACTCGGCGCACCCGCGGGCTCGCGGCACGATGTTGTCGGGGGCATACGGTAAGGTGCGCGGCCCTTCGTCGGAGTCCACAGTAGATTCGGCGCGGCGTGACGAAGATCCACCCGAAATCGAAGTGGTTTTACCGCACGGTTACCCGGGCGAGGCACGACTTCGATGAGCTGGACGTTATGCGGAGGATGAAATGGCGTATCGCGTTCGCCGGGGTGGCTGCTGGGCTCGCCACGGCCCCGGTGGTCACGTCATTGACGGCCGGGAACGCGGACACCGGATCGGTGCCCGTCGCCACGCCGAGTGCCCCGCCATCGCCGACTCCACCCGGCACGGAATCGTCCAGCCGGCACTCCGCGCTCAATGAGAACGAGCGCGCACGTCTCGCCGATGCTGCGGCCCGTGCCGTGACGGACTCGGTACCCGGGACGATCGTCGGGCTCGCCCTGTACGACACGGCCACCGGTGAACTGCTGGCTTCGGCCAACGGGAACCGGCAGTTCTACACGGCCTCGGTGGTCAAGCTCCTGATGGCCCTCGACACGCTGCACACCGGCGGCTGGCACGCGCCCAGCGACGCCCAGCACGAGCGCATCGACGAAATGCTCTCGCTCAGCCACGACGGCGATGCCGATTCGTATTGGAACTCGGGCGGGCGCGGGTCGATCATCACCCGGATGGCGGGCCTGATGAATCTCCCGAACACCCATCCGCCGCGGGTTTCCGACCAGTGGGAGATGACCAGGACGACGCCGAACGATCTCGTCACCATGTACCGGTATCTGAACACCGAGGTCCCGCTCGAGGCGCGCCAGCCGATCCTCGACGCACTGGCCGCGATCCACTCCCGGGCCGCGGACGGGTTCCCGCAGCACTTCGGAATCCCGGACGGCCTGCCGGAGCAGCCGCGCGCGGTGAAACAGGGCTGGATGGACATCGACCGCGCGGTCGTGCTGAACACGACCGGGCTGGTGGGGCGGGATTACCGGTATGTCGTGGTCTTGCTGACGGAGTTGCCGCTGGGAACGAGCGACGCCGAAGGACGTGCCGCAGTGACGGCCGGGGTGAGCGCGCTGCGGGCGACGCTGGCCGGTTTGCCATGATGCCGAGCCGTGGGACGGCCGTATCGCAGCCATCGCACGGGTCTTGGTGTTATTGAAGGATGGGCCGCGGTGATCACCGCCCTCGACGTTCCGAAATTAAGCCACCGGTGAGCGCGACGAAAGGCCACGAGGGCAGGTCCGCGCCAACGCCAGGGCCGCTTACCCGAGTGCTCACCGTTCAAGAAGGAGCCCGTTAGACTCCTCGCCGATGGCCGGGAAACTGAACAGCCGTGTTGTCGCCGTGGCGGCCGCGGCGCTTGCTCAGCGCAAGTACGTCGCCCCGGTCGAGGTGTTCGCCGGGCTCGGATGGGTCCAGTCGGCGCGGATCGAGCAGTGGCGGCGGGGCCGCTTCAGCCCGCTGGCCGAGGCGCTGCCAGTCGACAACGCGCGCATCACCGAAGCACTCCACTGTCTGCAGGCGTGGGCGCGCGAGAACCAGCTCACGCCCGCCGACACCGCGTACATCGCAGGCACCCGGGATCGCCGCGACCTGCGCTTCACCGACGACGACACCCTCGACCGGCTCTGCCGCACCCACTGGCTGGCCACGGACCTCACCGAGAAGCAACGGGCCCGCATGACCGAGCGGCAGAACAAAGCGCCTGATCTGGCAGTGATCCTGGCCGCGGCCCCGTGGACCTGCGGCGGATGCGGCGCCACCGGTCAGACTGACGACCTCATGCTCCCCGAAGGCCACCTCTGTCTCACCTGCGCCGACTTCGACCACCTCGTCATGCTGCCCGCCGGCAACGCCGCCCTGTCGCGCCGCGCCAAGCAGGAAAGCGCCCTCTCCGTCCTGGTCCAGCGCTTCAACCGGCGCCGCAAACGCTATGAGCGCCAAGGCATTCTCGTCGAGGAAGCCGCGCTCGAACGGGCCGAACAGCAGTGCCTGGCCGACGAAGACGTCCGGGCACGCAGGCGGGAGCGCGACGCCGTGCGTCGCGCTGCGCAGGACCTCGACTTCCAGGACGCCTTCGCCGACAGCATCCGCCGGCTCTACCCGGGCTGCCCGGCCGGCCGAGCCCAGGCGATCGCGGAACACGCCGGGACCCGGGGCAGCGGGCGAGTCGGCCGGTCCGCGGCCGGCCGGGCGCTCGACGAGGAGGCGGTGCGGCTCGCGGTGGTCGCCTCGATCCGGCACCTCGACACCGCCTACGACCGCCTGCTCATGGACGGAATGCCGCGCACCGACGCCCGCGAACGCATCCGTCCGGACGTCGACCGCGTCCTGGAGCGCTGGGGTCAGCCCTGAGCGATGTAGGCGGCGAGCTGCTGCTGCGTGGCCTCCAGCTCCTCCATCCGGCTCTTCACCACGTCCCCGATGCTGACGATCCCGGCCAGCTTGCCGCCCTCGAGGACAGGCACATGCCGCACCCGGCGCTGCGTCATCAGCACACTGAGGTCATCCACCGAATCACGCGGCGTGCAGGTGGCGACCACCGTCGTCATGATCTCCGACACCGGCCGCTCGAGCAGGGCCGGGCCATCCTCGTTCAGCTTCCGCACCACGTCCCGTTCGGACACGATGCCCGCGATGCCATCGTCGGCGACCACGACCATCGCGCCCACGTTGTGTTCGGCGAGCCCGGCGAGCAGGTCGGTGATGGACGACTCGGGCCGCACCGTGGCGACCCAGTCTCCCTTGTTCCGCAGTAAGTCGGCGATCCGCATCTGCAGCCTCCAGCTGGCGTGACCCGTCTCACATCAGGTTAGGGCCCGGTCGCTGTCCGCGAAAGCCCGCACCTCCCGCCCGCGGACCTCGGGGCCCTCGCACTGGAACGGCCGACCAGCCCGTTCAGGGCACCCGCGGGCCTCCGTGAGGTCACCCAGGGTGGAGATCCGCACGCCGGCCGCACGACCGGACGTACCGGGGCTCACGGAAAGCACCCAGTTGGAGGTAGGCCGGATACGGAACCAGCGAACGATCCGATGTGGAGCACGCCCACCGGAATCGAGGCCGCGCACGGCGTCCCCTCCCGTCGCCGCCCGGCGTTGAAAGTCATCCTCACCTGGCAGGATGGAGACATGGCTGACGAAGACCCGTACCTGTGGCTCGAGGACGTGACCGGCGAGCGCGCGCTGGGCTGGGTTCGGCAGCGCAACGCCGAATCGGTTGCGGAGCTCACCCGGAGCACGCGCTTCGAGCAGCTGCGTGACGAGGCTCGCGAGGTGCTCGACGCCGACGACCGGATCCCCTACATCCGCCGCCGCGGCGAGTACTTCTACAACTTCTGGCAGGACGCCGAGCACCCACGTGGTCTGTGGCGGCGCACGACCCTCGACTCCTACCGCACCGAGCGGCCCGAGTGGAACGTGCTACTCGACGTCGACGCGCTCGCCGAGGCCGAGGGCGAGAACTGGGTGTGGCAGGGCGCGGCAGTGCTGCGGCCGTCGTACCGCCGCGGCCTGGCGGAGCTGTCCCGCGGCGGCGCGGACGCGGCGGTCGTGCGCGAGTTCGATCTCGACGCGCGCGAGTTCATCGCGGGCGGTTTCGAGCTGTCCGAAGCCAAGAGCCGCGTGGGCTGGATCGATGGGGACCTGATCTACGTGGGCACCGACTTCGGTCCCGGGTCGATGACCACCTCCGGCTACCCGCGGATCATGAAGGAATGGCGTCGCGGAACACCGCTCGAGGAGGCCGTCACGGTCTTCGAGGGCAAGCCCGACGATGTGGCGGTGTTCGCCTACCACGACCCGACGCCGGGGTTCGAGCGCGACTTCGTCGGCCGCGCGATCGATTTCTACCGCACGGAGAAGTTCCTCCGCACGCCCGGTGGCCTCGCGAAGCTCGACGTGCCCGAGGACGCGCAGACCACCAGCCACCGGGAATGGCTGCTGATCCGCACGCGGTCGGCGTGGACGGTCGGCGGCCGCGAGTACGCGCCGGGCACACTGCTCGGCGCACGCTTCGACGCCTACCTCGACGGCGACCGTGACCTCACCATCCTGTTCGAGCCGGACGGGCGGACGTCGCTGGAATCGTGGGACTGGACGCGCAACCACCTGCTGCTGACGACGCTCGCCGACGTGCGCACCGAGTTGCATGTCCTCAGGCCCAGCGAGAACGGTTGGCGCAAGGAGCCGCTGGCCGGAGCGCCGGAGCTCGGCACCGCCGAGATCATCGACACCGATCCCGACCACAGCGACGAATACCTGCTCAATACCAGCGGTTTCACGCAGCCCTCGACGCTCGCCTACGGCCACGTCGGCGGCGAGACCGAGATCCTCAAGCAAGCACCGGCCCGGTTCGACGCCACGGACCTCACCGTCGAACAGCACTTCGCGACGTCCGACGACGGCACGCGGATCCCCTACTTCGTGGTGCGGCCGCAGGGCGGCCACGGCCCGACGATTCTCACCGGTTACGGCGGGTTCGAGGTCTCCCGCCTGCCCGCCTACAGCGGTGTGACCGGCGGTGGCTGGCTCGCACGCGGGGGCACCTACGTGCTGGCGAACATCCGCGGCGGCGGCGAGTACGGGCCCGAGTGGCACACCGGTGCGATCAAGGCGAACCGCTACCTGGTCTACGAAGACTTCGCGGCGGTCGCCAGGGATCTCGTCGAGCAGGGGATCACCACGCCGGAACGGCTGGGGATTCACGGCGGCAGCAACGGCGGGCTGCTGATGGGCGTCATGCTCACCCGCTACCCCGAGCTGTTCGGCGCGATCGTCAGCCAGGTGCCGCTGCTCGACATGAAGCGGTATCACCTGCTGCTGGCCGGGGCCTCCTGGATCGCCGAGTACGGTGACCCGGACGACCCGGCGGAATGGGAGTACATCTCGAAGTACTCGCCGTACCAGAACGTCCACAAGGGACGGCCGTACCCACCCACGCTGTTCATGACGTCCACTCGCGACGACCGGGTGCACCCGGCGCACGCGCGCAAGATGATGGCGCGCATGCTTGAACAGGGGCACGACGTCCGGTACTACGAGAACATCGAGGGCGGGCACGGCGCCGCGGCGGACAATGAACAGCTGTCCTACAAGTGGGCGCTGCTGTTCGAGTTCCTCTGGCAGAAGCTCGGCGGCTGACGAGCCGGATCTCCGCGGTGGGCGCCTATGTTCCGGCGACGAACTGCTCGAAGGTGATTTTGCCGCAGGCGTTCGGCGTCAGATGGTGGCCGTACCGGTAGCCGCGGCCGATGGCGCCGGGGATCGGGACCGGGACGAGCGGGCGGCGACGGCTCTTGGCATGCAGGACGGCCCGTGCGAGGCCGGGGAAGTCACGGACCTCGGGCCCGCCGAAGTCCGGTGCGCGCCCGGCGGGCTCGCCGACGGCCAGCTCCGACAGACGATCGGCGACCTCCCCCGCGGCGACGGGCTGGAAGCGGAACCCGGACGGTCCGAGGAGGACAGGCAGGAAGCGCTGGACGTCCACGATGCGGCACAGGAGTTCGTGGAACTGCGTGGCCCGGAGGATGGTCCAGGGCAGACCGGACGCGACGACGGCCTCCTCGGCGGCGAGTTTGGCCCGGTAGTAGGGCAACGGGATCTCCTCGACGCCGACGATCGAGATGTAGACGAGGTGCGGTGAGCCGGCCCGCTTGGCAGCGTCGAGGAGGGTGCGCGTAGCGGCGACGTCCTTGCGGCCGAGGGTGGTGGCGCAGTGCACGATCACGTCCGCGCCCGCGACGGCGGCGTCGATGCCCCGGTTCGTGCGGAGGTCGCCGGCGCGCCAGGCGTAGGGCGTGCCGGCGGGTGCCGCACGGCGGCTGAGGACGCGGACTTCCCGGCCCGGGGCGAGGAGGCGGCGGGCGACCTCCCGGCCGAGGACGCCGGTTCCGCCGGTGACGAGGATGGTTTCGCTCATGTTGATGAGACCGGATGGAGCGACGGAATGTGACAGGCCGGTGATCGGCTGGCTACGGCATTTTGTATTGCTCTCGCGCGTCGAGTAGTTCTTCCCAGTGCTCAGCAGCCCAGGTGTATAGGGTCTGCATTGGCTCCAGCATGCTGCGACCAAGCGGCGTCAGCGCGTACTCCACCCCTAGTTTGGGTTCGGCGTGCGCCGTGCGTGATACGAGCCCGGTGCGTTCGAGGCTGCGGAGCGTCTGGGTGAGCACTTTCGGGGTGACTCGATGTAGCGGCACACGCAGTTCGGAGAAGCGGCGCGGCCCGTGTTGCAGGCAGCGAATGACCAGGGCTGCCCACTTGTCACCGAAGCGGAATGGCACCAGTGAGGATGGGCAAAGTTCCTCAAACATGTCGGGAGGTAACGACTGCCGAACCGCCATGGTCGTCTCCTGCTCGCGTTCCTGGGTCGGTATCGGATCTTGGTATCCCGAAGGTAACCACTCTCCCGGATACCTTCCAGAGCACCGACTCACGAGGAGGTATTCCCACGATGAGCAAGATCGTCATTTTCGGGGCCGGCGGCCGAGCCGGCCGGCAGGCCGTCGCTGAAGCGCGTCGACGTGGGCACGACGTCACCGCGGTGGTGCGCGACCCCTCGCGCCACGGCGGCTTGGCAGATGGTGGCGTCCGGATCGCCGCTGGCGACGTCACCGATGTGACGGGCGTCGCTGCCCTCGCCGCTGGGCACGACGCCGGGATCAACGCGGCCGCGGTATATGGCGCGGGCACCGACCCGGACACGTTCTTCCCCAACGCCGCACACGCCCTCGTCACGGGCTTGCGACACGCTGGGGTGGACAGGCTTGTCGCGGTCGGGCTCTCGGCGCTGCTGCCCGGCCCCGATGGGAACCGAGTTCTGGACTCCCTTCCCGCGGAGTTTCGTCCCTTCTGTCTGGCTCATGCTGCCGGGCTCGAGGTGCTCCGTGTCGAAAGCGGCACGGTGGGCTGGGTATATGTGAGCCCAGCGGGCGACTTCGACCACGAGGGCGAGCGCACCGGCCACTACGAGGTCCGCGATCATGGCGACCCTGCGGCCCGCATCTCCTACGCCGATTTCGCCCTGGCCTTGCTCGACGAGGTCGAGGCCCCGCGGCACCTCCGCGTCCACCTGGCCGTGACATGACGTCACAGCAACAACATCCGCACAAGTGAGACGCGGTGAATCCTGTCCACTCGAACTTGATCATCCCAGGTGGACAGTGCAAAGTGGGGGCCCGCCGCTCGGCTGACCCCCACCCTGACGTGCTGGTTATTCGTTTGCGCACACCCTGCTCAATGTTGCATCAAACGCAATCCGGCTCATTATCAGCTGCAGCCGGAGGTGGCGCCGCAGCCTTCGCAGGCGTAGCACGAACCCGCGGGCCGCATCTTGGTGCCGCAGGTCATGCACAGCGGCGCGTCGGCGGCCTTGCCGAGGTGCAGGTCCATCAGTTCGGCGGTGCTGTGCGCCACGTGCGGCTTCTCGGCCGGCTCGGACTTGACCGGGCTCGAGTCAACCGTGCTGCGAAGCGCCTCGAGGTCGACGTTCTCCTGCTCGGCGGGCTGCGAACCGTACCCGTTCTCCACCTGGGCGGCACGCTCGGCCGCGGTGAAGATGCCCAGCTCGGCCCGCTTCTCGTACGGCAGGTAGTCCAGCGCGAGACGCCGGAACAGGTAGTCCAGCACGCTGGTGGCGATCCGGATGTCCGGGTCGTCCGTCATGCCCGCCGGCTCGAAGCGCAGGTTCGAGAACTTCGACACGTAGAACTCGAGCGGGATGCCGTACTGCAGACCGACCGAGATCGACATCGAGAAGGCGTCCATGACCCCGGCCAGGGTCGAGCCCTGCTTGCCGAGCTTGACGAAGATCTCGCCCAGCCCGTCGTCCGGGTACGAACCCGCGTGCAGGTACCCCTCGGCACCGCCGACGGTGAACGACAACGTCTGGCTCGGGCGCTTCTTCGGCAGCCGCTTGCGGATCGGCTTGTACTCGACGACCTTCTCCGGCTCCGCGACCTCCGCGGTGTCGGCCTTCTTCTTCGCGCTCGACAGCGGCTGCCCGACCTTGCAGTTGTCGCGGTAGATCGCGAGCGCCTTGAGGCCCAGCTTCCAGCCCTGGAAGTAGATCTCCTCGATGTCCTCGACGGTCGCCGACTCCGGCATGTTGACCGTCTTGGAGATCGCACCCGAGAGGAACGGCTGCACCGCGGCCATCATCCGCACGTGCCCCATCGGCGCGATGGATCGCTGACCGATGGCGCAGTCGTAGACCTCGTAGTGCTCCGGGCGCAGACCCGGCGCGTCGACCACGTGGCCGTGCTCCGCGATGTACTCGACGATCGCCTCGATCTGCTCGTCCTGGTAGCCCAGGGTCTTCAGCGAGCGCGGGATCGTCTGGTTGACGATCTGCATCGACCCGCCGCCGACGAGCTTCTTGAACTTCACGAGCGAGAAGTCCGGCTCGACCCCGGTGGTGTCGCAGTCCATCATGAAGCCGATGGTGCCGGTCGGCGCGAGCACGCTGGCCTGTGCGTTGCGCCAGCCGTTCTTCGTGCCGAGCTCGATACCGAGCTGCCACTCGCGGGTGGCCAGGTCACGGATCGCCACGTCGTTGGTGTGCATCGTGCGGATCGCGTCGTTGGCCGCCGAGTGCTTGCGCATGACGCGCTGGTGCGCCTCCGCGTTGCGGCCGTAGCCCTCGTACTCGCCGACCACACCGGCCATCTCCGCCGAACGGCGGTAGGAGGTGCCGGTCATCAGCGAGGTGATGCTCGCGGCGAGCGCGCGGCCGCCGTCGGAGTCGTACGCGTGGCCGGTCGCCATCAGCAGCGCGCCCAGGTTCGCGTAGCCGATGCCCAGCTGGCGGAACTTGCGGGTGGTGTCGCCGATCGACTCGGTCGGGAAGTCCGCGAAGCAGATCGAGATGTCCATCGCGGTGATGACGAACTCGATCGCCTTGACGAACAGCTCACCGTCGAACGTGCCGTCGTCGGAGAGGAACTTCAGCAGGTTCAGCGACGCGAGGTTGCAGCTGGAGTTGTCCAGGTGCATGTACTCGCTGCACGGGTTCGACGCGGTGATCCGGCCCGACTCGGGGCAGGTGTGCCAGTCGTTGATCGTGTCGTCGTACTGCAGGCCCGGGTCGGCGCACTCCCAGGCGGCCTGGGCCATCGAACGGAACAGCTTCTTCGCGCCGATGGTGTCCAGCACCTCGCCGGTCAGGCGGGCGCGCAGGCCGAACTCGCCGTCCGACTCGACGGCACGCATGAACTCGTCGCTGACGCGCACCGAGTTGTTTGCGTTCTGGTACTGCACCGAGGTGATGTCGGCGCCGGAGAGGTCCATGTCGAAACCGGCGTCCCGCAGGACGCGGATCTTCTGTTCCTCGCGCGCCTTGGTGGCGATGAACTCCTCGATGTCCGGGTGGTCGACGTCGAGGACGACCATCTTCGCCGCGCGGCGGGTGGCGCCACCGGACTTGATCGTGCCCGCGGACGCGTCGGCGCCGCGCATGAACGAAACCGGCCCGGAGGCGGTGCCGCCGGAGGACAGCAGCTCCTTGGAGGAGCGGATGCGGGAGAGGTTGATGCCCGCGCCGGAGCCGCCGCGGAAGATCATCCCCTCTTCCTTGTACCAGTCGAGGATCGACTCCATCGTGTCGTCGACGGCGAGGATGAAGCAGGCGGAGACCTGCTGCTTGGAGGAGGTCCCGACGTTGAACCACACCGGCGAGTTGAAGCTGAACACCTGGTGCAGCAGCATCCAGGTGAGCTCGTGCTCGAAGATCTCGGCGTCGGTGCCCGTTGCGAAGTAACCGTGCTCGGTGCCTGCCGCCACGTAGGCCTTCACCACGCGGTCGATGAGCTGCTTGAGGCTGCGCTCGCGCTGCGGACTGCCCACCGCACCGCGGAAGTACTTGCTGGTGACGATGTTGGTCGCGTTGATCGACCAGAACCCGGGGAACTCGACGCCCCGCTGCTCGAAGTTGATCGACCCGTCACGCCAGTTGGTCATGACGACGTCCCGCTGCTCCCAGCTGACCTCGTCATACGGGTGCACGCCCTCGGTCGTGAACACCCGGCTGATCTTCAGCCCCCGCTTGCCCCTCTTGGCCGCCTTACCGCTCGCCGTGTTCGCACCCACGGTTTCGGTCATGGATCCGTCCCTCCCGCTACGCGCCGGGCTCACGCCTCGACCGCGCTCTCGTCGCCGTTCTTCTCCGCCATGGCTTTCCGCAGGTCCGCGATCTCCTTCTCGAAGTCCTCGACCGAGGAGAACGAGCGGTAGACGCTGGCGAACCGGAGGTAGGCGACTCCGTCGAGCTCCCGGAGCGGCCCGAGGATGGCCAGGCCGACCTCGTGACTCGGGATCTCGGCGACTCCGGCCGCGCGGATCGACTCCTCGACCCGCTGGGCGAGCTGCTGCAGGGCGTCGTCGTCGACCGGCCTGCCCTGGCAGGCCCGGCGCACACCCCGGACGACCTTGTCCCGGCTGAACTGCTCGGTGACACCGGAACGCTTGACGACCGCCAGCACCATCGTCTCGGACGTGGTGAACCGGCGCCCGCAGGCCGAGCAGGACCGCCTGCGGCGGATGGCCTGCCCCTCGTCCACCTCCCGCGAATCGACTACCCGGGAGTCGGCATGCCGGCAGAACGGGCAACGCATCTTCCGAACACCTTCCCCTCTCGTCTCACGGGTGACATCCACTCCAGCCCGCGCCGCCACGCTAACGACCCGTCCTGGTGATCAACATGTGGATATCCGGTGGGTGAATGCCCGCCGCCTGTGGACAACTCGTCCTCAGTCTACCCCAACTTGTGGACCAACTACAGCCATGTAACTACTAGATATAGCGGTGGACCTTAGATCGCGTGCGGGCGGGGCGCAAGCGACACGAGCGGGTGATGGGGTATGGCGGCGAGGTTCACGGGCCCGGTGTCACGGAGCCGGATCCGACCGGCACGGTGAGCAACAGACCGGGCACGACCGACGCGGCCGGCACGTGGTTCAGCTCCTCGATGCGCTGGACCACGGCACCGGTGTCGCTTCCGGGCGCGTACTGCCGCGCCAGATCCCAGAGCGTCTCGCCCGGCGCCACCGCCACGGTGGCCGTCCGCTCCGGAACTTCCGGCGCGAACGAGCCGGCGAAAGCACCCAACCCGGTGACGGCGAGCGCGATCGCGACGCCCACCGCCGCGAGCCACGGCCAGCGCAGCGCCACCCGGCGTGGGCACGCGACGACCGGACCGGGACGGCGCCCGGCGACCACGCGCGCCCGCGTGGGCGGGCGCCGCACCTCGGGCCGGCGCGGGCGCAGCGGAGCACGCCCGCTCCCGGCCGCCTCAGGTGCGGGCCGGACCAGCCGCTCCTCGTGCGTAAGAACCGACATGGCGGAACCTCCTCGCAGATCCCCGACCCGCAGCGCCCGGCCGCCGGTCGAACAACCGTTCTATCGAACCTCCGTGCGAATGTGTACCACCCGGGTACGACAAAATCGAGCGCGCCCGGCGTGTCGTCGAACAGTTGTTTGATGTTTGCAGTGCAGTGCACTACTGTGGGTGACCAGCAGAGGCGGACAGCGCCGGTTCGCGCGGATGCGCGTCCCGGCCGCTCCAGAGCTGGGAGGCAGCACGGTGTCGCAAGAGACGGGCGAGACGATCCGCAGGCCGGGTGGCCGGTTCGGGGACGTGCATCCCCTCCCCGACCCCGAGGACGTCGAGGAGGGCCTCAGCCCTCGCCAGCAGCAGATCCTCGAGGTCATCAAGGCCTGGATCGACCGGTTCGGCTACCCGCCCAGCGTCCGGGAGATCGGCGAAGCGGTCGGGCTGACGTCCACTTCGTCGGTGTCGCACCAGCTGCGCACCCTGCAGCGCAAGGGCTATCTGCGCCGCGACGCCAACCGCCCGCGCGCGGTAGGTGTGCTGACCGCCCAGGCCGATGCCGAGACCACCCCGCTGCCCAAGCCCACCTACGTGCCCCTGGTCGGCCGGATCGCCGCGGGCGGGCCGGTACTGGCCGAGCAGTCCATCGAGGACGTCTTCCCGCTGCCGAAGGACATCGTCGGTGAGGGCGAGGTCTTCCTGCTCAGCGTCGCCGGTGACTCGATGATCGATGCCGCGATCACCGACGGCGACTGGGTGGTCGTGCGCCAGCAGCCGACGGCCAACAACGGCGAGATCGTGGCCGCGATGATCGACGGTGAGGCCACGGTGAAGACGTTCAAGCAGAAGGACGGCCATGTCTGGCTGATGCCGCACAACGAGGCCTACGATCCGATCCCCGGTGACGAGGCCACCATTCTCGGCAAGGTCGTCGCCGTGATCCGGCGTCTCTGACGTTCCGCTCGACCGTTCGAAACGATCAGCGGCCGAACCGCTTCGAGAGCTTCGTCCAGGCGAACACCACACCGCCGGCGACCGCGATCGCGATCAGCACACCGGGGACCGCCGGCACGCCGCCCGGGCCGGAGGAGCCGGCGGCCGCCTCCCCACCCGCACTGGGCGCCTGACCACCCTCGGTGGTCTCGTCCGTGGCGCGCACCAGCGCCGCGGCGCCCGGTACCGCCCGGATGGGGCCGGCGCCCTCGGAGGCCGAGAACAGCGTGCCGTCGGGGTCGAAGGCGATCGCCTCCCCCTGCCGCTCGTCGGGCAGCGGCACACGCATCGGTTCGCGCCGCAGCGCGGCCGCCACATCCCGGTCGGGGGCGGGGAACAGGTAGGCGTCGGTGTAGGTCCGCAATGCGACGACCGTGCCGTCCGCGCTCACCGCTCCCCCGGTGACCAGCACCGACCCGAACCCGGCGACCGGGCCACCCGGCGTGTCCGTGGACTTGATGGTGATCGAGCCGACCCGCACCAGCGGGGTCGGCCCGGGGCTCGCGAGAGTGGTCGCGGGCCGGTAGATCCCCGCCTCGCTCAGCGGGTTCTTCGTGACCAGGTACGGCGTCCCTGACGCGTCGAGCAGCAGCGCCTCGGCGTCGTGCGGCCCGTCGGGGTAGGTCAGCCGGTACAGCGTCACCCTGCCCTGCGGCGTGACTGCCAGCAGGGCGACCGTGTCCCGCTGTTTGCGGTTGTCCCCGGTGTCGGCGAGCCAGAACGTGCCGTCCGCGGCCCGCGCCAGGTCCTCGACGTCGTAGGGGTCGGTCGAACCGGAGATCACCCGCTGCACGGCGCAATCCCGGCCCAGCACGAAGATCTGCACCCTGGTGCCGCCGTCGTTGATCGCGTACCACCGCGATCCGTCGCTGACCAGACCGGACAGCTCACTGAGCCGCTTGTCGGCCACCGAGCACACCGGCTCCGGCGACGGCGCCGCGGCCGCGCTCGCCGGTCCGCCGCCCAGCCCCAGCGTGAGCAGGACGCACAGAAAAAGCACAGCTCTGCGCAAACTTGGCCCGCTCACCCGAGCAACGGTACCGATTTCAGGCCGGTGATCCGTTGACGGCGTACGCCTCCAGCGCGGCGGCCACGTCCGGGCGGACCCGGGCGCTCAACCGCGTGCCCTCGGGCAGGTGCTCCTCCGTGAGAACCTCGCCCTCGGAGTGCACCCGGGCCACCAGCGCGCCGCGGGTGTAGGGCACCAGGGCGTCCACGACCACGTCGGGCCGCGGCAGCCGCTCGGCCAGGGACTCCACCAGTTCCGTGACGCCCTCGCCGGTCTTCGCCGACACCACGATCGCACCCGGCAGCAGGTGCCGGAGGCGGACCAGCGCCAGCTCGCCGGCCGCGTCCGCCTTGTTGATCACGATCAGTTCCGGCGGCAGGGGGCTCTCGTGGCTCCGGGTGATCTCGGCGAGGACCTGGCGCACCGCGTTGACCTGCTCCTCGGGGGCCGGATCGGACCCGTCCACGACGTGCAGCAGCAGGTCGGCGTCGGCGGTCTCGTCCAGCGTCGAGCGGAACGCGTCGACCAGCTGGTGCGGCAGGTGCCGGACGAATCCGACCGTGTCGGTCATCGTGAAGGTGCGCCCGTCCGGCGTGGCCGTGCGACGGGTGGTCGGGTCCAGGGTGGCGAACAACGCGTTCTCCACCAGGACACCGGCGCCGGTGATGACGTTGAGCAGACTCGACTTGCCGGCGTTGGTGTAGCCGACGATCGCGACGCTCGGCACCTCGTTGGCCACCCGGCGGCCCCGCTTGGTCGCCCGGATCGTGTCCATCGCGGCGATCTCGCGGCGCAGCTTCGCCACGCGCTTGTTGATGCGCCGCCGGTCGGTCTCCAGCTTCGTCTCACCGGGACCACGCAGGCCGACACCGCCGTTCGCGCCGCCCGCGCGGCCACCGGCCTGCCGGGACAGCGACTCACCCCAGCCCCGCAGACGCGGGATGAGGTACTGCAGCTGGGCCAGCTCGACCTGCGCCTTGCCTTCACGCGAGCGCGCATGCTGGGCGAAGATGTCGAGGATCAGCGCGGTCCGGTCGATCACCTTGACCTTGAGCCGCTCCTCCAGCTGCCGCAGCTGGCCGGGCGAGAGCTCACCGTCACAGATGACCGTGTCGGCTCCGGTGGCGACGACGATGTCGAACAGCTCGCGCACCTTGCCCGAGCCGACGTAGGTGGCCGGGTCGGGCTTGGCGCGGCGCTGCACGAGACCTTCGAGCACCTCGGAACCGGCCGTCTCGGCCAGGCGCGCCAGTTCGGCGAGGGAGGCCTCGGACTGTTCCGCGGTGCCCTCGGTCCACACGCCGACCAGCACCACGCGTTCGAGGCGGAGTTTCCGGTACTCGACCTCGGTGATGTCCGACAGCTCGGTGGACAGGCCGGCGACGCGGCGCAGTGAAGCGCGGTCGGAGAGTTCGAGCTCGCCGGTCGACGGGTCGGCGGCGCGCTCGTCGAGGTCTGTGTAGGTCAGTTCTGTCATCGTCCTTCCATGGTCCCACGGTTCGCGGGATTGTCCGAGTCGATTACCGGCTCGGGTATGTCGCGACGTAAATCGCGAACTGCTCGGTGCCCTGCGGGGTGGAGCGATCCTTGAACTCGTCCAGCAGGCCGGTGAGCCTCCGCTCGAATTCGCGCCGCTCCTCCGGGGCCACCCGCACCACGAGACGGGACTGGTCCAGCTCGCCGCGCGCCAGCTCGGCGATCTCGGCCAGGTAGGCCACCAGCATTGCCTCGGACAACGCCTCGTCGCCCTCCCCCGACAGTTCCCAGGACTTCCCGGTGGAGAGGTAGGGGATCTCTTTCGCTCCGCGGTTGCCCCGGCGGGCCGGTTGCGGTGCCAGGAAACCGGTGTCGACCAGCTTTCGCACGTGGTGCAGCGTGGTGGCCGGATCCCGGGCCAGACGCTGCGCGATTTCCTTGTTCGTGAGCGCCTCCGCGTAGGTCAACCGGATGATGCGCAGGCGTATTCCCGAGGCCAGAGCGCTGGCTTCGACCTCGGTCGCGGGGCGGCGGTCTCGCACCGGCTCAGCGTAACCGGGCAAAGTGATTGACGGATTCCAATCACTGCGCCACGCTGTCGGAGTGCCTCGACGCGAGTCCCTCTGGTTCCACCCGGGCTTCCGGCTGCTCTGGGCGGGCGACACGGTCAGCCAGGCCGGAACGTTCATCGGCCAGACCGTGCTCCCCCTGCTCGCGGCCACCGTGCTCGCCGCGACCCCGGGCGAGATGGGGCTGCTCACCGCGGCGGAGAACGCCGCGTTCCTGCTGATCGGGCTGCCCGCGGGGGTGTGGGTGGACCGGATGCGCCGCCGCCCGCTGATGCTGCGCGCCGACTTCGCCAGGGCAGTGCTGCTGCTGACCATCCCGGTGGCGTGGTGGGCGGGGTGGCTGACGTTCGGCCAACTGGTCGTGGTCGCCCTGCTGGTCGGCGTCGGGACCGTCTTCTTCGACATCTCCTACCAGTCGTACCTGCCGTCCCTGGTCGGCCGGGAGCACCTGGTGGAGGGCAACGCGAAACTGCAGACCAGCCAGTCGGTCGCGCTGGTCACCGGTCCGGGCATCGGGGGCGGGCTGGTACAGGTGGCGGGCGCGGCCAACGCCGTACTCGCGACCGGGGCGGGCTATCTCGCGTCCGGGCTGTTCCTGCTGCGCATCCGCACGCCCGAACCGGCGCCGGAACCACACGACGGCAGCCCGTTACGCGCGCAGATCGCGGAGGGCCTGCGGTTCGTGTTCGGCAATCCGGCGTTGCGCGCCATCACGCTGTGCACGTCGACCGGGAACTTCGCCGGCACCATCGTCATCTCGATGCAGGTCCTGTTCCTGACCCGGGACCTCGGGCTGAGCCCCTCCGGGGTCGGCCTCGTGCTCGCGATCGGCAGCGGCGGCGGAGTGCTCGGCGCGCTGACGGCGGGTTACTGGACCCGCCTGATCGGGCAGGCCAGGGCGATCTGGCTGGTGCCGCTCGCGACCTGGCCGCTCCAACTTCTGCTGCCGCTGTCGCGCCCGGGCTGGTCGGTCGCGCTGGGCGTACTGGGCCTGGCCGCCGCCGGCTACGGCATCGTCGTCTACAACGTGGCGCAGGTCAGCTACCGGCAGGCGATCTGCCCGGACCGGTTGCTCGGCCGGATGAACGCGACGGTGCGGTTCGTGGTGTGGGGCACGATGCCGCTGGGCGGCTTGGCCGGCGGCGCGCTCGGCGAGTTGATCGGCGTCCGCCCGACCGTGTGGGCCGGGTGCGCGCTCATGGCGGTGACGATGGCGCCGGTGCTGCTCTCGCCGCTGCGAAGGATGCGGGACCTGCCGGTCAGCCCGCCTTCTCCCACCACGCCGGATCCAGCTCGCCCCGGGCCACGAACTCCGCTGGACCGGTCAGCGTCGACGCCCCCCGCTCCACGGTGACCTCGACCCGGCCGCCCGGAACGTCCACTGAGGACTTTCCGCTGTCGGTGCCCGCCAGGTGCAGCGCGGCCGCGACGGCCGCCACGGTGCCGGTGCCGCACGCGCGGGTCTCGCCAACGCCACGTTCGTAGACCCGCATCTTGAGGCGCCGCTCCCCGAGCGGGTTGACGAACTCGAGGTTGACCCCGTCCGGGAAGAAGTCGTTGTCGTAGCGGGGCGCCCGCGTCAGGTCCAGGACGTCGATGTCGTCATCCACAATGGACACCAGATGCGGGTTGCCGACGTCGACCGCGACGCCGGAGAAGTCGTGCCCGTCGACGATGGCGACCGACGTGCCGGTGATCGACGCTGGGCCCATCTGCACGGTCACCGAGAGATCCGGGTGCACCACCACCGGCCGGTCGCCGGCCCGCGTGCCGATCACGAACTCGCGCTGCGGCACCAGACCCGCCTCGACGAGGTACCGCGCGAAGACCCGCGTCCCGTTGCCGCACATCTCGGCGATCGACCCGTCGGCGTTGCGGTAGTCCATGAACCATTCGCCGTCACCGGGAACGCCGATGGCCTCGGTGCGCACCACGCGCAGGACACCGTCGGCACCGAGCCCGCGCTGCCGGTCGCACAACGCGGCGACACGGCCGGCCGTCAGGTCCAGCCGGCCGTCGGGGTCCGGGAGCACCACGAAGTCGTTCTGGGTGCCATGCCCCTTGAGGAACTCGATTGCCACACGATCAGACTACTGGGCCACCACTGAGAGCACCCGCTCGGCCACGTCGGGATCAGCACCGTCGAACCAGCGGATCCGGGCGTCCCGCCGGAACCAGGATCGTTGCCTGCGAACGAATCGCCGCGTCGCCTGTTTCGTCGACTCGGCGGCTGCGGCGAAATCCCCGTCGCCGTCGAGCGCGGCCAGCACCTGCTGGTAGCCCAGAGCCCGGGACGCGGTCTTGCCGTCGCGCAGACCGCGTCCGAGGAGGGACTTCACCTCCTCGACCAGGCCGGCCGCGAACATCCGGTCCACCCGCAGGTCCACGCGCCGGTCGAGGTCCCCGGTCTCCCGGTCGATGCCGACGAGCACCGTGCCGTAATGCGCCGGTCCCGGTTTGGGCATGGTGGCGGAGAACGGCTGCCCGGTGATCTCGATGACCTCGAGCGCCCGCACGATCCGCCGCGTGTTGGTCGGCAGAATCGCCGTGGCCGCCACCGGATCCAGGCTCGTCAGACGCTCGTGCAACACGGCGGCGCCGACGTCATCCGCCTCGGCCTCCAGGCGTGCGCGCACCGCCGGATCGGTGCCGGGAAAGCGGAGGTCGTCGAGCACGGCTTGCACGTACAGGCCGGAACCGCCGGCGAGCACCGGGATCGCGCCCTTGTCCAGCAGGCGCTCGATGACCTCGCGCGCGTCGCGCTGGTAGGCCGCGACAGAGGCGGTCTCGGTGACGTCGAGGACGTCGAGCAGGTGGTGCGGCACACCGCGACGGTCCGCCTTGGAAACCTTGGCGGTGCCGATGTCCATGCCGCGGTACAGCTGCAAGGCGTCGGCGTTGACCACTTCACCACCGACCGCACGGGCGATGGTGATGGCGAGCTCGGACTTGCCGGTGGCGGTCGGGCCGACGACGGCGATCGGGTTCACCCGCGCTCCCACACCGCGACGTGGTAGCCGACGCCGAACGGCGCCGCGGAGTAGAGCAATTCGGCGCGCCAGTCGTCGCCGGTGCCGGCCAGGACCTGCCACGGGGCCCGTCCGCCCGCGCCCAGCTCCGCGGCCAGCACCGGGTCGAGCGCTCGCAGCGCTGCCGTGTCGGCGGCGGCCAGGGCGCGGGCCACGGCGTCGTCGAAGCCGGGCGCACGCTCGTCCTCGCTGCCCGGGGACTTCGGCCCGTGCCGGTTCGAGCCGTCGCCGAGCACGAGCAGTCCGGTCCGGTCGCCGTCGGCGAGGTGCTTGCCCAGGCCCGCACACTCCCCCGGATCGCCGTCGATGAGATGCACGCGCACGGAGTCCGCGTCCGCCTGCTCGCGCAGCCACCCCGCGACAAGGGCGGGCAACGGGAGGGCGGCGGGGGTGGTGGGACCGCTGGACAGGGCGACCGGAACGTCGGCGCCATATCCGCGGAACGACCCGGACGTCGCGGGCTCGACCACCCGTTCGGCCTCACCGGCACCCACCGCGACCCACTCCCGGGTCACGGCGGCGAGGCGCCGGACGGCGACGCGGCAGGCCGCACGCAGGGCCTCCAGCTCGGCGTTCGCACCCGGCGACAAGGCGGGCACGATCAGCGGGGGTTGCGGTACCACCACGGCTTGCACGATCACACCCATCGAGGTTACCGGCAGGCACTCTGGGGCAATTCGTGGACACGGAGAGCAGCGAGAATCACGATCACAGCGATCCCACGCGCTCCGGAAGTAGAATCACCCGCTCCGACCCCCCATCCGAGTACCACGAGCGGCGCTGAACTGCTTGAATGCGGCCAGAGGGAACGAGACCCGCAAGACCCGGCCCCGCGCACCCGCGGGGCGCCCGCCACCAGGCGGGCCGACAGGCGATAAGGAGCCTGCGATGTCCGACGAGAACACCGGCACCCCGGCGCCCCATCAGGTACCCCACGGCCACACGCACGCCGGCGGTCACGGCGCGCCGATCCCGCCGGCGGAGCCGCACCCCTCCCGCTGGGGCCGGGTGGACGACGAGGGCAACGTCTACGTCCGGACCGCGGACGGGGAACGCGCGGTCGGCGTCTGGCAGGCGGGTTCGCCGGAGGAGGGGCTGCTGCACTACGCGCGGCGCTTCGACGACCTGCGCACCGAGGTCGAACTGCTCGGCACCCGGCTGTCGTCCGGTGCCGGCGACCCCAAGCACGCCCTCGCCACCGCCACCCAGCTGCGGGACAGTCTGCCGACGGCGGCCGTCGTCGGGGACCTCTCGGCGCTGTCGGCGAAGCTCGACCACATCCTCGCGCATGCCGAGACCGCACTCGCCGCCGCGAAACACGAGCGCGAGGAGGCGCGTGCGGCCGCGGTCGAGCGCAAGCAGGCGCTCGCCGACGAGGCCGAAACCATCGCCGCCGAGTCGGTGCAGTGGAAGGCCGCGGGCGACCGGCTGCGCGCGATCCTCGACGAGTGGAAGACGATCAAGGGCGTCGACCGCAAGACCGACGACGAGCTCTGGAAGCGCTTCTCCAAGGCGCGCGAGTCGTTCAACCGCCGCCGCGGCTCGCACTTCGCCGAGCTGGACAAGCAACGCGCCGCGGCGAAGGCGCGCAAGGAGGAGCTGATCGCCGAGGCCGAGGCGCTCACCGACTCGACCGACTGGGGCGCGACCGCCGGGCGGTACAAGGAACTCATGACGGAGTGGAAGGCCGCGGGCCGGGCGCCGAAGGAGGCCGACGACGCGCTGTGGCAGCGCTTCCGCGCGGCGCAGGACACCTTCTTCTCCCGCCGCTCGGCGATCTTCTCCGAGCGGGACGCCGAGTTCGCCGCGAACGCCACGCGCAAGGAGGAACTGCTCGCCGAGGCCGAGAAGATCGACCCGGGCGCGAACCTCGACGCCGCGAAGGCGCAGCTGCGGCGGATCCAGGAGCAGTGGGACGAGATCGGCAAGGTGCCGCGGGAACGGATCCGTGAGCTGGACGGCCGTCTCAAGACGGTGCAGGACCGCATCCGCGAGATCGAGGACAACCAGTGGCGCCGGACCGACCCGGAGGCCCAGGCGCGCGCCGCGCAGTTCCGCGAGCGGGTCGAGCAGTTCGAGGCGCAGGCCGCGAAGGCCCGCGCCGCGGGTGACGAGCGCCGCGCGAAGCGGGCCGACGAGCAGGCGGCCCAGTGGCGCGAGTGGATGCGGGCCGCCGAGCAGGCGGTCGCGGACCGCTGAGGTTTCTACGGTGACGGCCCTTCGAATCCGCGGCAACGGATTCGAAGGGCCCTTGTCGTTCCCCGGGTTCCGGCGCGGGCCGGCTCAGGAGCGCGCTTCCAGCACAGCCAGGTCGCGCACGGCGTAGCGGTGGTGCTCGCACTCCTCGGTCATCACCACGCGCAGGCACTTCCCCACCGGACGCGGCTGTTCCGGGTACCCGGGCGCCGGTGAGCGGTGGCACGGGCGCGCCAGCCCGTCGTCGGTGATGCCGTCGAGGATCCGGCGCACCACGGCCATCCGGTCGGCCCGCGCCACCAGGACCTCGTCGAGCGAGGGCCGGGCGCCGACGTCGATGCCGAGCTTTTCGGGATCGCGGTACGAGGTCTGGGTCAACGCCAGCCGGTGGTAGGGCATCGGCTTGTCGAGGATCGTCCGGCTCGCCCACGCGTCCGTCGCGAAGACCAGGTGCCGCAGGGTCTCCGGGAACGACCACTCCCCGTCGACGCGCTCGTGCAGCCGCGTCTCCGGCAGCCGGCGGGCGCGGGCGACGGTTCCGGTCCACAGTGACTCGATGGTGGTCCACATCGCCCGGAAGTCCGCGGCGCCGTCCATCGACCGCAGCCGCACACGCTCGGGGTGCCGCCCGTCGAGTTCGGCCTCGACGTAGTCCGTCACGTCCACGTCGTTGACCACGAACCGGGCCAGGTCGCCGGAGATCGACACGTCGCGCAACAGCGAGTCGGCGACCTTGAGCCGGCTGAGGTCGCAGGCGCGGAACGTGGAGCCACTGAGGTCGGCGTCCTCGAAGTCCATCACGTCATGATGGCGCGGTCCGGTGCCGGAGCGCGACTCCCGCGCCGGTCAGGAACGCCAGCGCCGCCGCGCAGCCCAAGATCACCGGCGGCGTCGTCACCTTCGTGAGGAGCGCGAACACATACGGCGCGCAGAACCCGATGTAGGTCAGCGCCCACCACACCGACGCGAGCCGGGCCAGGCCTGAGGGCGGGGCGATCCGCGCGATCTCCGTCAGGCCGAACGTCACGCACAACCCGTACCCGCCGCCCAGCACCACGTCGGCGAGCAACGCGAGCGCCGGCTGGGTCGTCACGGCCGCGGCGACCCCGAGGGACATCCCGCATCCGATCGCCGCCAGACCGATCAGCGCGGGCAGCAGGACCGCGCGGGCCGCGAGTTGCCTGCCGATCGGCTGGACCAGCAGCCCCGCCCCGAGCACAACCCCGATCGCCACCCCGGCGTACACCGTCTCCGCGCCACCAAGACGGGACTCCACCACCGACGGCAGTACGGCGAACCCGACCGCCGGCGCGGCGAACACCCATGGCGCCACCGGCACGACCACGCGCCGGAACCGCGGATCGCGGATCCCCGTCGCCCGCTTGCCCGGGACCATCGCGGGCGCGGTCTCGGGCGCGTTCAGCGCCGCGATGAGGGCGAGGGCGCACAGCACGAGATGCGGGACGTACGCCACGTCCAGCGGTGCCCACTGGGCGATCAGCGCCGCCGCGAGACCGCCGACCCCGAACCCGGCGGTCAGGAAAAGGCTCGCGCGCCGCGCGCCCGTGCCGTCCGCAACGTCGTCGTGCGGCGGCTGCGACAGCTCCTTCACCCACGCACTGCCCGCCGCGAGCACCGCACCCATCGCGAATCCGGACGCGAAGCGCCCCACGCCCAGCCACGGCACGCCGACCTCGCCCAGCAGCAACGCGCCGGTCGCCAGCGCCGACAGGCCCACCGCCCCGAGCACGACCGGCCGCCGCCCGTAGCGGTCCGCCCCGGGCCCGCCGAGCAGCAGCCCGGGTACCAGCCCGACGACGTACACCGCGAACAGCCCGGTCACCGTCGCCGCGGTCAAGCCCATCTCGTGGCGATAGGCGCCCAGCAGCGGCGAGAACTGGTTCGCACCCCAGCCCGCGGCAGCGATCAACCAGGCCGCACGCGGCCACACCCGCCGGGTCGCCGGCAGCACCGCAGACTCCGTCATTCCCTGGTGTCTACCCGCGCCGGTCCACGGCGAACCGGCGCGTTCACGATTCCCGAACGGTCGCCGCGCACGGTGTCACGGATCGCGTTGGCGGACCAGGCACGAGCGGCCTACCGTCGAGGCGTGGATCTGCGCCGCCTCTCGTCCTTCTTGGCGGTGGCCGAGGAAGGGCACTTCGGCCGGGCCGCGGCGCGCCTGTTCCTGTCCCCGCCCGCGGTGACCGCCCACATCCAGCAGCTGGAACGCGAGCTGGGCACGCCGCTGTTCGAGCGGTCCCCGGTCCGGCTCACCACGGCCGGGCACCGGTTCCTGGCCCACGCGCGCGGCCTCGTGGACGCCGCCAACGCCGCCGTGGAGGACATGTCGGACCTCGCCGAGGGCAGCGACGTCCTGCGCGTCGGGGTGATGGGGCACGGTTCGGCGGAGCTGACCCCGGCCGTCCTCGCCGCGTTCCGGCACCTGCGGCCGCAGGTCGAGCTGTCCCTGACCGCGCTCACGTTCACCGAACACACGTCCGCCCTGCTGGAGCACCGGGTGGACGTCGCCTTCGTGCGCCCCGCGGTCGCGGACGAGCGGGTCACCGTGGACGTGCTGACCACCGAGGCCCGGATCGTCGTCGTCCCGGCGCGGTCCGAGGTGGCCGCCGCCCCCGAGCTGCACCTGGCCGACGTCCTGGACCTGCCGTTCGTCGCACTGCCGCCGCACACCCCGCGGCCGTTCACCGACTACCTGTACTTCACCGAGGCCCGCGGCGGCGAGGCTCCGCGCCCCGGCCCGGACGACGCGGTCACGCCACAGGAGGTGCTGATGAGTGTCGCCGCCGGGCGCGGTGCGGGCTCGGCGCTCAGCTCGTTCGCACGCTTCTACCGCTGGCCGGGGACGTTGTGCGTGCCCGTGGTGGACGCGCCGTGGGACCACAGCGTGCTCGCCACCCGCGCCGGGGACCGGAACCCGCAGGTGGCCCTGTTCCGCCGCCTGGCCGTGTCTCTGGCGCCCCGGTTCGCGTCAGGTGCGGGACCAGGCGGTGCGCATCCATTGGGCGGCCAGCAGGATGATCGCGATCAGCGCGATGATCATGCCGATGCCCGGCCCGCGGCCGGCGGCACCGTTGGCCACTGACGACTGCTGCGACCAGATCGCCAGCAGCCCGTCGACGGAGGCGAACCATCCTCCGATCGCGCACACCCAGGACAACCACCAGCGGCGGGTCATCAGGGTCAGCGCCGACGCCAGCACGCCGAACACCGTCGAGGTGATCGCGAACAGCTGCGGGATGCCCCCACCCTGCCCGAGCAGCACCTGCCAGCCCACGTGGTCACCGACCCAGGGCAGCAGCTGCGCCACCAGCAGCACGAAGACCAGCACGGCGATGACGAAACCGCGGCGGCCCAGTTCGACGGTCCGGGACGCCTTCGTGACGACCTGGTCGACGTCCTCGGCCAGCTGGTCGTAGTCACTCTCGCTCACAGTCCGCACCCGCCCGTCGTCACCGGCTGGGGCGCCGGACGGCCGAAGGCGGGCAGCCCGAGGCTGACCCCGTCAGTCTTGGGCCGGCGGCCCGCCTCCACGTTGTCACCGGCGCGGGTGCGCCGGTGCGAGAGCAGATCGCCGTCCGCGACGAGGTGGTGCGGCGCGCCGTAGGTGATCACGGCCTCGACGACGTCACCCGGCCGCACCGAGCCGTCGACCGCGTCACCGGTGGGCGTGAAGTGCACGAGCCGGCCGTCCCGGGCCCGGCCGCTCATCCGCCGCGTCTCGGTGTCCTTGCGGCCCTCGCCGGTGGCGACGAGCAGCTCGACCTTGCGCCCGACCAGCTTCCGGTTCTCGTCCCAGGCGATCTCGTTGACCAGATCGACCAGCCGGTCGTAGCGCTCCTGCACGACCTGCTTGGGCAGCTGGTCCGGCAGCTCGGCGGCCGGCGTGCCGGGCCGCTTGGAGTACTGGAAGGTGAACGCGCTGGAGAACCGCGCCTGCCGCACCACGTCCAGGGTGGCCTGGAAGTCCTCTTCGGTCTCGCCGGGGAACCCGACGATGATGTCGGTGGTGATCGCCGCGTCCGGCATCCGGTCCCGCACTTTGTCCAGAATGGACAGGAACCGGCTCGACCGGTAGGAGCGGCGCATCTCGCGCAGGATCCGGTCCGAACCGGACTGCAGCGGCATGTGCAGCTGCGGGCAGACACTGGGCGTTTCGGCCATCGCGTCGATGACGTCGTCGGTGAACGCGGCCGGGTGCGGCGAGGTGAACCGCACCCGCTCCAGGCCGTCGATCTCGCCGCAGGCCCGCAGCAGCTTGGAGAACGCGTCCCGCTCGCCGAACTCGACCCCGTAGGAGTTGACGTTCTGGCCCAGCAACGTCACTTCCAGCACGCCCTCGCTGACGAGCGCCTCGACCTCGGCGAGGATCTCCCCCGGCCGCCGGTCGCGTTCCTTGCCGCGCAACGAGGGCACGATGCAGAAGGCGCAGGTGTTGTTGCACCCCACCGAGATCGACACCCAGCCCGAGTAGGCCGACTCGCGGCGGGCGGGCAGCGTCGAGGGGAACGTCTCGAGCGATTCGAGGATCTCCACCTCGGCCTCGGCGTTGTGCCGGGCGCGTTCGAGCAGCGTCGGCAGTGCGCCCAGGTTGTGCGTGCCGAACACGACATCCACCCACGGCGCGCGCTTCACGATCTCGCCGCGGTCCTTCTGCGCCAGGCAGCCGCCGACGGCGATCTGCATGCCGGGGTTGGCGTCCTTGGCCGGACGCAGGTGCCCGAGGGTGCCGTAGAGCTTGTTGTCCGCGTTCTCCCGCACCGCGCACGTGTTGAACACGACGAGGTCCGGCGCGTCGTCCGCGCTCGCCGGAACGTAACCGGCCTCCTCCAGCCGGCCCGCGAGCCGCTCGGAGTCGTGCACGTTCATCTGGCACCCGAACGTGCGGATCTGGTACGTTTTGCCACCGTTCATCGGGCACCGTGTTCGCTGGTAGGACAAGCCATGACGGCTACCAGCGTAACGCTTGCGGGTTGCCCGCTTTCGCGCGCGTCGAGGTGTCCGTCGAGACGTACCACGACGACGACGGGATTACGCTCTGTCACATGTCAGCGATGTAGCGTGACGGCCATGGGCGCATCGGTGTCCCATTCGGGCGAGACACCCGGTCCGAACTGGGCTCCTCGTGTGACTACAGTTGTTGGCATGCGGAGTCACCGTGCGTCGAAAACGGCCAAAACGGATGACACCTCGGTTGCGTTTGATTCGATTTGCAGGCGCGGGGGCGCGTCACGGTGTTAGATCGCCGAGTGAGCCGGGCAATGGAGGGCACATGAGCACAGCTACGTCAGCACCAGCGATGATCAGGGCTGCGGGCGTGAACAAGTTCTTCGGTGACCTGCACGTGCTCAAGGACATCAACCTCGAGGTTCCCAAGGGTCAGGTCGTCGTGGTGCTCGGGCCGTCCGGCTCGGGCAAGTCCACCCTGTGCCGCGCGATCAACCGGCTGGAGCCGATCGACTCGGGGGAGATCTCGGTGGACGGCCAGCCGCTGCCCGCCGAGGGCAAGGCGCTGGCCGCCCTGCGCGCCGAGGTCGGGATGGTGTTCCAGTCGTTCAACCTCTTCGCGCACAAGACCATCGTCGAGAACGTGATGCTCGCACCGGTGAAGGTCCGCAAGATCGGGCAGGAGGAGGCGCGCAGCGCCGCCATGCAACTGCTCGACCGGGTGGGCATCACGGACCAGGCGCAGAAGTACCCGGCGCAGCTGTCGGGCGGTCAGCAGCAGCGCGCGGCGATCGCGCGGGCGCTGGCGATGAAGCCGAAGGTGATGCTGTTCGACGAGCCCACCTCGGCACTGGACCCGGAAATGGTCCAGGAGGTGCTGGACACCATGATCGGGCTGGCCAGGGAGGGCATGACGATGCTCGTGGTCACCCACGAGATGGGCTTCGCCCGCCGCGCGGCCAACCGGGTGGTGTTCATGTCCGACGGCGAAATCGTCGAGGACGCGGTGCCGGACGAGTTCTTCACGAAGCCGAAGTCCGACCGGGCCAAGGACTTCCTCGGCAAGATCCTGACGCACTAGTTCAGTTCCCGCGGCGCCCGAGTGAGCGTCGCCCGATCCCGGGAGAACAGGAATTCAGATGAAGATCCGCACCCTGGCAGCGGGCCTGCTGGTCGGCGCACTGGCGTTGACCGCTTGTGGCAAGGAGGGCACCCCCTCCAGCGGCACCGGGGGCACCGGAACCAACGCCGCCGCCCTGCCGACCTACCCGGTGGCCCAGAACGTCGACGTGCCCGGTTCGGCCACGTTCGCCAAGATCAAGAGCGCGGACAAGGTGACCATCGGTGTCAAGGACGACCAGCCGGGCCTGGGCCTGAAGGACCCGACGACCGGCCAGTTCCAGGGCTTCGACATCGAGATCGCCAAGATGGTGGCCGCGGGTCTCGGTATCGACCAGAGCAAGATCACCTTCACCACGGTCGACTCGGCCGCACGTGAGGCCGCGATCTCCAACGGCAACGTCGACTACTACGTCGGCACCTACACCATCAACGACAAGCGCAAGCAGCAGGTCTCCTTCGCCGGCCCGTACTTCCTGGCCGGTCAGGACCTCCTGGTGCGCAAGGACGACACGTCGATCACCGGCCCGGAGACGCTGAAGGGCAAGAAGGTCTGCTCGGTGACCGGATCGACCCCGATCCAGCGCGTGCGCGACCAGCAGCTGACCGAGCCGCAGAACGTCGTCGAGTTCCAGAAGTACTCGCAGTGCGTGGACAAGCTCGGCACCCGCGAGGTCGACGCCGTCACCACCGACGACGCCATCCTCAAGGGCTTCGCCGCGCAGGACCCCGACAGCTTCAAGGTCGTCGGCAAGACGTTCTCGCAGGAGCCCTACGGCATCGGCCTGAACCGGGACGACGCCGCCCTGCGCGGCAAGGTGGACGACCTGCTGCAGGCCGCGATCAACGACGGCACGTGGCAGAAGATCTACGACGCCACCCTGGGCAAGTCCGGTTCGACCGCGACGCCGCCGGCGATCCAGCGCTACTGATCACCCCTTGTGGCCGGTGAGCGCGACCGCGCTCACCGGCCACACCCTTTGCACCAGTCACCGACCGCGGCGGGGAAGGCCCGATGGACGTCCTGCTCGACAACCTGGACCTCTACGGTCCGTTCTTCTGGACCACGATCAAGCTGTTCCTGATCTCGGGTGCGGCGAGCCTGATCTTCGGCACGTTCCTGGCCGGCCTGCGGGTCAGCCCGGTCCCGGTGTTCCGCTCGGTCGGCACCACCTACGTGACCCTGCTACGGAACACGCCGCTGACGCTGGTCTTCGTGTTCCTGGTGTTCGCGTATCCGCTGCTCGCGATCCTCCAGCTGTCCTACTTCGCCGCCGCCGTGGTGGCGCTGACGCTGTACACGTCGGCGTTCATCTGCGAGGTGGTGCGGTCGGGCATCAACACCGTGCCCGTCGGGCAGGCCGAGGCCGCCCGCGCCCTCGGGCTCAGCTTCACCCAGATCCTCGGCCAGATCGTGCTGCCGCAGGCGATCCGGTCGGTGGTGCCGCCGCTGATGAGCATGCTGATCGCGCTGCTGAAGAACACCACGATCGCCGCCGGGTTCTCGGTCGCCGAGGCCGGCGCGATCCGGCAGTACCTGTCCGAGCGTGGTGACAACCAGCTGATCGGCCTGTTGTGGGTCGCGCTCGGCTTCATCGTCCTGGTCGCGATCCTGTCGATGATCCAGCGGACTCTCGAGAAGCGCTGGAGCGTGGCGCGATGAGTGGTGACGACCGAAGGGAGGAGGCGCTCCAATTGACACAGCGTACTCGTGCCTCATGGGCGTTCTCGCGGCTTGAGGTACGAGAGGACCGGGAACGGCCATGAGCAACGTTCTTTTCGATGTGCCCGGACCGAAAGCCCGCTTCCGGTACCGGCTGCTGGCGGTGGCCGGCGTTGTGATCGTCGCCGCGATCCTGGCCTACATCATCTACCGCTTCATCGACAGCGGTCAGTTCTCCGCCCGCCGGTGGGATTGGCTGCAGTACGCGCAGGTCCAGCGCGACCTGCTCGACGCGCTGCTCGCGACGCTGCAGGCGTTCGCACTGGGCGCCGTGCTGGCGCTGATCTTCGGCGCGATCTTCGCCGCCGGACGGCTGTCGGACCACGCCTGGGTGCGGGGCGTCTCGACGTTCGTCGTCGAGTTCTTCCGCGCCATCCCGCTGCTGATCCTGATGTTCCTCTTCTACTACGGCGGTCCGGCGCTGGGCGTGTCCCTGCCGCCGTTCGTCGCCGTGGTGCTGGGCCTGACCCTGTACAACGGCTCCGTGCTGGCGGAGGTGTTCCGCGCCGGCATCCTGGCCCTGCCCAGGGGCCAGAGCGAAGCGGCGTACGCGCTGGGCATGCGAAAGACCCAGGTCATGACGCTCGTGCTGATCCCGCAGGCGATCCGGTCGATGCTGCCGACGATCATCAGCCAGCTCGTGGTGCTGCTCAAGGACACCGCACTCGGCTTCCTGGTCACCTACCCCGAACTGCTCTACTACGCGCGCTACATCGGCTCGCAGGGCGCCTTCGGGCGGCCGATCGTGCCGTCGACGATCGTGGTGGCGGCGATCTACATCGCGTTGTGCCTGCTGCTCACCGCGCTCGCCAACTACATCGAACGCCGCCAGCGGCGCAGCAAGAAGCGCGGGGAGGTGGCACGGCCACCGGCGACCGAGGAGGTCCTGGGCGTGGCCTGACCCACCGAGGCAGCGGGGCGTGGCGAGCGATCGCCACGCCCCGTTTTGGTACCGGTCAGTCCGCGTCGTCGCAGAGCCAGTCCAGCACGACGGCCGCCGTCCAGGACTGGTCGGTGCTGCCGAGCGGCTCGCCGCTGAAGGGTTCGTAGTACTCGCCGAACGCGCCGTCGTCGGTGAGGCGCAGACCGGCCTCACGCAGCTTGCGGGCCCGCTCGGACCAGCCGCGGCGCTCGAACGCCCACCAGAACAGCCAGTTCACCACCGGCCACTGTGGACCCCGCCAGTACTGGCGCGGGTTGAATCCCGGTCGCATCGGCGAAACCGACGGCGGCACCGGGGCGAGCAGGCCGGGGTGCCCGCACCAGCGGTCGCTGTCCAGCAGCGACAGCAGGCGCAGCTGGACGTCGTCCGGTGCTCCCCCGCACAACAGCGGCGAGAACCCGGCGATCGTCTGGGTGTCCAGCCAGCGGTTCGCGCGCAGGTCGCGGTCGCGCGCCATGCCCGACACCGAGTGGCAACTCCCCGCCACGGCCTCGCGCGCCCGCCCGGCCCACACCGCCAGATCGTTCAGCTTGTCCGCCGGCTGGCCGAACTCGGTACCCAGCTCGATCAGCACATCGCAGGACACCGCGAACAGCGCGGTGATGAACACGTCGCCGACCAGGAAGCTCGAGTTGCGGACGATCTCCTTCTGGTCGTAGCCCGCGCGGCGCATCTCCTCGATGAGCCACAGGTAGCGGTCGTACTCCTTGTCGGTCGGGCGTTCGCTCGCATCACCGACGATCCGCACGTCCTTGCGCACGTACGGCGGTAACTCGTCGCCCGGGTTCACCGCGGCGTAGGGCACGTCCCAGCGTGGCGAGTTGTCCATTCCGGACTCCCAGCCGTGCACGATGGCGATGAGGCCGCTCGATCCCGGCGTGCGGTACTCGACCAGCCAGCGGTGCCAGTGGTACAGCGCCGGCCAGATCGACCGGGCGAACCGCTCGGCGTCGGCCCGCTCCTCGGGCGAGGACGTGCGGGCGATCTCCAGCATCCGCTGCACGGCGATCGCGTGCACCGGCGGCTGGCAGATGCCGGAGGTGCGCACGTTCCGCGGCCCGTCGACCGCCATGTCGGTGCCCCAGCGGTCCGGGCCGGGGAAGTAGGCGTCGTCCTCGGTGAAGACGATGTGCGGCACCATGCCGTTGCGCCACTGCGCCTTGAACAGGGTTTCCAGCTCGGCGACGGCGCGCGGCAGGTCCAGCCGCGCCAGGCCGATCGAGATGAACGCCGCGTCCCAGCTCCACATGTGCGGGTAGAGCCTGGGCGCCGCCGTGATCACGGCGCCGGTGTCGTTGTCCCTCAGCACTCGGGCGGCCCGCGCCGCCAGGGTGGCCCTGGCGTAACGGACCGGTCTTCTGCCGCCGGCGGCGCCCTCGGGGGGACTGGAGAGGTCCACGGTCATCTACTTCGCCTCCAACAGGAGCTGGGTTTCGGGGTCGTACCACCGGCACTGCTCCGGCGTCAGGCCCAGTCGCAGGGTCTGGCCGGGTTCGGCGCGGAAACTCGCCGGTGCCTGTACTTTCAGTACCTGCCCGCACAGCTCCGTGGTGAGCAGCGTCGAGGAACCCAGCGGCTCGAACACCTGCACCGCGCAGGCCAGGCCGTCCGGACCGGGTTCCACGGAGATCGACTCGGGCCGGATGCCGAGCCGGACCTTCCTGCCCCGGAAGGTCTCCAGGGCCCGCGGGACCGGCAGCGTCTGACCGCCGAGGTCGATCCGCGGCTCCTCCCCGTCCCCGGTGACGGTTCCGGTGAGGAAGTTCATCGGTGGGCTGCCCAGGAACCCGCCGACGAACTCGTCGGCGGGTTCGGTGTAGACAGCGACGGGATCGCCGCACTGCGCGATCCGGCCGTCGCGCATGACGGCGACCCGGTCCCCCAGCGACAGCGCCTCGACCTGGTCGTGCGTCACATACAGCGTGGTCACGCCGATCTCGTTGACCAGCTTCTTCAGCTCCGCGCGGAAGGACAGCCGCAGCAGCGCGTCCAGATTGGACAGCGGCTCGTCCATCAGCAGCACGTCGGCGTCCATCACGATCGCCCGCGCCACCGCGACGCGCTGCCGCTGACCGCCGGACAGCTTGGCGGGATACCGATCGAGGTAGGGCGTCAGCTGCAGGAGATCCGCGGCCCACTCGACCTTCTTGCGCACCTCGTCCGCGGGCACGCCGTGCACGCGCAGCCCGAAGCCGATGTTGTCGGCGACCTTCTTGTTCGGGAACACGGCGTATGACTGGAAGACCATGGACAGGTTGCGTCGCCGCGGTTCGAGATAGGTGACGTCCCGCCCGCCGATCACGATCTGGCCCGCGTCCGGCGTCTCCAGCCCGGCGACCATCCGCAGCAGCGTGGTCTTACCGCAGCCGGACGGGCCGAGCAGGACCATGAACTCACCGTCCGCAACGTGCAGCGACACCTCGTCGCTGGCGCGCGCGGTGCCGCCCGGATAGGTCTTCACGAGCTCGTGCAACACGACCTCAGCCATTTCGCCCCCTCATCGCAGCGTCGTCCCCCACATGTTCACCAGGTACCGCCGCATCACCAGGATGAACACGAGCGCGGGCAGGATCAGAGCGAAACCACCCGCGAACCGGTAGGCCTGCGGCGCCTCCCCGAGCGAGGCCAGCACCTGGGCCGGCAACGTCCGGTGCCCGAGCGTGATCACCGCGGCGCCGAGGATCTCGTTCCAGGACAGCACGAACGTGAAGATCGAGGACGCCGCCAGACCGGGCAGCGCGAGCGGGAACACGACCCGGCGCGCCGCTTCGAACCGGCTGCAGCCGAACACGCGGGCCGCCTCTTCGACGTCGGCCGGGACCGACACGAAGATGCTCGCGCTGATCAGCACGGTGGTGGGCATCGCGAGCGTGGTGTGCAGCAGCGTCACCGAGAAGACGGTGTCGTACACGCCGGAGTTCAGGAACATCGTGGCCAGCGGAACGGACAGCACGACGATCGGCAACGCGCGCGCGAGCAGCATGAACACCTGGTAGGCGTCCTTGCCGCGGAACGCGCGGCGCGCGAGCGCGTACCCGGCCGGGGCGCCGACCAGCAGCGACAGCACCACGGTGTAGATGCCGACCAGCAGCGAGTTGCCCAGCGCGGGGATCGTGCCGGTCGCCTCGATGAACGCCATCAGCGTTCCGGCCGAGAAACCGCTGGGGATCAACGGCTTCGGGAACTCCAGCAACGCCTCTGGCGAGGACACCGCGGCGAGACCGATCAAGACCATCGGCACGACCATGAACAGACTGACCACGACGCACGCCGCCTGGACGGCGATCGTGCGGCGGCGACGCCGGCGCAGCGGCGCCCTGTCGATCGGCGGCAGCGTCGTGGTCATCGGGCCCGTGCCGGGCGGGACACCCGCACCCGGTCGGCCCGCACGAACAGAGGCTCCGCCAGTGTCGTTCATGCGGCCTCCGTAACCTGCGGGACACCCGCACCCGGTCGGCCCGCACGAACAGAGGCTCCGCCAGTGTCGTTCATGCGGCCTCCGTATCCCGCTGCCGCATCGTGCGCAGGTAGAACAGCGCGGTCGCGAGCGACAGGGCCAGCACGACGAGCGCCGCGGCGCTCGCGACGGCCGGGTTCTGCAGGTTGACGTACCACTGGTAGGTCTCCCCGACCAGCAACGGGAAGTCGCGCCCGGTGAGGGCCTGCGCCACGGCGAACGCCTGCAGCGCCAGAATCGTGCGCAGGATCAGCGCGACCTGCAGACTCGGTTTGAGCTGCGGCAAGGTCACGTGCCACAGCCGCTGCCACGCGTTCGCGCCGAACACCTGCGCGGCCTCGTCGAAGTCCTTCGGCGCCATCTGGATCCCGGCCACGACGATGACGAACACCAGCGAGGTGGCGCGCCAGATCTCGGCGATCACCACGGCCAGCAGCATCGTGCCGGTGCTCGTGTAGTTCAGCCACGGCACGCCGGTGCCGGACCAGCCCCAGGACACCAGCAGCGAGTTGAGGTAGCCGCGGCTGTCGAACACCGACAGCCACACCAGCCCCGCGGCGAGCTCCGACACCGCGAGCGGAATCGTCCACAGGTAGAAGTGGCCGGACAGGAACTTCGGCCGAGCCTGCACGAGCAGGGCCATCGCGACGGCCAGCACCAGCTGGATCGGCACCACGATGACGATCAGCAACAGCGTGTTGCGCAGCGCACGCAGGAAGTACGGGTCGCCGAACAGGCGGTCCCAGGCGGCGAAGGTGAAGCCGGAGTCGTCGGTGAACGCCGAGATCAGGGCCTGGATCACCGGCCAGCCGAACAGCGCCAGCATGAACACGATCGACGGCGCGAGCAGCAGCCAGTGCGAGCCGGCGGGACGACGGCGGGTCGCCACCGGCGGGGCGGGTGCGGCGGTCACGGCCACGTCAGCCCACCTCACAACGCTGAGCCGGCGGGTCCGGGGCCCAGCACGGCACTTTCAGGTCGTCGAACACCTTCTGCAGCACCATCGCCTGACTGTCCAGAGTGGACCTGATGTCCGCGCCGTCGAGGACGATGGCCTGGAAGGAGTCCTTGAACGCCTTGGTGACCTCCCCCTCGCGGGTGCCGAGCCCGACCGGCAGCAGCGAGAGGATCGAGCCGGGCGCGTCCCGCTGACGCTGCACCGCAGCGGCCTCGAGCTGCAACGCGGGCGGCAGGTCGGCGGGCACCTGCGCGTCGGCCACCGGGAAGAATCCGTTCGACCGCAGCAGGTCGACCTGCGCCTGCGGAACGGTCAGCGCCTGGATCACCTGTTCGGCCTGCCTGCGATCGGTGCTGCCCTTCGGGATCGCGAGGCCGAGCACGACGGCCAGGTAGCCCAGGCCCTTGCTCCCCCGCGGCGCGGGCAGCATGCGCCACCGTCCCGGCTCGGTCCCCGGTGCGGAGACCAGGCGCGCGACGTGGTCCCAGCCCATCCGCACCGCACCGGCCTGCAGCGGCTCCTGCATGAAGTCGTAGGTGGTGCTGGACGGGCTGGTGTTGGCCCACAGCTCCTTGAGGTACTGCCACGCGGTGACGGCCTCGGGCGAGCGGAAGGTGGTGATCTGGCCGCCGGTGAACGACGGCAGCAGGTAGCCCTGCAGGAACCGGTGGATCAGCCCCTTCGGTCCGCACGGCAGACCCAGCATGGGCTGGTTGCCGTTGGCGCGGCGCGCGGCGATTGCCCAGTCCAGGAACTGGTCGTAGGTCAGCGTGTCCGGGTCCGCGCCGGCGGGCAGGTGCTGCAGGGCGTCCTCGTGCGCGGCGAGCACGAAGCTCGCCTGCGCCCACGGGACGTACCAGGTCTGCTGGGTGCCGGCTTTGGCGAGGGCGCGCAGCTCGGCGGGGATCCCACGGTCCACGAGCCCGGACACGTCCTCGAGGTACTCCCCGGCGAGCGGCGCGAGGTCGCTGTGCGAGCCACCGAGCAGGCCGACCTGGGTGCGCCCGGCCCCGACCTGGCTGCGCACCTGGCTGGCGAACGGCCCTTCCTCGATGGTGACGTAGCTCACCGCACCCGGGAACGTCTTCGCCAGGAACCCGCGGAAGTGCTCGGCCTCGGCGACCGGCCGGAACTGGGTGGACAGGAACACCATCCCACCGCCGCCCGTCGTCGCGAAGCCGACGCATCCGGCAGCCGTCGAGGCGGCGCCGGCCAGGAAGAGCCCCCGGAGGACGGTACGACGCGTGGGGCCGCTGCCGGTCAGGCGGGCCGCGCGCATTCAGTTCCACCCCGATGTCGCCGTCTACACTTCTGTCAGGTGATTGAACATAAGTCCTCGCGGGAGACCCTGTCAACATGCCTCCGGTACGCACCGGCTCGCCCACTTCGGCGGGCCACATCCTCGCGATCCTGCGCAGCGAGGGACCGCTGACGCGGCAGCAACTGCAGGACCGGATCGGCCTGTCCCGCGCAACGCTGGTCGAGCGGCTCGACGTGCTGCAGCGGCTGCGGCTGCTGCGGCAGGAGGGCCATCGCGCGTCCAGCGGCGGGCGGCCGGCCGCGATGCTCGCGGCCAACGACGTGGGCCGGACGGCGCTGGTCGGCGACATCGGGCAGCGGCACGCCACGATCGCCGTGGTCGACCTGCGCGGCACCGTGTTCGGGCAGGTCCACCGCCCGCTGCCGGTCGGGCACCAGCCCGCGGAAACGCTGACTTTCCTGCTGGAGACCGGGCGCAAGCTGCTGGCCGAGGCCGGGCGCGCGGACAGCCTGTGCGCGTTCGGGCTGAGCGTGCCCGGACAGATCGACCACGACGCCGGCACCACGGTCGCTCCGCCGTCGATGTCGGAATGGCGGGGCGTCCGGCTACGCGACACCTTCGCCGACGCGCTGTCGGTGCCGGTGTTCCTGGAGAACGACGCGAACGCGCTGGCGTTCGGCGCGTACTGCGAGATGGACCGGCCGCGGGCCGCGCTCGTCGGCGTGAAGGTCGGCACCGGGATCGGCGCGGGGATGGTGATCTCCGGCCGCGTGCACCGCGGTGAGACCGGATGCGCCGGCGAGGTGGGGCACATCCGCATCGAGGGTTCCGACCTGCGGTGTGACTGCGGGCGGCGGGGGTGCGTGTCGGCGATCGCGAGCGGGCTGGCGGTGACGCGCGCCCTGCGTCCGACGGGCGTGCGGAGCGCGGACGACGTGCTACGCCGCGTGCGCACGGGTCACCCCGACGCGGTCCGGGTGACCCGCGAGGCCGGGCGCCTGGTGGGCACGGTGCTGGCGACCGTGGTGACCATCGTCAACCCGCGGTACCTGCGGGTCGGCGGGGCGATCGGGATGCTGCCACCGTTCCTGGCGGGTTTACGGGAGGTGGTGCTGTCCAGCGCGCACACCAGTTCGCTGGACAGCCTCGACGTCGGACCGTGCGCGCTCGGCGTGAACACCACGCTCACCGGGGTCGCCGGCATCGTCGCGGACGAAATGCTCGACCCGGCGACCGTCGACGCGATGGCCCAGGTCTGACCGCGGCGGCACATTGTCGAGAATGTGCGACCGCTAGTCCGCCTTGCGCTTGAAGATCTTGTTGCCGAGCCAGACGACCGGGTCGTACCGGCGGTCCACCACCCGCTCCTTCATCGGGATCAGCGCGTTGTCGGTGATGTGGATGTTCTCCGGGCAGACCTCGGTGCAGCACTTCGTGATGTTGCAGTACCCGAGCCCGTGCTCGGACTGCGCGGATGTCCGGCGGTCGGCCACGTCGAGCGGGTGCATCTCCAGCTCGGCGATCCGCATCAGGAACCGCGGCCCGGCGAAGTGCTCCTTGTTCTCCTCGTGGTCGCGGATCACGTGGCAGGTGTTCTGGCACAGGAAGCACTCGATGCACTTGCGGAACTCCTGCGAGCGCTCCACGTCGACCTGCTGCATCCGGTACTCGCCCGGTTTCAGGTCCGCCGGCGGGGTGAACGCGGGGATCTCCCGTGCCTTCGTGTAGTTGTACGAGACGTCGGTGACGAGGTCGCGGATCACCGGGAACGTGCGCATCGGCGTCACGCTGATGACCTCGTCCTCGTCGAACACCGACATCCGCGTCATGCACAGCAGCCGCGGCCGGCCGTTGATCTCCGCCGAGCAGGAACCGCACTTGCCCGCCTTGCAGTTCCACCGCACGGCCAGGTCCGAGCACTGCGTGGCCTGCAGCCGGTGGATGATGTCGAGCACGACCTCACCCTCGTTGACCTCGACCGTGAAGTCCTGCAGCCCGCCACCGGACGCGTCGCCGCGCCAGACCCGGAACGACGCCTTGTAACTCACGACTTCCTCCCCGGGTGGCCGGTCAGCTCTTCCTCGGCGTAGTACTTCTCCAGCTCGCCCAGCTCGAACAACTCCAGCAGGTCCGCCCGCATCGGCTCCTGGTCCTTCGGCGTGACCGTGACCTCCAGTGCCAGCGGATCGTCCCCGGACGCCCCGCACACCAGCAGTTTGTTGCGCCAGTGGGAGTCCATCTGCGGGAAGTCGTCGCGCGTGTGCCCGCCGCGGCTTTCGGTCCGCAGTAGCGCGGCCCGCGCCACGCACTCGCTGACCAGCAGCATGTTGCGCAGGTCGACGGCCAGGTGCCAGCCGGGGTTGAACTGCCGGTGCCCCTCGACGGTGACGTTGCGGATCCGCTTCTTGATCTCGTCGAGCTTGGCCAGCGCCTGCTCGATCTCCCCGGCCTTGCGAATGATGCCGACGAGGTCGTTCATCGACACCTGCAGCTCGCTGTGCAGCGTGTACGGGTTCTCCTCGACCCCCTCCACGGGCGGGTCGAACGGGGCCAGCGCGATCCGGGCGGCGTCGTCGATGTCGGACTGTGCCACCGAGGGCCGGGTCTGCAGACCCTCCACATAGGACGCGGCACCGAGACCGGCGCGACGGCCGAACACCAGCAGGTCGGACAGGGAGTTGCCGCCCAGCCGGTTCGACCCGTGCATACCGCCGGAACACTCACCGGCGGCGAACAGCCCGCGAACGCTGGAGGCGGCGGTGTCCGGGTCGACCTCGATGCCGCCCATCACGTAGTGGCAGGTCGGGCCGACCTCCATCGGCTCGGCCGTGATGTCCACATCGGCCAGTTCCTTGAACTGGTGGTACATCGAGGGCAGCCGCTTGCGGATCTCCTCCGGCGTCATCCGGCTGGCGATGTCCAGGAACACGCCCCCGTGCGGCGACCCGCGCCCCTCCTTCACCTCGGAGTTGATCGCCCGCGCCACCTCGTCGCGCGGCAGCAGGTCCGGGGTGCGGCGGTTGTTCTCCTGGTCGGTGTACCAGCGGTCGGCCTCCTCCTCGGAGTCGGCGTACTGCCCCTTGAACACGTCCGGCACGTAGTCGAACATGAACCGCTTCTCGTCGGAGTTCTTCAGCACCCCGCCGTCACCGCGCACACCCTCGGTGACCAGGATGCCCTTGACGCTCGGCGGCCAGACCATGCCGGTCGGGTGGAACTGGACGAACTCCATGTTGATCAGGTTCGCCCCGGCCCGCAGCGCGAGCGCGTGACCGTCGCCGGTGTACTCCCACGAGTTCGAGGTGACCTTGAACGACTTGCCGATGCCGCCGGTCGCCAGCACCACGGCGGGCGTGTCGAACAGGATGAACCGGCCGCTCTCCCGCCAGTACCCGAACGCCCCGGCGATCCGGTCGCCGTCCTTCAGCAACTCGGTGACGGTGCACTCGGCGAAGACCTTGAGCTTCGCCTCGTAGTCGCCGTACTCGCGCAGGTCGTCCTGCTGCAGCGAGACGATCTTCTGCTGCATCGTGCGGATCAGTTCGAGCCCGGTGCGGTCGCCGACGTGCGCCAGCCGCGGGTAGGTGTGCCCGCCGAAGTTGCGCTGGCTGATCCGGCCGTCCGGGGTGCGGTCGAACAGTGCGCCGTAGGTCTCCAGTTCCCAGACCCGGTCCGGCGCCTCCTTCGCGTGCAGCTCGGCCATGCGCCAGTTGTTGAGGAACTTGCCGCCGCGCATCGTGTCCCGGTAGTGCACCTGCCAGCTGTCGCGCTCGTTCGCGTTGCCCATCGCGGCGGCGCACCCGCCCTCGGCCATCACCGTGTGCGCCTTGCCGAACAGCGACTTGCACACCACCGCCACCGAGAGGCCGCGTTGCCGCGCCTCGATCACCGCTCGCAAACCGGCGCCACCCGCGCCGATCACCACCACGTCATAGCTGTGCCGCTCGACTTCCGCCATTGCCTGCCACCTAGTCCTTGTCAGTCGACGAAACGCAGATCGGGAATCGTGCCGCTGGCCACGAGCATCACGTAGAGGTCGGTGAGCACGAGCGTCCCGAGGGTGATCCAGGCCAGCAGCATGTGCCGGTTGTTGAGCTTGGTGACCTGGGTCCAGAGCCAGTAGCGCACGGGGTGGCGGGAGAAGTGTTTCAGCCGCCCGCCCACCACGTGCCGGCACGAGTGACAGGACACGGTGTACGCCCAGAGCATGATCACGTTGCCGAGCAGGATCAGGTTGCCCAGGCCGAAGCCGAACCCACCGGTCGCACCGTGGAACGCGACGATCGCGTCGTAGGTGTTGATCACCGAGATGATGGCGGCGACGTAGAAGAAGTAGCGGTGCGCGTTCTGCAGGATCAGCGGCAGCCGCGTCTCGCCGCTGTAGGTGCCGTGCGGTTCGGTGACCGCGCACGCGGGCGGCGAGAACCACACCGACCGGTAGTAGGCCTTGCGGTAGTAGTAACAGGTCAGCCGGAACCCGAGCAGGAACGGCAGTGACAGGAACGCCAGCGGGATCCAGCCCGGCAGCTCGCCGATCGGCGTGCCGAAGTGGGACGACCCCGGCACGCACGAAGCGCTCAGGCACGGCGAATAGAACGGCGTCAGATAGTGGTACTCGGACACGTAGTACGCGGTGCGGACGAACGAGCGGATGCCCGCGTAGATGACGAACGTGGCGAGTCCCAGCGTGGTGAACAGCGGTGGGACCCACCAGCGATCGGTGCGCAGTGTCCGTGCGGTGATCCGGGCGCGCCCGCTAGCGGCGTCGGTAGCGGGTGCGCTCACCGCTGGTCACGGTGGTATCCGCCGACCCCTTCGTCGTCGGCCCCCTGCCACAGGGCCGGATCGTATGGGCCGTCGGGAATCTTCACGACGGCCGCCGGGTCGAGCGGCTTCGGCTGCGCGGGCACGCTCGGCTGCTCGAGTTCACCCGCGTCGATGTCCAGGCGATCGACGTCGTTGGCCAGCCGACGGACGGCGGAGGCGTCACCGTAGCGTGATCGCAGGGCGCCGACGCACTGCTTGAGCTGGCCGATCGTGCGGCGGAGTTCGGCGAGTTCGGTGGTGGTCATGACTACCTCCGGGTCAGTTCGGCGGCGAGCCGGGGCTACTAGCGACTCTGCCGCTCGGCGTGCAATGTGACAAGTAGCACACGCCAGGTGTTCCGTGTGATCGGGATCACCTGAAACGATCTTCTTAATCGATTTTGATCCTGCCGCTCGGCCGGTTACTGTGGCCGCTGTCACGACCGTGCGACGCCAGCGAAGTCGTCAGCCGGACAAGCCGACGAGTTCCAGGTGGTTCTCCCGTGCGAAAAGCCCGAACACCCGTCCACCCCGTCGTCGAGGACGTCACCGAGCGCATCGCCGCGCGCAGTGCCCAGACGCGCAGCGCCTACCTCGCGCGCATGGCCGCTGCCCGCGCCGAGGGACCCGCCCGGGCCGGCCTCGCGTGCAGCAACCTCGCCCACGGCTTCGCCGCCTGCGGCGGGTCCGACCGCATCGCGCTGCGCGGGCTGCGCAAGCCCGGCATCGCGATCGTGTCCGCTTACAACGACCTGCTGTCGGCGCACCAGCCGCTGGACGAGTTCCCCGCGTGGATCAAGGACGCCGCCCGGGACGCGGGCGGGGTCGCCCAGTTCGCCGGCGGCGTGCCCGCCATGTGCGACGGCATCACTCAGGGCCGCGCCGGGATGGAGCTGTCCCTGTTCAGCCGCGAGGTCATCGCGATGGCCACCGGGATCGCCCTGTCCCACGAGATGTTCGACGGCGCGCTGCTGCTCGGCGTGTGCGACAAGATCGTGCCCGGCCTGCTGATCGGCGCGCTGTCCTTCGGCCACCTGCCGGCGATCCTGGTGCCGGCAGGCCCGATGACGTCGGGCCTGCCCAACAAGGAGAAGGCCCGCGTGCGCCAGCTCTACGCCGAGGGCCGCGCGACCCGCGAGGACCTGCTCGAGGCCGAGTCGGCGTCGTACCACTCGGCAGGCACCTGCACGTTCTACGGCACTGCGAACTCCAACCAGCTCGTCGTCGAGGTGATGGGCCTGCACCTGCCCGGCGCGAGCTTCGTGCACCCCGGCACGCCGCTGCGGAAGGCGCTGACCGAGGAGGCGGCCCGCCGCGTGGTTGCGTTGTCCCGGGACGACGAGTACACGCCGCTGGCGGAGGTGATCAGCGAGCGCTCGGTGGTCAACGGCGTGGTGTCGCTGCTCGCCACCGGCGGGTCGACCAACCACACGATGCACCTCGTCGCCATCGCCGCGGCCGCGGGCATCGAGCTGACCTGGGACGACTTCTCCGACCTGTCGGCGGTGGTGCCACAGCTGGCGACCGTCTACCCGAACGGCAGCGCGGACATCAACCACTTCCACGCGGCCGGTGGCGTGCAGTTCCTGATCGGCACCCTGCTGGACGCCGGGTTGCTGCACGAGGACGTCCGCACGGTGGCCGGGGACGGGCTGTCGCGCTACCGGTCCGAGCCGGTCCTCGACGGTGGTTCCCTGACGTGGCGCGAAGTCCCGGCCCGAAGCCTGGACGAGGACGTGCTCCGCCCGGCGGACAACCCGTTCGCCCCGGACGGTGGGCTGAGGATGCTGTCCGGCAGCCTCGGCCGGGCGGTGATCAAGGTGTCGGCTGTCGCCGCGGAGCACCGGGTCGTGCGCGCTCCCGCGCGGGTCTTCACCACGCAGGAGGGGTTCACCGAGGCGTTCCGGGCGGGCGAGCTGGACTCCGACGTCGTCGTGGTGATCCGCAACCAGGGGCCGCAGGCCAACGGGATGCCCGAGTTGCACGGCCTGACCCCGGCGCTCGGCGTGCTGATGGATCGCGGGCACCGGGTCGCGCTCGTCACCGACGGCCGCATGTCCGGCGCGTCGGGCAAGATCCCGGCCGCGATCCAGGTGACACCGGAGGCGGCCGCCGGTGGGCCGCTCGCGCGCGTCGAGGACGGTGACGTCGTGGTGGTCGACGCCGACGCGGGCCGGCTCGACGTGCTGGTCGACGAGGTGACGCTGGCCGAGCGGCCACTGCGGGACGCGCCGCCGGATGAGGCATCCTGGGTCGGGACCGGCCGCGAGCTGTTCACCGCGCTGCGCCGCGCGGTGGGGCCGGCGGACCAGGGAGCGGGCGTGTTCGGGCCGATGACACCGGGGCACTTCGGCGCCCCGGCGCGAGTGTGAGGAGAGACGTGAAGACTGGGCATGACGTGCTCGAGCTGTCGCCGGTGCTGCCGGTCGTCGTGGTCGACGACGCCGCGGACGCGGTGCCGCTGGCGAAGGCGCTGGTCGCGGGGGGTATCCGGGCGATCGAGCTGACGCTGCGGACACCGGTTGGGCTGGCCGCGATCGAGCGGGTGGCGGCCGAGGTGCCGGACATCGTCGTCGGCGCGGGCACCGTGGTGACTGCCGAGCAGGCGAAGCAGGCGGTGGACGCGGGGGCGGCGTTCCTGGTCACCCCGGGCTGCACGGACCGGTTGCTGGAGGCCGTGTCGGGCACCGGGCTGCCGTTCCTGCCGGGCGTGAGCACGGTGTCGGAGGCGATGCGGGTCGCCGAACACGGGATCACCGCGTTGAAGTTCTTCCCGGCCGAGGCCAGTGGCGGGGTGGCCTACCTGAAGGCACTCGGCGGACCGTTGCCACAGCTGCGGTTTTGTCCGACCGGCGGCATTTCGATCGAGAACGCGCCGAAGTATCTGGCACTGTCCACTGTGGGCTGTGTCGGCGGCTCCTGGCTGACCCCTGCGGACGCCGTCGCGTCGGGCGACTTCGGCCGGATCGAGCAGCTGGCGCGCGAGGCCGCGGCGCTGCGCTGAGGACACTGGCCTGCCCGACCGGGCAGGCCAGGACGGTCGGGTGCTCAGGATCGGCCGGTGAAGGAGCCGAACCGCCGTCGAAGCACTGGCCGAGCGCCGTGGCCGGAATCTGGCGGACGCCTGGGTGCTGCCACAGTCTCGGGCTGGCCGGTCTGTGCGACGCCGGAAAGGAAGCCAGGCCGTGGACTCGATCTCCAGCCGCGACGAGGTGGAGGAACTCGGATTCCTCGTGTGCGTCGCCGACCTGGAAGGCGAATTCATCCGCGCCCCTGGGGCACGACCGCCGTCGCACGCTCCAGCGGCAGCCCGCGTGGCGCGGACGCGACACGCACGACCAGCTACGCCGCTTCATGGGCGCGGGTAGTGGCCGCAAGATCCGCTACGCCGGTGCGCTCGTCGCGGCGCTCGATCTCGATCGCGTGCCACCGCCGCTGGACATGCTGCTGGCACACCTCGGCCACCGCGGTGCGCCGACGCGCTCGCGGCACTAGCCTGGCGGCAGCTCGCCACTCCAGGGAGAACGCCGTGGGATGGGATTGGTTCACCGACCCGGGCTACTGGGCGTCCCGGCTGGTGTTCCAGCGTCTTCTCGCCGCGCTGTACCTCGTCGCCTTCCTGGCCGCGGCGCTGCAGTTCAAGCCGCTGATCGGTGCGCGTGGCCTGCTGCCGGTGCCCCGTTTCGTGCGTCGGGTGCCGTTCCGGCGCTCCCCCAGCCTGTTCCATTGGCGCTACTCCGACCGTCTGTTCGCGACCGTCGCGTGGGGCGGTGTCGTGGTGTCGGCCGCGCTCGTGCTCGGCCTGTTCGACCACGCGCCGGTGTGGGCGGCCATGGTGGCGTGGACGGTGCCGTGGCTGCTGTACCAGTCGATCGTCAACGTCGGCCAGATCTGGTACTCGTTCGGCTGGGAGTCACTGCTGCTCGAGGCCGGGTTCCTGGCGATCTTCCTCGGCGGACACCGCACCGCCGGTGCTCGTGCTGTGGCTGCTGCGGTGGGTGCTGTTCCGGCTCGAGTTCGGCGCCGGGCTGATCAAGATGCGCGGCGACGCTTGCTGGCGCGACCTGACGTGCCTGTACTACCACCACGAAACCCAGCCGATGCCCGGTCCGCTGAGCTGGTACTTCCACCACCTGCCCAAGCCGCTGCACCGGGTCGAGGCCGCGGCCAGCCATTTCACGCAGCTCGTTGTGCCGTTCGCGTTGTTCGCGCCGCCGCCCGTCGCGGGGGCGGCCGCGCTGCTGATGATCCTGACTCAGCTGTGGCTGGTCGCCTCGGGGAACTTCTCGTGGCTGAACTTCCTCACCATCACCGTCGCCGTGTCCGTTGTGGACAGCTCGCTGTTCCCGGTTCCGGTGCCCGGACTGGCCGAACCGCCCGTGTGGCACCAGGGTCTCGTGATCGCCCTGACCGTGGTGGTCGTGGTGCTCAGCTTCCGTCCGGCGCGGAACCTGGTGTCCCGGCGGCAGGTGATGAACACCAGCTTCGACCGGCTGCACCTGGTCAACACCTACGGCGCGTTCGGCAGCATCACGAAGGTACGGCACGAGATCGTCATCGAGGCGACCGACGAACCGATCTTGACCGACGACACCGTGTGGCGGGAGTACGAGTTCAAGGGCAAGCCCGGCGATCCGCGGCGACGGCCGCCCCAGTTCGCGCCGTACCACCTGCGGCTGGACTGGCTCATGTGGTTCGCCGCCCTGTCCATCCGGTACGCCGAGTCGTGGTTGCCGGGCCTGGCGGAGAAGTTGCTGGCGGCGGACGAGGACACGCTGAAGCTGTTGCGGCGTGACCCGTTCGACGGCGCGCGGCCGACCTACCTGCGGGCGCAGCTCTACCGATACCGTTTCACCACGCCACACGAGCGCCGGGCGACCGGGGCGTGGTGGGCACGCGAACCACGTGGCCCGGTACTGCGCACCACCCGGCTCGGTTCGGACGGTGCCGTCATCGCCGTCGATTGACGTGCCGCAGCGCCGGGGTCGCGGCCAGCAGCGCCGCTCCCCGGAGGAGACCCGCGATGGGGTACGGGGCGCGTAACCCGAACACGTCCGCGACGAGCCCGCCGGCGAGCGCCCCGAGGGGCATGAGCCCCCAGCCGAGCATCTTGTAGACGCTGGTCACCCGGCCGAGAAGTCCCGGGGGAACAAGCTCCTGGCGGAGGCTGACGGTGACGATGTTCCAGAGAGTGGTGACGAAACCGTTGGCGGCCAGGAGGACGGACAGTACGAGGGCGTTCGGGCTCAGGCCGATCGCGGGGAAGATCAGGACGTTCGCCGACAGGGCGGCGTAGAGGGCGCAATGCGTGCCGATCTTCGCGGCGAGGCGCGCGTTGAGCAGTCCGCCGAGCACGCTACCGACGGCGGCCCCGGCGAGGAGCAGGCCGTAGCCGCGGGCGCTCAGATGCAATATCTGGGTGGCCAGCAGGACGAGGGTGGCGTTGCCGAGCTGGCCGCAGAAGGTGTTGACGGCGAGCAGGACCGCGAGGGTGCGGAGCAGTTTCTGACCGGCCAGCAGGCGGATGCCGTCGATCACCCGGGTCGGTTGCCGCAGGGCGGGCGGGCGCCCGGGAAGGCCGGCCAGCAACGCCGCGGACAGGGCGAACGTGGCGGCGTCGACGGTCAGGGGCAGCGCGGCCGCGGCGGCGAACAGCAGGCTGCCCAAAGGCGGGCCGGCGAACTGCTGCCCGACGGTGGTGATCGCCTGCTGGTGGCCGTTCGCCTTGTGCAGCAACGGTCTTTCGACGAGGTCGGGCAGGATCGCCTGCCCCGCGGTGCCGACCACGACCTCGCACGCACCCAGGCCGAAGGTGATGGTCATCAGCGCCGGGAGGCTGAGGCCGCCCAGAGCGGCGAGAACAGCCGCGACGGTCGTGAGCAGCGCCTGCACGGTTTGCGTGCGCCACATCAGGGTCGCGCGGTCGCACCGGTCGGCCAGCGCGCCGGTCGGGAGGGACAGCAGCAGCCAGGGGAGGTAGGTGGCCGCGGACAAGAGCGCCACGAGCCGGGGATCGGCCGTGAGTGTGATGGCCAGCAACGGAATCGCCGCGGTGAGCACCCCGTCGCCGATCGCGTCGATACCCGCGGCCCACCACAGGCGCCAGTAGATCGTGGTCATGCGGTGAGCGTCCCGGCCCGGCACGGTGGCGGACATGATTGAGCCCGGCGCTACATACTCGGGGGCATGCCCCTGACGGTAGAGCTCGGTGTGTCGGAGCTGGCGGCGACCCGGTTCGCGATCTCGCCCCTGTCGGAGACGGTCGCCGGCCTGCAACAGCTGGCCGGCCGTGTGCGGCGGGGGACGAACCTGCGGTGGGTGCGGTGGGCGGAGGGTGAACTCGCCCGGGCGCCGCTCGATCTGCCTGCGGTGTGGCCGCTCGTCACGGGCAACCGGACGAGCTGGCCGTCGTTCCTCATCCCGGCGCCGCAAGGCACGGGTCCGTCGCTCGAGGACGACCTCGCCGCGATACGGCGTACCACGGCGCGCCAGGTGCGGGCCAGCCTGGAGCGCGTCTTCGGCGACGACCTCCCGGATGCCGCCGCTGCTCTGGGCGCCCGGCCGGACGCGGGTCTGGGCGCGCTGGCCGCGGAGTTGCGGTCGGCGCACGACCGGCTCATCGCTCCGCACTGGCCGCGGATCCGGGCCGTGCTGGATGGTGATATCGCCTACCGCGCGCGGCAGCTGGCGACCGGTGGTGTGGCCACGCTGTTCGCGGGGCTGCACCCGAACCTGCATTGGCGCGACGGCCGCTTGGTGCTCGACGGCGCGGACCGGGTCGTCAGGCTGGGTCCGGGCGGGCTGGTCCTCATGCCCGTGGCGCTCGGCCCGGCGCACGTCATGATCAAGGGCCATACGACGACGCAGACGACGGTGCGTTACCCGGCGCGCGGGGTCGGCGCGCTGTGGACGGCGCGGCCACCGGCCGGCGGCGTGGTGCGGTTGCTCGGCCAGCCGCGTGCGGAACTGCTGGAAGCGCTTCGCACCCCCGCGACGACCACCGATCTGGCCCGCGCGCTCGCCGTCACGCCCAGCGCGGTTTCCCAGCAGCTCCGCATTCTGCGCGAGAGCGGTCTGGTGGCGCGAGAACGGTCTGGTCGCCGCGTCCTCTACGTGATCACGGCCCTCGGTAAGGCTTTGGTCGATGTCGCCGGTGAGTGACGGGACCAGCGGTGGGTGCGTGAAGTTGTCGGTTCGGGCGGCCGCGAGATGCGGGTTTCCGGGGTGCGGCTGAGCGGATGATCGCCTCGGAGGCCGCTACTCGTCGTCCGGCCCGTCGGTCTGCTCGAGCGCGATGTACTTGCGGGGCGTCAAGAAGGCAGCGAGCAGGAATCCCCTGGGTTCGCAGACCAGCTTGGCATGGCCCCCAGGAGCGAGGGTGACCTCGCGGGCGGGACTGCTGCACCAGTCGATCGTGAGCCGGATCTGGCGCCGGCCTGGCGTGACGGTGAAGTCGCGCCGGTCACCGTTGCCGATTCGTCCCACCTTGGTGCCATCGATGAGAACCTCGTAAGAGCGAACTCGATCGCGCCACCGAACGCGACGTCGGGTCAAGGTGATCGTGGCCTGGCCGGAACGTGGGTGACGTGCTGGCGTCATCCGCTGATCATCACACCGGCGGACCGGGCTCCTGAACCTCGGGGCTCGCGAGCCGACGGCGATCCGGTCTGCAGTGCACCCGCCGAGGGCCGGCTCATCTGGGACAGTGGAGGGTCGTGCGTTAGCGTCGTCGCACCAGGCTGATCATGGCGTCCTGGTGGTATCGGTGAGCAGGGGCAACACCCGTGGCGGAATGACATGCGGGAGCCCGTAGGTGTCTCGGTGACGCACTCCGTCTTCCCGGATTGCAGCGGGTGACACCGGACGTCTGGTCCCTGCCAGGGCTCACCAAAGACCGCACGGCACAGTGCCACACCACCCGCCGCATGTCCAAAACCGCGCAACACCACGAAAAGCTGGGGGTGACGTCAGTCCAGGGTCGCATTGTCCAGGGGGGTGGCTTCGGCGCCGGCCGCGCGGAGCTCCTCGCGCACCACGGTGTACGCGAGGCCCTGCGGGTAGCCCTTGCGGGCGAGCGCGCCGAGCAGGCGGCGGGTCGCGGTCTGCTCGTCCAGCGTCGTCATCGAGCGGAGTCGCTTGCGCACCAGCTCGCGCGCCCGCTGCTCCTCGGACTCGCGGTCGATCTCCCCCGCCGCCTGCGCGGCCACGTCCGCGTCGACGCCCTTACGTTTCAGCTCGGCGACCAGCGCGGTGCGCGCCAGGCCCTGGTAGGCGTGGCGGGACCGCACCCACTGCTCGGCGAACGCGGCGTCGTCGACCAGGCCGGCGTCGTCCAGCTTGCCGATCAGCTGCTCGCGGATCTCCTCGTCAAAACCCTTGCGCCGCAACGCTTGCCGGAGCTCATCCTTGGTGCGGGCCCGGACGGCCAGGAGGTCGAAGCAGACCTCCCTGGCCTTCTTCCACGCCTCGTCGCGGGACAGCTCCGCCGGGTCGATCCTGGGCATCGATCAGAAGTCGACCGGAGCGGGCTCGGCCGCCTCGGCATCAACCTGCGGCCCGATGCCGAGCTTCTCCTTGATGCGCTTCTCGATCTCGTTGGCGATGTCCGGGTTGTCGCGCAGGAACTTCCGCGCGTTCTCCTTGCCCTGGCCGAGCTGGTCGCCCTCGTAGGTGTACCAAGCGCCGGACTTACGCAGAATGCCCTGGTCGACACCCATGTCGATCAGTGAACCCTCGCGGGAAACGCCGACGCCGTAGAGGATGTCGAACTCGGCCTGCTTGAACGGCGGCGCGACCTTGTTCTTCACGACCTTGACGCGGGTGCGGTTGCCGACCGCGTCACCGCTGTCCTTGAGCGTCTCGATACGGCGCACGTCGAGCCGGACGGAGGCGTAGAACTTCAGCGCCTTGCCACCGGTGGTGGTCTCCGGCGAGCCGAACATGACGCCGACCTTCTCACGCAGCTGGTTGATGAAGATCGCCGTGGTGCCGGAGTTGGACAGCGCACCGGTGATCTTCCGCAGCGCCTGGCTCATCAGCCGGGCCTGCAGACCCACGTGCGAGTCACCCATCTCGCCCTCGATCTCGGCGCGCGGCACGAGCGCGGCCACCGAGTCGATGACCAGGATGTCGAGCGCGCCGGAGCGGATCAGCATGTCCGCGATCTCCAGCGCCTGCTCACCGGTGTCCGGCTGGGACACCAGCAGCGCGTCGGTGTCGACGCCGAGCGCCTTGGCGTACTCCGGGTCGAGGGCGTGCTCGGCGTCGATGAACGCCGCGATCCCGCCCCCCTTCTGGGCGTTGGCGACCGCGTGCAGGGCGACGGTCGTCTTACCCGAGGACTCCGGGCCGTAGATCTCGACGACACGGCCGCGCGGCAGGCCGCCGATGCCCAGCGCGATGTCGAGCGCGATGGCGCCGGTCGGGATCACGCCGATGGGCGGGCGAGTCTCCTCGCCCAGCCGCATGACCGAGCCCTTGCCGTACTGCTTGTCGATCTGGGCCAGGGCGAGCTCGAGCGCCTTGTCCTTGTCGGGTGCTGCTGGCATGGAAATCCACCTCGTCGTTCCGGGAGCCTGTGGGGCTGGTATTCGGGTTTGTTCGCTGTGGGCCCGACACTACGGGCGGGGTCCGACAATTCCGGGCGCCGAGACGAAGCTGTGGATCGTTGACCCCGATGTGGACAACACAATAGCCGAACACGTGTTCGAGGCAAGGACGACACACCCGGAAGCGCGAATTTTCCGCGACGGGGTCACCGGCGCTCCGGTGGCACGTTGAACTCGGCGCAGACCGCCCGCCAGATCTCCTTCGCCGAGGTCCCCTCACTCAGCGCCTGCTCGACGGTACGACCGCCCAGACCGCTGAAGACATGGTCTTTCGCCAGGATCTCCGCCCGGCCGGGCCCGAACTCGTCGGCCATCAGCTTGCGGAACACGGTGATGCGCATCGACGGAAGCGTAGCGACCGGTACGGCGGGTAGCGTGACGGCATGTGGGCTGCGCAGGGGATGCCCGACGTGACCGCTGCGACTTCCTGGGGACCGGCCGCGATGACGGTGGCCTCGATCGCCGTCCTGGTCGCCGCCCTCGTCGCCGCGCTCCGCGCGCTGTGGAACATGCGCAACCGGAAGTAGCTACTCGCCGGGCTGGACGGTCTGTTCGAAGTAGGTGGCCAGATCCCCGGCCGACAACGGGGTTTGCCCGCTGCCCACCTTCTGGTAGATCACGCCGGCCAGCGAACGGTCGGCCACGGTGAACACCAGCACCGCCGAGGTCCGCCCCGACGCCGACGAGTAGCTGCCGTCCAGGCCGTTGCCCTTCCACGCGGCGCGCACCTGGTTGCCGCCGACCGCGCCGAGCAGCCGGTCGGTGTACTCCTTGACCCTCGCGGGCGACACGCCGTGCAGATAGGTCACCTGCGCCCCGGCCAGCGCGGGGGCCGAGCAGGTGGTCAGCACGCCGAGATTCTCGTCCTCCGGGGGCGCGATGTCCCCGGTGCCCGCGCCCGCCGCGCACCTGCCGTCGGCGATCGTCCCGGCCAGCTGGCGCAGGCAGCCGGTGAAGCCCTGTGCGTCGACGGCGCCGGGCTGCCCGCAGTCGGCGGCACTGAACGTGGTCGCCGACGAGCTGGACGAGGGCCAGAAGAGATAGGTGGCGCCGGCGGCGAGCACCAGGACGACGGCCGCGACGATGCCGGCGAGCAGCTTGGTCCGGTTCTTCGGTGGTGTGGCCGGGGGCAGGGCCGGGAAGTTCGACGGCGCCGGCGGAAACCCGGGACGCGGGTACGGCGCGGCACCGGGATAGCCGCCCGGCGGGGTGCCCGGCACGGTGGCGACCGGGCGTGGCGGGAACCCCGCGGGCACGCCGGTGGCCGCGACCTGCGCCTCGACGTTCTGGGTGCGCATGCTGATGCCGTCGCGGGCCACGTGGTGCGCGCCGAGCGCGACCGCGGTTTCCGGCTGGTCCAGGCTGCTGGGCACGACGCCGAGCTTCTCCGCGATCATCGACCCGACCAGCGGCAGCCGGCTGGACCCGCCGACCAGGTAGATGCCGGCAAGCCGGTCGGGGGACAGTCCGGCCGCGGCGATCGTCCGGCCGAGCAGCTCGACACTGCGCAGCAGCGCCGGGCGGACCAGAGCCTCCAGCTCGCCGCGCGTCACGAGGACGTCGCTGAACGGCTCCGGCATCGGCACCTCGGTCTGCGGCAGCCGGGAGAGGGCCTCCTTCGCCGCCTTCACGTCCTCCTGCAACGCGCGCCGGGCGCGCCGGTCGGCCGTGGACTCCGGGCGCAGCAACCGCTGCCAGCGCTGCGGGTCCGAATGCGAGACCTCGCGGCCGACGTGCACCATCAGCGCCTGGTCGACGTCGAGGCCGCCGAGGTCGGGCAGGCCGTCCTCGGCCAGCACGGTGAAGCCGTTCTGGGTGGCGCCCACGACCGCGACGTCGAAGGTGCCGGCACCCAGGTCGTAGACCGCGAGCGCCTGGCCGGGCGGGGCCGCGCGGCCGGGGAAGGACGCGAAGTGGGCGGCCGCGGCGACCGGTTCGGGAACGAGCAGCAACGGACCGGTCAAGCCGGCCAGGCGGGCCGCCGACAGCAGGACGTTGCGCCGGGTCGGGCCCCACTGGGCGGGGTGGGTGAGCCGGACCTCGTCGGGCAGGTCGCCGCCGAGCTGGCGGGTGGTCTCGTCGAGCACGCGGCGCAGCACGGCGGCCAGCGCCTCGTTGACCGGCACGACGTCTTGTCCGAGCAGCAGCGTCTGCTCGTCGACGCGGCGTTTGGGGTTGGGCTCGAAGCGGGTGGGGTCCAGGCGGGCGCGGCGCTCGGCATCGCGTCCGACCACGAGCGTGCGGTTCTGCTCGGCGAACACGGCCGAGGGCATGGTGGCGGAACCGTCGACCTCGACCACGCGCGGCGGCCGCCCGTGCGCGGACAACACCGCCACGGTGTTGGACGTACCGAGATCCACCGACAGGATGCGCACAGCTCTTCCCCTCACGATCCACCCAGGCCAGGACGTGATGCTGCCACGCGTCCCGGTCCCGCGGGCGCGGACCCGCGAGAAATTGTCGTACCCCCGGGTCATCATGGATGGGTGACCGAAGTGCTCGACGTCTTCTCGCCCGCCACCCGCGACTGGTTCGCGGGTGCCTTCGCCGCGCCCACCGAGGCGCAGGCGGGGGCGTGGCGCGCGGCTCAGGCGGGGGAGCACGCGCTGGTGGTGGCGCCGACCGGGTCGGGCAAGACGCTCGCGGCGTTCCTGTGGGCGCTGGACCGGCTCGCGGTCGAACCGCCCGCGCCGGACGCGCAGCGGCGATGCCGGGTCCTGTACGTGTCGCCGCTGAAGGCGCTGGCGGTCGACGTGCAGCGCAACCTGCGGGCGCCGCTGGCCGGCATCCGGCAGGCCAGCCATCGGCTCGGGCAGACGCCGCCGGACATCACGGTGGGCATGCGCACGGGCGACACCTCGCCCGCCGAGCGGCGCACGTTCCTCAAGACACCGCCGGACATCCTGGTGACCACGCCGGAGTCGCTGTTCCTCGTCCTCACCTCGTCGGCGCGCGAATCCCTGCGCGGCGTCGAGACGGTGATCCTGGACGAGGTGCACGCGGTGGCCGGGGGCAAACGCGGCGCACACCTGGCGCTGTCGCTGGAACGGCTGGACGCGCTGCTGCCGCGGCCGGCGCAGCGGATCGGCTTGTCGGCGACGGTGCGCCCGGTCGACGAGGTGAGCTCGTTCCTCACCGGCGGCCGCCCGGTGCGGGTGGTGCAGCCGATGACGGCGAAGACGATCGAGGTGCGGGTCGAGGTCCCGGTCGAGGACATGGCGAACCTGGACGCGCCGGCGCCGAGCCCGCTGGAACGGCTCGACACGATCCTGCCGTCCGAGGGCGGCATCGGCACGCAGGAGGAGATCAGCGGCGCGGCGGTCCGGCGGCCGTCGATCTGGCCGTCGGTCGAGCAGCGCGTGCTGGAGCTGATCCGGCAGCACCGGTCGACCATCGTGTTCGCCAACTCCCGGCGGCTGGCCGAGCGGATGACGGCGCGGCTCAACGAACTGGCCGCGGAGCAGACCGAACTGACGGCCGAGCAACGGTTCCCCGCCGAGGCGATCGGCGAGTCCGGGCTCACCACCGGCGCCGAAGCCACGGTCGCGAAGGCGCACCACGGTTCGATGTCGCGTGAGCAACGCACCCGGGTCGAGGAGGAACTGAAGTCCGGCCTGCTGCCGTGCGTGGTCGCCACGTCCTCGCTGGAGCTGGGCATCGACATGGGCGCGGTCGATCTGGTGGTGCAGATCGAGGCGCCGCCGACGGTGGCGTCCGGGCTGCAGCGCGTGGGTCGCGCCGGGCACCATGTCGGCGCGGTATCCACCGGCGTGATGTTCCCGAAGTTCCGGGGCGACCTGGTGTCGTGCGCGGTGGTGTCGGAGCGCATGACGGCGGGGGCGATCGAAGCCGTCCGCTACCCGCGCAACCCGCTCGACGTCCTGGCACAGCACGTGGTGTCGATGGTGGCGCTGGAGCCGTGGTCGGTCGAGCACCTCGCGGCGACGGTCCGGCGGGCGGCCCCGTTCACCGCGCTGCCGGACGACGCGCTGCTGGCGGTGCTGGACATGCTGGCGGGGCGCTATCCCAGCGAGGAGTTCGGCGAGTTGCGCCCGCGCATCACGTGGGACCGCGTGACGGGCGAACTCCGCGGGCGGCCGGGATCGCAGCGGCTCGCGGTCACCTCCGGCGGCACGATCCCCGACCGCGGGCTGTTCACGGTGATGACGCCGGGCAGCGACGGCAGCCCGGGCTCCCGTGTCGGCGAACTCGACGAGGAGATGGTCTACGAGTCGCGCGTGGGCGACACGATCCTGCTGGGCACGTCGTCGTGGCGGATCACCGACATCACGCACGACCGCGTCATCGTGGTACCGGCGCCGGGCGAGCCGGCGCGGATGCCGTTCTGGAAGGGCGACGCGCCGGGCCGTCCGCTCGAACTCGGCCGTGCGCTCGGTGCGTTCGTCCGTGAACTGTCCAATTCGGACGACGAGAAGGCTCGGGAACGGGCCACCCAGGCGGGCCTCGACGAGCTGGCGTGCGACAACCTGTTGACGTACCTGGCCGAGCAGCGGTCGGCGACACGGCATGTGCCAGGCGACCGCACGATCCTGCTCGAGCGCTTCCGCGACGAGCTGGGCGACTGGCGGGTCGTACTGCACTCGCCGTTCGGTGCCCAGGTCAACGCGCCGTGGGCGCTGGCGATCGCGGCGCGGCTGCGGGAACAGCGCGGGGTGGACGCCCAGGTGATGCACTCCGACGACGGGATCGTGCTGCGCCTGCCGGAAGCACTCGACAGCGAGGGTGCCGAGGTGCGGATCGGCACCGACGACGTGCTGATCGAACCGGAGGAGGTCGAGCAGGTCATCGTCGCCGAGGTCGGCGGCTCGGCCCTGTTCGCCGCACGGTTCCGCGAGTGCGCGGCGCGCTCGCTGCTGCTGCCCCGGCGCGATCCGCGGCGGCGCACTCCGTTGTGGCAGCAGCGTCAGCGGGCGTCGCAGCTGCTCTCGGTGGCCGCGAAGTACGAGCGCTTCCCGGTGGTGCTGGAGGCGATGCGGGAATGCCTGCAGGACGTCTACGACGTGGGCGGCCTGCGGGAGCTGATGGCCGACGTGCGGGCCCGGCGGGTGAAGGTCGCCGAGGTCGAGACGCCCTCGCCGTCACCGTTCGCGCGCAGCCTGATGTTCGGCTATGTCGGCATGTTCCTGTACGAGACGGACGCGCCGCTGGCCGAGCGCCGGGCCGCGGCGCTGTCCCTGGATTCCACGTTGCTGGCGGAACTGCTGGGCACCGAGGCGATCCGCGAGCTGCTGGACGCCGACGTGGTCGACGAGATCGAGCGGTCACTGCAGCGGCTGGAGCCCGACCGGCACGCCCGCAATGCCGAGGAGACCGCGGATCTGCTGCGGTTCCTGGGTGATCTGTCCGATGCGGAGGCCGCGGCGCGAGGGGTCCGGCCGGAGTGGCTGACCGAGTTGACCGGACAGCGCCGGGTGATCCGGGTGCGGATCGCGGGTTCGGACCGGAACCTGTCGATCGAGGACGCCGGGCGGGTGCGGGACGCGCTCGGCGTGGCGCTGCCGATCGGGGTGCCGGAGGCGTTCACCGAGCCGGTCGCCGATCCGCTCGGCGATCTGCTGTCGCGCTACGCGCGCTCGCGCGGGCCGTTCTCGCCGCACCAGGCCGCGGAGCGGTTCGGGCTCGGGCCCGCCGTGGTGACGGGGGTGCTGGACAGGCTGACCGCCGAAGGCCGTTTGGTGCGCGGCGAACTGCGGCCGGTCGGGCATCCGGAGACCCACGGCGCGGGCACCGAGTACTGCGACGCGGCCGTGCTGCGGCGGTTGCGGCGGGCATCTCTGGCGCGGCTGCGGGCCGAGGTCGAACCGGTCGAACCCGCGGCACTGGGCCGGTTCCTGCCGTCCTGGCACGGAATCGGCGCCCGGATGCGGGCGGCCCCGAGCGTCGACGACGTGTTGTCGGTGGTCGAGCAGCTCGCGGGCGCGCCGCTGCCGGCGAGCGCACTGGAATCGCTGATCCTGCCGAGCCGTCTGCCCGGGTACTACCCGGCGCTGATGGACGAGCTGATGACCGCGGGGGAAGTGGTCTGGTGTGGTGCCGGGGCGCTGTCCGGGGGCGACGGGTGGGTGTCTCTGGCGCCCGCGGATGTGGCCGACCTGCTGCTGCCGGAGGTCGGCGAAGATGCGCCGGCCAGCCCGCTGCACGAGGCGATCCTCGCCGCGCTCGACGGTGGCGCGTTGTTCTTCCGCCAGCTGGTCGACCGGGTGACGCCGCTCGTGGACAGTGCGCCGAACGACGGGGACGTGGTGGGCGCGCTGTGGGATCTGGTGTGGGCGGGCCTGGTCACCGGCGACACGCTGGCACCGTTGCGGGCGCTGGTGTCGGGCAAGGGCGCGGCGCACAAGCCGCGCCAGGCGACGCCGCGCAGCCGCTACGGGCGGATGCGGGCCGGTCGTCCCGCCATGCCGTCCCGCACCGGTCCGCCGGCCGTGGCCGGGCGGTGGGCGCTGACGCCATTGCGCGAGTCGGATCCGACGCGGCGAACGCACGCGCGCACCGAGGCGTTCCTGGAGCGGCACGGTGTGCTGACTCGGGGCGCGCTCGAGACCGAACGGGTCACCGGCGGGTTCTCCGGGATCTACAAGGTGCTGCGCGCGATGGAGGACTCGGGGCAGGTCATTCGCGGGTACGTCGTGGAGGGTCTGGGTGCCGCGCAGTTCGCCGCCCGGGGCGCGGTGGACCGGTTGCGTGCGCTGTCCGACCCGGGGGGCACCCGCCGACCCGACGCGATGACCGACGCGGTCGTGCTCGCGGCGACGGATCCCGCGCAGCCCTACGGCGCGGCGCTGTCTTGGCCCGCCGCGCTGGGCGACACCAAACACCGGCCGGCGCGGAAGGCCGGCGCCCTGGTGGTGCTGGTCAACGGCGTCCCGGCACTGTACGTCGAACGCGGCGGCCGATCGCTGCTGTCGTTCACCGAGGACGAGCCGACACTGAAGGCGGCCGCGCACGCCCTGTCCCGCGCCGTGCGGGAAGGCTGGCTGGGGCAGCTTGCGGTCCAGCGTGCCGACGGCGAGGAGGCGCTGACCTCGGCCCTCGCGGACGTCCTCCGGGACGCCGGTTTCCGGGCGACACCGAAGGGACTGCGACTGCGAGCGTGACCACCGAGGCCCTCCGTTGGCTCGTTCCGGGCGAACACGATTTACTCTTCGTAGCCCGATCGAGTGAGAGGACGGCCTGATGGCGTTGCGGGAGCTGCGGTACTTCGGCGACCCGGTGCTCAAGACGGTCTGCGATCCGGTGACCAGGTTCGACAACGCGGTCGACAAGCTGGTGACCGACCTGCTCGACACCGTGCGCCCAGACGGGCGTGCCGGCCTGGCGGCGCCGCAGATCGGGGTGGGCTTGCGGGTGTTCAGCTACGAGGTGGACAACCTGTTCGGGTACGTGATCAACCCGGAGATAGTCGAGCTCTCCGAGGAGACGCACGAGATCAACGAGGGCTGCCTGTCGGTGCCCGAGCTGTGGTTCCCGGTGCGGCGGGCCAAACGTGCGGTGGTCCGGGGCGTCGACCTGCGGAACGAGCCGGTCACGGTGGAGGGCGATGGTGTGCTGGCACAGTGCCTGCAACACGAGGTCGACCACCTCGACGGGATGCTCTACCTGGACCGGCTGGACAAGGACCGGAAGCGGGAGGCAATGAAACAGGCGCGGGACAAGGACTGGTTCTGGAGCCGCTGACACAACCGGGCAACACCGCAGAACACGCGAAGCCCCACGCCAACAGGCTTACCCGGCCGGTTCCCGCCGGGACTCTGGATCCGGACCTGCAGCCAAGCACGATCCACTGTGGACATCGAAACCCCGCACGCGGGTCCGCATCCTTGACGCGCACACCGCCCTCGGCCTATCCCCGGCCGGTTGCGATCCTGACCGCCCGGACGGGCCCGAAGACCGCCGATGGACCACCGCGACGCAGCCCGGCGAGCGCTCACATCCGTCAGCCCCGGGCGCGCGGCGCCAGTATCGAGGCCAGCTCGCTGAGGCCGTCGCGGAACAGGGCCGGCAGGTCCTGATGCTCGCGGTCCCCGATCCAACGGTCGAACGCCGACCGGAACACGACCACGGCGGCATTCGCGGCCAGCGTCGCGGCCCGCTCCGGCGTGCCGCGCTCCCGCAGCGCGTCGGCCATCGCGGTGGCCAGTTCCGCATGCTTGCTCAGGTCTCGCTCGCGTAGCTCGGCGTTGGCCGTCACGAGGTTGTGCCGGGTCAGGGCGGCGTCCGAGTGCTCCTGGATGATCGCGCAGCGCTGCTCCAGCGCGGCGGCGACGGCGTCAATCGGCGCGGCATCCTCGGGGGCGTCGGCGATGGCCGCAACCGCCTCACGCCGGGCCGTTTCCACCGCGTAGAAGAACACTTCCCGCTTGTCGGGGAACAGCCGGAAGAACGACCGCTCGTGCATGCCGGCACGGGCCGCGATCTGGGCTCCCGTGGTCTGGTCGAAGCCCTGCGCGGCGAACAGCTCGACCGCCGCCTTGGCCAGCCTGCCGCGCGAATTCGGCTCCCATCGACCCATGACCACAAGTCTAGGTGATGACAGTGACTGCCATGACGGTGCTATGGTGATGGCAGTAACTGCTATCACGGAGGTTTCAAGATGAAGGTGTTCGTCACCGGGGCCAGCGGCGGAATCGGCTCCCTGCTCGTCCCCGAATTGATCTCGGCCGGGCACGACGTGCTGGGCCTGGCCCGCTCCGACGTCTCGGCGAAGAAGGTCACCGAGGCGGGCGCGAGCGTGCTCCGCGGCGACCTCGCCGACCGGGAAACGCTGCGCGCCGGCGCGGCCGAGGCCGACGCGGTCATCCACGTCGCGTTCAACCACTCCGCCGACCTCGCACAGTCCGTCGCCGACGAGGCCACGGCCGTCGAGACCTTCGGCGCCGCCCTCGAGGGAACCGGCAAGGCGCTGCTCATCGCCTCCGGCACACCGATCGTGCCCGGCCGCCTTGCCACCGAAGGGGATTCACCCGTCGCCGACAACCCGATGGCCAATTCCCCGCTGGGCAGGCGCGGGCAGACCGCCCAGTACACCCTCGCCCTGGCCGAAAAGGATGTCCGGTCGGTGGTCGTGCGGCTGCCCCGGTCGGTCCACTCCCGCGGCCACCGGTACGGCTTTGCCTCCGCGCTCATCGCGACCGCCCGCCGCACCGGGCTCTCCGCCTACGTCGGCGACGGCACCCAGCGCTGGCCGGCCGTGCACCATCTCGACGCGGTGCGGCTGTTCAGGCTGGCGCTGGAACAGGCCGAGCCGGGCACGGTGGTGCACGCCGTAGCCGATGAAGGCGATCCCATGCGCGACCTCGCCGAGGTCATCGGCCGCGAACTCGGCCTGCCCACCGATTCCGTGCCCGCCGAGCACTTCGGCCCTGCCGGCGGGGTCTACGCCCTCGACCAGCCGGCGTCGGCCGAGTTGACCCGGAAGAAGTTCGGCTGGCAGCCCACCCACCCGAGCCTGCTCGAGGACCTGGCGGCCGGGAACTACCCGGAGTGAAACACGGTGAACACGGGCCGCGGCCGCTCAAACGGCGTTTCGGCCGTCGAAATAGTGGCCCAGATCGAGATCCTCCATCCAGTTCGGGTGGGTCGGCTCCCAGCCGAGCAGGGCGCGCGTGCGCGTGCTCGACACGTGGTTGTCGACACCCACGAACGGGGCGAGGTAGGTGAAATGCGCGTCCGTTTCCGCGGGATCGATGGACTTCACCGGGACGTTCAGGTGGCGGCCGATGGCCCCAGCGATGTCGCGGAAGGCGATGCCCTCATCCCCGATCGCGTGCAGGCGTGCACCGGCAGGTGCCTTTTCCAGTGCGAGCCGGTACAAACGCGCCGCGTCGCGAGTGTGCACGGCGGGCCAACGGCTGGAGCCATCGCCGACGTAGGCGGACACGCCCTTGGCGCGCGCGATCGCGATCAGTGTCGGCGTGAACCCGTGGCGGTCGAGCGGACTGTGCACCAGCGGCGCGAGTCGCACGATCGAGGAACGCACAGCGCGGTCGGCCAGTCCGATCACCAGATTCTCGGCATCGATCCTCGGCCCCGCGGGGAAGGCATCCTCCTCGGTACCCTCGCGTCCGCTGACGCCTGCCAACGAGACGAGCATCGTGCCCGTGGTCCCGACGAACGGCTTGCCCGTACCGGCAAGCGCCTCGCCGATGGCCGCGACCGCGCGCAGATCGGATGCGACTGCGCCCGCGAAGTCACCATCGCCCAGTGGCTTGAAGGCGAGATGCACAACGCCATCGGCGGATGCGGCCGCCTTCTTCAGCCCGTCGAGATCGTCGAGGTCACCGCGAAGAGGCTCGGCCCCGAGCGCGGCGACAGCCTCCGCGGCCGCATCGGTCCGGACGAGGCCGACAACCTCATGGCCCGCATCGAGAAGCTCGGGCAGCAGTGCTGATCCGACATGCCCGGACGCGCCGGTCACCAGGACTCTCATGAGTCATCCTCCGTGATGGGTTGATCAGTGAGCCGGCGACCCCCGGCTCACTGATGACACTCGATGTCATCGACTTGAGGTTAGCACCTGATGACATCGACTGTCATCCCGAGGCGAGCGAGAACGGAGTGTCGGCTCCAGCACAGTCCCCCACGGGCAGAAGGACTGCGCGGTGCACG
>Ga0081455_10000092_pt1 | contig 97240 bp, 79 predicted proteins | sample TabmetS3T2R1_FD_70207 | JGI IMG/M metagenome (GOLD analysis project Ga0081455, IMG submission 70207) | Tabebuia heterophylla rhizosphere microbial communities from the University of Puerto Rico - S3T2R1 | ecosystem: Host-associated > Plants > Roots > Rhizosphere ... | reverse complement strand
CGGCAGGCAGGAGGACGGCCGCGGCCAGCGCGGCCGCGAGCAGCACGCCCCAATGCACCAGCATCCGGTCGATCGTGGCGCCGTCGAACAGGTCGGTGTTGTGCTCCAGCCCACCGGCGTAGCCGCCAGCAACTTCGGTGAGCGACAGCGTCAGGTCGAACTTGGCCGTGCCGCTCGCCGTGCCCAGCGGCTCGAGCGAGAGACCCTCGCCCAGGGGAGCGCCGCCGCCCCCCATCTCCTGGTTCTGGAGCGCGAACAGGACCTGGAAGAGCGGCGGGTGGGAGAGGCTGCGCTCCGGCGCCACCTCCTCCACCAGCTTCTCGAACGGTACCTCCTGGTGCACGAACGCCGGCAGCGTCACGCTGCGCACGCGGCCGAGAAGCTCCGCGAACGGCGGCCGGCCCGACAGATCGGCGCGCAGCACCAGGGTGTTGACGAAGAACCCGATGAGCCCCTCGACCTCCGAGCGGTTGCGCCCCGCGATCGGCGTCCCCACCGCCAGGTCTTCCTGGCCGCTGTAGCGCGACAGCAGCGCCTCAAAGCCCGCGAGCAGCACCATGAAGGGCGTCGTGCCGGTGGCGAGCGCCGAGGCGCCGAAGCCGAAGTCGTGAGTGTCGGCGGCCGCCGCGCGCAGATCGTGCCGGCGCCGCCTTGGGTCGTGGGTGCCGGCCGCGCCTAATCGCTCGTACGAACCGATTCCTCGACGTTGTTCGCTTCGATCGCCAGCACGGCATTACACAGGGCCTCGGCTGCCAGCAAATCTCCTGCGACGACGCGCGCGATCTGATCCCTCACCTCGCTCGACACCTGCAGTAACTCATCGGCGAGCCGTTGCATACGCCTCTCGGCGCGGGTGAGCTTTTCAGCCGCACCCGCGTCCTGTGAGTGCACAAATTCTTCGAACCGCCGCGCGTCCTCGTCAGCGCCGCGCACTGCGCGTCGCGTGATGTCGCGAAGCTGCTCGCTCGCGCGCATCAGAGCCGCATCTGCAGGCCGGTGTTTGAGGCTGATCGCGACCGCCTTGCGCGCGCAGGCGGCCGCGAGGGCCAGCGCGACCGCCGCCGCCGCTCCGGCGCCCGGGCTCGCATCGTCCGACGCCAGCGCATCGAGGAGCTCGTTGATCCGCCGCTCGGCAATGGCGTTGGCTCCGCTCATGCCAGCGGAAACTCTTGCGCCGTGCGTTGGTTCCCGGCGCTCTGCCGGCGTATTACCCTTGCCTCATGAGCTCCGAAGAGAAAGAAGAACGTCACCGCCTGGACAAGTGGCTGTGGTGCACGCGGTTCTTCAAGACACGCTCGTTGGCCGCACAGGCGGTGAGCGGTGGTCGCGTGCATCTGAATGGCGAGCGCGTGAAGGCGGCGCACGTCGTGCGCGTGGGCGATCGCGTGAGCTTGAATCTCGAAGGGCTCAACGCGGAGTTCGACGTGCTCGGGCTGCCGGCGCGGCGCGGGCCGGCGCCCGAAGCGCGCACTCACTATGCGGAGACGCCTGAAAGCGCCACGCGCCGCGAACGACTCCGCGAGCAGCACTGCCTCGCGCAATTGAGCCGCCCGCGGCCCGACACGCGACCCGACAAGCGGGAGCGGCGGAAGTTGGTGAAGTTTCAGCGCGGCGAGTGAATGGATGGTGTCTCGCGTACGGCTGACTTCTCTATTCAGCGGCCGATCAATCGGCGCGTGATCGCTTCGGCTTCGGCGAACGTCGTTGCGATGTATTGCGCGCCGGCCTCCTGCAGGCGCGCCGCGTGGCCGTCGCGAATGTGAGAGGCCGCGAGCAGGCCGATCACGGTCATGCCGGCGGCGAGCGCCGCTTGGACGCCGCCGACGCTGTCTTCGATGACGAGCGCCTCACGCGGGGCGGTGCGCATCTGTTCGGCGGCGAAGAGGAAGATGTCGGGATGCGGTTTGCCGCGCGCGACATGCGAGGCGCTGAAGACGTTCGAGCCGAACAGGTCGGTGAGGTCGAGCAGCTCGAGGCACAACGAGAGACGGTCGGGCGACGAGGACGAGGCGATACACCGCGGGATCTGCGGGAAAGCGTCGATGTAGGCGCGCGCGCCTGCGACGAGACGCAGATCTTCTGTGAAGCGCGCGAGAGTGCGGCGCTGAAACGTGGTTGGGAAGTCGGGCGGCAGGGGGCGGCCCACCGCGTGTTCCACCGCCGCGATGACGTCGTGGAAGCGTTTGCCCATGTAGTGACGAAGTGAATCGTCCGTCGTCGTTGGGATGCCCAACTCGCTGATCGCTTCAGCGAGGACCGCGTTGGCGAGGACCTCGCTGTCTGCGAGGACGCCGTCGAAGTCGAAGATGATGAGGCGGGTCACGAGGTGCGCCTGGGTTCCACGCCCACAGCTTAGTAGATGGGCGCAGATATTAAAAAGCCAGGTCCCTTGCGAGGCGGCCTCACGCAAGCGCCCGAGGCGCCGCGCCGCGGTGCGCAACGACTCGCCGCCGGCACGCCGCGTCTCGTGCGTCGCGACCTCTGCGTCGTGCGCACGCAGGCGCTGCCGGCGGCTGCGAGGAGCTGAGCGATCCCGCCCACTTCCCCCGTCACGGTCGCGACGGGGGAACTAGCCTTTAGGCGCAGGCATTGACGGAGGATGCCGTCGCTGCCCGAGGCGCGCGCGCCACCACTCGCGCGCGACTTCACCCATGCGTGACGTGAAGACGAAGAACAGCGGAATGAACAGCACCGCGATGAACGTCGCGGCCAACATTCCGCCGATCACGCCCGTGCCGATCGAGTGACGGCTCGCTGCGCCGGCGCCCGTGCTCACCGCCAACGGCAACACACCCAAGATGAAGGCCAGCGAGGTCATCACGATCGGGCGGAATCGCAACCGCGCCGCCTCCAACGCAGCTTCGATGGGCGTCTTGCCTTGTTCCTTGTGAATGTGCGCAGCGAACTCGACGATCAGAATCGCATTCTTCGCCGCGAGGCCGACGAGCGTCACTAGACCGATCTGCAGATACAAGTCGTCATAGAGGCCGCGCAGCCACACCGCGAGGAAGGCCCCGAAGACGGCGAACGGCACGGCGAGAATCACCGCGAGCGGCAACGTCAAACGCTCGTACTGAGCCGCGAGAATGAGGAACACCATCAGTACGGCGAGTCCGAAAATGCCCGCCGTATTCTGAGTGCTCGTCTTCTCCTGGAACGATTGCCCGGACCACGCGAGCTGGTAGCCGTCGGGCAAGTTCGCCGCTGCGAGTTGCTCCATCGCCTCGAGCGCCTGACCGGAGCTGAAGCCCTTCGCGGGCTCGCCGAACAAGCGCGCGGAGGGGAACAGGTTGTACCGCTCGATCACGTCGGGCCCGGTCACCTCTTTCACTTCGGCGACGGCAGTGAGCGGCACCATCGAGCCCTGCGAGGTCTTCACGTAGACGTCGCGCAGATCTTCCGGATGCGCTCGATAGTCGCTCTCCGACTGCATTTGCACGCGATACACGCGTCCATTGCGATTGAAGTCGTTCACGTACAGCGCCCCGAACGTGCTCTGTAGCGTGAGATTCACGTCGTCCATGCTGATGCCGAGGAGCTTGGCTTTCTCGAGATCGACGTTCACCTCGACGCGCGGTACACCGGCGGAGTAGGACGTGCCGACCCCGGTGAGCTCCGGGCGCTTCGCCGCGGCTGCGACCAGTTTCTGCGTGACCGCCTCGAGCGCCGCGTAATCATTGCCGACACGCGCCTGAACGAAGCCTTCGAATCCTCCCGTGTTCGACAATCCCTGAATCGCCGGCGGCGACAGCGAGAAGATGAACGCGTCGCGGATGCCCATGCCGGCGCCGAACAGCGCGCCCGCCACGTCCGTCGCCGCCATGCCTCGATGATGCCGCTCCGACCAGTCTTTCAAGATGATGAAGGTGACGCCCGCATTGCTGCGCTGAGCGTTGGTCAAGACGTCGAGCCCGATGACCGTGAAGTTGTCCTGATACGCCGGTTGCGCGAAGGCCGCCTTGTCGAGCTGCTTGAGCGCGGCGTCCGTGCGCTGGAGCGAGGCAGCCGGCGGCAGCGCGGCGATGGCGATGACGTAGCCCTGGTCCTCGTCCGGCGCGAGCGCGCTGGGCACCGAATGCTGGAAGTACCAGATCGCGGCCAGCATCGCCACGATGATCCCGGCTGCCATCGCCCGGTGTCGCAGCACGAAGGCGACGCCGTCGATGTATCGCTTCGTGAAGCGCAGGAACCCGGCGTCGAACCGCGCGAGGATGCCTTTGGGTTCCTCGCCGCCGGTTCGCAGCAGCAGCGCGCACATCGCGGGGGTGAGCGTCAGGGCTACGAAGCCCGAGATCGTCACGGAGACGGCGATCGTGATGGCGAATTGCCGATACATTTCGCCGACGAGCCCGCCGAGAAACGCCACCGGCAGGAACACGGCGTTCAGCACCAGCACGATCGCGATGACGGGCCGGCTGACCTCGGCCATCGCGCGCCGCGTCGCCTCCTGCGGCTCGACGTGCTCGCTGCGCATGTGTCGCTCGACGTTCTCGAGCACGACGATCGCATCGTCGACGACGATACCGATCGACAGCACCATGCCGAACAACGTCAGCGAGTTGATCGAGAAGCCGAGCATGTACATGCCGGCGAACGTGCCGATCAGCGATACGGGCACGGCCATGGTCGGGATCAACGTGGCGCGCAGGTTGTACAAGAAGAGCCAGACCACGCCGAACACGAGGACCATCGCCTCGATGAACGTGATGGTGACTTCGTGCATCGACTGCTTCACGTACAGACTCGTGTCGTACGGAATCGCGTAGATGAGCCCGGCGGGAAAGCGCTTGGCAATCTCGTCCATCTTCGCCTTGACGAGTCCCGCGACTTGCAGCGCATTGGCGCCCGGCGCGAGCACGATGGCCGCGCCGACCGTCGGGCGGCCCTGCCGCGTCAACCCGAAGGTGTAGTCGCGCGCGCCGAGCTCGACGCGCGCGACGTCCTTCAAGCGCACGATCTGCCCGGCCGGCCCGGTCGTCTTCAGCACGATGCGCTCGAACTGCTCGGGGTCTGCGAGGCGTCCCTGCGTGGTCACGCTCAGCGTCAAATCGACCTTCTTGCTCATCGGCTCATCGCCGAGTCGGCCCGCCGCCGATTGCGTGTTCTGCTCGCGAACCGCAGCCGCAACGTCTGCAGGCGTGAGGCCGAACTCTGCGAGCCGATCCGGCTTCAACCAAATGCGAATCGAGTAATCGCGAGCGCCGAACACCTGCAGATCACCGACGCCCGGAATACGCCGCAGCTCGTCGAGCACGTTCACCGTGGCGTAGTTCGAGATGAACAGCTGATCGTAGCGACCGTCGGGGCAGTCGAGCGTCACGACCTGCAAGAAGTCCGGCAGACTCTTCGCGACCGTCACACCTTGCCGGCGCACCTCTTCGGGCAAGAGGGGTAGCGCGCTCTGCACCCGGTTTTGCACGTTGATCACCGAGATGTCGGGATTCGTGCCGACCGCGAACGTGATCGTGAGCTGCATCGCGCCGTTCGAGGCATTCGCCGAGCGCATGTAGAGCATGCCCTCGACGCCGTTCAGCGACTGCTCGAGCGGCGCGGCCACGGTCTCCGCGATGACATCCGCGCTCGCGCCCGGGTAGGACGCGGTCACCGCGACCGTCGGCGGCGCGATGTTCGGATACATCGACACGGGCAGCGCGCGGAACGAGGCGAGCCCGGCGATCACGATGAATGCCGACACGACCATCGCGAACAATGGCCGGTCGATGAAGAAATTGGAGATCACGTCGGTGCCTTCGGCGAATCGGTCGCGGCGGCTTCGCGCGACGGCGCCGGTGCGGGCCCGGTTGCCGGCGTGATGCCATCGAGCGGCACCGGAGTCGCTTTGACGAGCGCGCCCGGCTGCACCTTCAGAATGCCGTCGGCGACGATGCGCTCGCCCGCCGCGAGGCCCTTCGTGACGGCGACGTTGTTACCCGAGGTCACGCCGAGCTGCACCGGGCGCGGCGACACTTTGTTGTCCGGGGCGATCACCCATACGAACGAACCCTGCGCGCCGTGCATCACCGCGCGCTTCGGAATCACGAACGCACCGGCGATATTCACGCCTTCGACGCGCGCGCGGACGACCTGCCCCGGCAGGAGCGTATCGCCCTTGTTGTCGAGCAGGGCGCGCACGTCGACCGTGCCGGTCTGATCCGCAACCGCGGGCGCGATGAATTCGATCCGCGCCTTGTCTGCGAGCGTCTCGCCTTGCGCATTCAGCACACGCACGTTCACCTTGCTCGCGTCCGGACCGGTGGCCGCCCCGCGGAGGCTCTCCGCTTCGGACTCGGACATCGAGAATTGCACGTAGAGCTGATCGGATTGCACGATGTGCGTCAGCAGGCTCGACTCGCTGCCTGCGGTCACGAGACTGCCTTCGGAGCGCGCCTCGCGACTCGTCAGGCCGCCGATCGGTGCGCGCACGTCCGTGTAGGAAAGATCGAGCTCCGCCGAGCGCAACGCGGCGCGCGCCGCTTCAGCAGCGGCATTCGAGCTTTCATACGCGGCGATCGCGTTGTCGCGATCCCGCAGGCTCACGAGCTTCTGATCGTACAGCGGCAGGATGCGATCACGCTCGCGTTGCGCCTGCTGAACGTTCGCTTGTTGCACGCCGAGCTCGGCGCGCGCCTGCGCCACCCGTGCCTGAAAAGGTGCAGGATCGATCTTGAACAGCAGATCGTTCTCGCGCACGCGCGTGCCTTCCTTGTACAGGCGCTTGAGCAGAATGCCGGAGACGCGCGCACGCACTTCCACTTCGCGGATGCCGCGCAATTGCGCCGCGTGCTCGAGCGTGAGCTGCAACGGCTGCGGCTTGACGTCGACCGATCCGACCTCGACGGGCGGCATCTGCATTTGCGGCGGCGGCTTGCCGCAGCCGGCAAGTGCAACGCAGGCGCTAACGACACAGATCAGCGCCGCCGATCGGACAGCGCATACGTTTTTGATGTTGTGCATCGATCCCCGGCTCCGCTGGGTCGTATGTGAGGCCGTGAGCGGCGCGCGTGGGTCGCGGCATCCGCAGGCGCTCCTAAGGACGGTTTCCCTCGGCCCTATCCGACATCGAGTGCATGACGACAGCGCAAAACGAGCTGTGCCCGGTATCGGTTGCTGAGTGGATGGCGCGCACTATAACCGTCTGAACCGAGAGGGCCAAGCGCGTCTCACGGCGTATTTCGCACGGTCCGCAGCATCTCAACGCCGCTTGATCACGATCAATTCGATGGCCGGTGCGGGCAGCTCTGCGGAGAGCTGAATCGTCGGCCCAGTCGCTTCCGTACTCCCCGAAAGAGAGAGATCGCTGTTCGCGGATATACGGTAGCGTTCAACCAAATACCTACCGCGTGCGGCGAGATTATCGATCCTCAGATCGTAACCGCCGTTGTTGCGGTATTCGATGCTTCGGCGCTCGAGCAGCTTCACCGCGAAGTCCCCCATGCTGAGCGCGTTCGGGCCGTGGCGCGGACCGAGGAAATTCGCGGGAATTTGGTAGTTGCTGATCAGCACGTGCACGGTGTCGCCGTTCTTCGAGCGACCGGCCTGCACGGCGAACCCGTTGTCGTCGCCGCCCGTCGTCGCGAGACGCACGGGCGTGTCTTTCATGCGCCCGAGCGCAATGAGCGCGTTGCCCGTCTTGTTCGGCGTCGTGCCGGCGCGGCCGTACAAGTTGTCTGCACGATAGAGCGCCGAGACGTCGATCGGCGCGTCTTGCATGTAGATCAGTGCCGAGGTGACGAAGCTCGCGCGCTGCTCGTCCGGCGGGCCGGGCTCGAGCAGGCCGTAATTCCATTCATCGAGCACGCTCAGCGTCTTGTGGAAGCCGCGGCGATCGAGGTGCGTACGCATCGCTTGGCCGACGCGAATGATGTCGAGCGGATCGTTGGAGTCGGTCGCGTACCAGTGCCACGAATAGAAATCGAGCGGCACCGCGCGCGCGCGCACGTAGCTCAGAAAGTCGTCAATGTAAGGATTCGTATCGTTCGGTTGCGCGATCGCCGGACCGCCGACGAGCGCGCGCCGATCCGCCTGCTTCACGGCCCGCGCGATCTTCTCGTACATCTGAAAGAACAGCTGCGGGGAGCCGCCCCAGAAGTAGCGGCCGAGATCGGGCTCGTTCCACACTTCCCAATACTTGATCCGATAGTGGAAGCCGCGCGCCCAACCGCGGTTGTAGTGGAGCACGATGTGCTTCGCGACTTCGGCGTACTTGTCCAAGTCCGGCGGCGGGTCGACGTTCGAGCCTTCGCTGCGGCCGAGACGAAAGATGACTTCCGCGCCGAGCCCCTTGATCGAAGCGATTTGCGCATCGGTCGGTCCGAAGTTGTAGCTGCGCGGATCTTTGGGATCGGCATCCGGGTTCGGAAAGATGCTGAGCTGCGAGCGCTCGGGATCGATGAGCACGTTCGGCGCATCCGGAAAGCGCGCGTCGATGTCTCCAGGTCCGTAGCCGTCGTGCGTGCGGACGACATCGATGCGCGCCTGCCGGTAACCGGCGGTCGCATCGGTGTCGGCCGGCACGTTCCAGCCGCCGAACGTGAAACGAATGGGCTTGTGCATGTTCGGGGCCGGCGCACCGTTCACGCCCTGTAACGAGCGGAGCGTGCCGATGCCCTTGCCGGCGTCCACGTGGACGGCGCGCAAATCGGCAGCCAAGACCAGGATGGGGCCCACTGCGAGGGCCAGAGCGACGAACCGGAACAGCGTCTTCACTTCGCAAGGTCTTTCATCGGGGCGCGTAGGTTATCGGAATTGACAAGCCGAGGTCGGCGATGGAAGGCTGCACGCAATGAGCGCGCCCGCAGAGCCCGCCGGTACCGTCGAGATGGCGCTGACCCACGCCGCGCGGCTGCTCGAATCGCAGCCGGCCTTGGCGGCCGAGCAAGCGAACGAAATTCTCCGCGTCGTTCCGAAACATCCGATCGCAGAGCTGATCCTGGGCGCCGCGCGTCGCGGGCTCGGTGACATCGACGGCGCGCTCGCGGTGCTCGAGCCGCTCGCGAAATCGCAGCCGCTCGCGGCGGCAGCGCATTACGAGCTCGGCGTGGCCCTCGGGGCGAAAGGGCAGGGCGAGCGCGCCATCGCCGCGCTGCGCCGCGCGGTCACGTTGAAACCCGACATGCCGGCCGCCTGGCGTGCGCTCGGTGATCACCTCACGGCCATCGGCGATGCGAACGGCGCCGATGACGCGTATGCCCGCGGCATCAAATACTCGACGCGCGATCCGCGGTTGATGGAAGCGGCCACGCATCTGTGCGACGGTCGACTCGCGCCCGCCGAGGCGCTGCTGCGCAAGCATCTGAAGATCTATCCGACCGACGTGGCGGCGATTCGCATGCTCGCGGAAGTGGCCGCGCGGCTCGGACGCTACGCGGATGCCGAAGCGCTGCTCACGCGGGCGCTCGAGTTGAGCCCGAGCTTCTTGCCCGCGCGGCATCATCTCGCGGTGGTCTTGCATCGGCAGGCACGCTTCGCGGAGGCGCTGCACCACATCGAGCCGGTGCTACAGGCCGACCCGCGCAATCCGGGGTATCGCACGCTGCAGGCCGCCATTCTGAGCCGCATCGGCGATTACGCGCAGTCGATACGGCTCTATGAAGAGGTGCTGGCGGAGTACCCCGATCAGGCGAAAGTCTGGATGAGCTACGGTCACGCACTGAAGACCGCGGGGCGCCGGCATGATTGCGTCGATGCCTATCGCCGCACGATCGCGCTCATGCCGAGTCTCGGGGAAGCATGGTGGAGTCTCGCCAATCTGAAGCGTGTGCCGTTCGCGGCGGACGATTTGCAGGCGATGCGCGCACAACTCGCGGACCCGCAGCTCGCGGACGACGACCGTCTGCACTTTCACTTTGCCGCCGGTAAAGCGCTCGAAGATGCGGCGCGCTACGCCGAGTCGTTCGAGCACTACGCGCAAGGCAACGCGATCCGCGCCGCCCAGATCCGCTACGACCCCGAAGAGCACAGCGAGCAGGTGCGTCGCTCGAAAGCGGTGCTCACGCCGCAGCTGCTCGCCGCGTATGCAGGCGCCGGCCATCCCGCGCCCGATCCCATCTTCATCGTGGGCCTGCCGCGCTCGGGATCGACGCTCATCGAGCAGATTCTCGCGAGCCATTCGGCAGTGGAGGGCACGCAGGAGCTGCCCGATATCGGCATGCTCGCGAGCCGCCTCTCGGGGCGGAAGTTGCGCTCGCAAGAGTCCCGCTATCCCGAGGCGCTCGCCACGCTCGAGATGAAAGATTTTCAAGCGATGGGTGAGGAGTATCTCGAGCGCACCCGCATCCAGCGCAAGACCGCGGCGCCGCTGTTCATCGACAAGATGCCGAACAACTTCGCGCACGTCGGGCTCATTCATTTGATGCTGCCGAACGCGAAGATCATCGATGCGCGCCGGCACCCGCTGGCCACGGGCTTCTCGTGCTTCAAGCAGCACTTCGCGCGCGGCCAGCACTACACGTACGACCTCACGCACTTGGGCCGCTATTACCGCGACTACGTCGATTTGATGATGCACATCGATGCAGTGTTGCCCGGCCGCGTCCATCGGATTCACTACGAAAACATGGTCGCGGACACCGAAGGCGAGGTCCGGCGGCTGTTGGCGTATTGCAACGTGCCCTTCGAGGACACCTGTTTGCGGTTCTACGAAAACGAGCGGGCGGTGCGCACCGCGAGCTCGGAGCAAGTGCGCACGCCGATCTACCGCGATGGTCTCGACCAGTGGCGCCATTACGAGCCGTGGCTCGGTCCCTTGAAGGATGCGCTCGGCCCCGCACTGGCAAGCTATCCAGCCGTGCCCTGATCGGTCTCTGCCGACGCTGAAATACTCGCAGGGCGGCGCAAGTAGTCGTACACTCGTTCAACAAGAAAAGGTGGGGAGGTCGCAGCGATGACACGCAGTCGACGGCGCAAGCTCGAACGGGCGGCCTTGAAGAAGCACACAAGTGCTCTGCTGAAGCGGACTCCTTTTGCCTCCGTTCTACTTGCCGGTCTGCCTGCAACCCATGCGCAGACCAGCGACTCCGGCGGCCTCGAGCAGGTTGTCGTTTCGGCGCAAAAGCGCGACGAGAACCTGCAGACCGTACCGCTGAGCATCCAGGCGCTCGGCACCACCAAGCTCGAAGAGCTGCACGTCGAGAATTTCGAGGACTACGCCAAGTTTCTCCCCAGCGTCTCGTATCAGAGCCTGGGCCCAGGCTTTGCGCGTGTGTTCATGCGCGGCGTTTCGAGCGGCGACAACGGCAACCATTCCGGACCGCTCCCGACCGTCGGCACGTATCTCGATGAACAGCCGATCACGACCATTCAGGGCGCGCTCGATCTGCACATCTACGACGTCGCGCGTGTGGAAGCGCTCGCGGGCCCGCAAGGCACGCTGTACGGCGCGAGCTCGCAGGCCGGCACGATCCGCATCATCACGAACAAGCCGGATCCGACGGGCTTCAAGGCGGGCTACGACCTGCAGGGCACCTCGGTCGCGAAGGGCGATCAGGGTTACCTCGCCGAGGGATTCGTCAACATTCCGCTGTCCCCGACGAGCGCGGTGCGCATCGTGGGTTGGGCCGAGCACGCGCCGGGATACATCGACAATGTGGCGGGCACCCGTTGCTATCCCAGCTCCGGCATTTGCGACGACAATTCGAGAATCGCGAAGAACAACTACAACGACGTCGACACGTACGGCGCGCGCGCGGCGCTGCGTATCGATCTCAACGACGAATGGACGATCACCCCGCAGCTGATGGCGCAGCGGACCAAGGGGAACGGCATCTTCGCGTTCGATCCGCGGGTCGGCGATCTGCGCGTCACTCACTTTTATCCGGAGAAGTCCGACGACAAGTTCGGCCAAGCGGCGCTCACTGTCCAAGGCAAGCTCTGGAACATCGACGTGACGTACGCGGGCGCATTCTTGAAACGCCACGACGCGACCCAGTCCGACTACTCGGATTACTCCTATTTCTACGACGTGATGAGCGGCGGAACCTTCGGTGCGTACTTCACCGACGACGCCGGCAATCTCATCAATCCGAGCCAATTCATTCAGGGCAAGGACCGCTATCAGAAGTACAGCAACGAGCTGCGGTTCTCGACTCCGGTCGATCAGCCCGTGCGCGCGGTCTGGGGCTTGTTCCAGCAGCGCCAGCAGCACGGCATCGAGCAGCGCTACATGATCAACGATCTCGCGACCGCGAGCTCCGTGACGGGCTGGCCGGACACGTTCTGGCTCACCGAGCAAGTGCGCGTCGATCGTGATTACGCGATATTCGGCGAGGTGACGTTCGACATCACCCCGAAGCTCACCGGCCTCGTGGGGGCGCGCTTCTTCTGGGCCAAGAACTCGCTCGCCGGGTTCTACGGGTTCGGCCTCACGAACCCCTACGACTCCTCGACGGGCGAGCAGTCGTGCGGTGTCTTGCCCGGCACCGGCCCCGCGCCGTTCCACGGTGCGCCGTGCACGAACTTGGACAAGACCGTCAACGAGAACGGCCACACGCCGAAGTTGAATCTGACGTATCACTTCACGGACGACGTGCTCGGCTACGTCACGTATTCGAAGGGCTTCCGTCCGGGCGGCGTGAATCGTCGCGGTACGTTCCCGCCGTACAAGCAGGACTTCCTCAAGAACTACGAAATCGGCTGGAAGACGGCCTGGATCAACAACCGGCTGCGCTTCAACGGTGCCTTGTTCTGGGAAGACTGGGACAACTTCCAGTTCTCGTACCTCGGCTTGAACGGCTTGACGAACGTCACCAACGCGGGCGGCGCGCGCATCAAGGGCATCGAGGCCGATCTCAATTGGGCCGTCAACGCGAACCTGCAGTTGGGCGTCTCGGTGACGCGGCTGCAGTCGAAGCTGACGCAGGATTTCTGCAAGGACCTCGATCCGGTGACGAACGTACCGTTGCCATTGAGCCAATGCGACCCCGAGAGCGCTGCCGCGAGCGGTTCGCAGCTGCCCGTCACACCGAAGTTCAAAGGCAACGTGGTCGCGCGCTACAGCATTCCGATGGCGAGCGACTCCGAGCTGCAACTGCAAGGTGCGTTGGTCTATCAGAGCTCGAGCACCTCGGCACTCGTGCCGCTCGAGGCGGAAACCCTCGGGCCGCAGCCCTCTTACGGAATCGCGGATTTCTCGGCGACCTACAACCGCGCGTCGTACTCGTTCGAGCTCTTCCTCAACAATGCCTTCGACAAGCGCGCCTCGCAGTATCGGTACGCCGAGTGCGACAGCTTCATCTGTCTGCAGAGCTACGACGGCACGAACATGCCGCGCATGCTCGGTGCGCGCTTCGCGCAGAAGTTCTAGTCCCCGGCGAACCGGCGGGGAGCGCACTGATGCGCTCCCCACCCCAGCGGCGCCTCCCGGCTGTCAGTGAGCAGCGTCGCGAAACGCGCGGTGCCGCGACTTGCGTCTCGAATTCGGCGCAGCGCAGGCGCTGAATCTGTGCGCGGGCGCGCGTCGCAATCGGCTGTTTTTGCCGATAATTCCCGCCATGCACACCGAGGCGCCCCCTGCCGCAGGCCGCTCGCGCGGACCGCACCGTACCCCGGTACGGGTCGCGCTCGTCGTGGCTGCCTTGGCGTGGCTCGTGGCTTTCGGGATGCAGCGCTTGTGGGTGTACCAGTCCACACCGGGCGAGGGCGCCGTGGCGCCGGCACAGTGGCCCGGCTCCGCGCGCATCGCGCCGACTTCGGGCCAAGCGACTCTCGTCATGTTTGCGCATCCGCTGTGCTCGTGCACGCGCGCGAGCCTTGCCGAGCTCGACTCGATGCTGCAGCAGAGCGGCGGACGCGTGTCGGCGTGGGTGCTGTTTCTGCATCCGCAAGGCGCGCCGACCGAATGGATCGAGAGCTCGACGTGGAGCGCCGCTCGACAAGTCCGCAACGTGCACGTCGGTCTGGACAGCGACGGCTCCGAGGCCGCGCGCTTCGGTGCCGTGACGTCGGGCCAAGTAGTTCTCTACGACGCGCGCGGCCAATTGCAATTCAGCGGCGGCATCACCGGCGCACGCGGTCACGTCGGTAACAACTCCGGCGAGCAGCGCGTGGTCGATCTCGTCAACAAGGGCACCGCGGATGCGCACGATCACGCCGTGTTCGGCTGCGGGTTGCACGAGTTGTGAGCGCCTCCGACGCCGGCACGGACGCTTTACTCATCCGGCGGATCGACGAGCTGCAGAGCCAAATCCTCGGTGGCCAGCGCGAAACGGCGGACCGACTCTTCTTCTGGCTGCTGTTGGCGCAATGGGCCTTCGCCATCGTACTGGCGCTCACGTTGTCACCGTTTGCCTGGGAAGGCACGACGCGCTCGATCCACGTGCACGTCGAAATCGCCGTGTTTCTGGGCGGACTGATCAACGCGCTCCCGTTGGCGCTCATCGCGCTCCGCCCCGGCGAGACCACCACTCGCTACGCCGTCGCGGTCGCGCAGATGCTGTGGTCCGGAATTCTCATTCACCTCACCGGCGGGCGCATCGAAACGCACTTTCATGTGTTCGGCTCGCTCGCGTTCCTCGCCCTCTATCGCGATTGGAAGCTGCTCATCCCGGCGACGGTGATCGTCGGCTTCGACCATCTGGTCCGCGCGCAATTCTTTCCGGAGTCCGTGTTCGGTGTCGCCAACTCGGACTGGTGGCGCGTGCTCGAACACATCGGCTGGGTCGCGTTCGAAGACGTCGTGCTGATGTACAGCTGCATTCGCGCCGTCGACTTCGCGCGCAAGGTCGCGGAGCGTGAGGCGCGACTCGAGGCGCAGCACGCCGCGGTCGGGAAACAGGTCATCGAGCGCACGCGCCAGCTGGAAGCGGAAGTGGCCGAACGCCGCGCGCGCGAAGCGGAGCTGCAGGCGGCGCGGAGCGCCGCGGAGGCGGCGAGTCGTGCGAAGACCGAGTTCCTTGCGAACATGAGCCACGAGATCCGCACGCCGATGAACGGCGTGCTGGGCTTCACGCATCTGCTGCTCGATACGCAGCTCGATGCCGAGCAACGCGAGCACGTGCAGGTGATTCGCCAATCCGGCGAAACGCTGCTGACCGTGATCAACGACATCTTGGACTTCTCGAAGGTCGAGGCGGGCAAGCTCGCGGTGGAGAACGTGCCGTTCATCCTGCGCCACGCCGCCGAGCAGGTGGTCGAGCTGCTCGCGCCGCAGGCGGAGCAGAAGGGCATCGAGCTCGTACTCCACGTGAGCGGCGATGTACCGGAGACTTTCACGGGCGATGCAGGGCGCGTGCGGCAGGTGCTGCTGAACCTGGTCGGCAACGCCATCAAGTTCACGCGCAAAGGGCACGTGCTCGTCGAGATCGACGTGCTGCGCGCGTTACACGTCGAAGGGCAGGATGAAGCACGCTGCACGATCACTGACACCGGGATCGGCATCCCGCAGGAAAAGCAGTCGCTGCTGTTCCAGCAGTTCACGCAAGCGGACACGTCGACGACACGCGAGTTCGGCGGCACCGGCCTCGGGCTCGCGATTTCGCGACGACTCGTCGAGCTGATGGGCGGCAAGGTCGGCTTCAGCAGCGAGCCGGGCATCGGCTCCAAATTTTGGTTCACGCTGCCCGCGCCGACGGGCGCGGACGCAGCGCCACCCGCGCCGCATGAGCCCTCGGTGCCCGAAGTGGCGGATATGCGTGTGCTGATCGTCGACGATCTCAACGTCAATCGCATGTTGCTCTGTCGGCAGCTCGCCGCATGGGGCATCACGCACGAGGCCGTGGAGTCGGGGGAGCGCGCGCTGGACGCGCTGAAGCGCGCGCAGCGGGAAGGCAAACCGTTCGACGTCGCACTTCTCGATTTCCTCATGCCGGAGATGGACGGTTTCGAGCTAGGCCAGCGCATCAAGGGCGATCCGCTGCTCACGCGTACCTCGCTCGTGATGCTCACCTCGGGCAGCCAGCGCTCGGCGGCCGATGCGTTCCTGCTCGCGGGATTCAGTGTCTTCTTGTGCAAGCCGGTCGTGCGTCCGAGCGAGCTGTTCGATGCGCTGATCAAGGCGTGGAACGCGCATCCGGATCACGTGCACGCCGAAATCCCGCCGCCTCACGCAAAGCCCGCGACGAACGGCGAGGCGGAGGTCGCAGCACACGCTGCGCCGGCGCCGATCGCGAAGTCGGCTGCGCGCTTCAAAGTGCTGATCGCCGAGGACAACACGGTCAATCAGCGCCTCGTGAAGCGGATGCTGGAGAACATGGGCGCTGCGGTCGACGTTGCCGCGGATGGGCGGGAAGCCGTCCTGTGCGCGCAACGCACCGACTACGACGTCGTGCTGATGGACTGCTTCATGCCGGAGATGGACGGCTACGAAGCTACCGCCGAAATTCGGCGCCAGCACGCGGAGCGTGGCGCGCGCCGCGTGCCGATCATCGCGCTCACGGCCAACGCGTTGCCGAGCGACCGCGAGAAATGTCTCGCGGCCGGCATGGACGACTACCTCAGCAAGCCGGTGCGCAAAGAGGACATTCAGGCCGCGCTCGCCCGCTGCGGACTGATGTCGGAACGCGCTCTCGACCACACCGCCATCCACGCATAGCGCATCGATCCTTCACTTCTTCGCGAGCACGTCGTCGGCGATGGGGAAGGCGAGCGCCACGTGATCTTCCTTGCCGACGGCGTGTGTGATGTGACCCTTGCCGCTCGTATCCTCGAGCAGCACGAATTGGCCCGGTAACACGCGCCGCTTCGTGCCGTCGCCCGCCGTGACTTCGACGATGCCGCGCAAGCAGAACATGATCTGACGGCGGGGCGCGATGTGATACGGCTCGGTCGCGCCGGCTTTCAGCGAGAGAATCATCGCGCCCTTCACATCACCGAGCCGGCTCGCCATGAGGCGTCCTTCCGGGCCGGGCCCGTCGAGCGGCGTCAGCTCGATCGTCTCGTCGGCGATGTGCGAGTTGCCGTCCGCGCTCGTGTAGAGCCGGGCGAAGCTGAGTGTTCCGGACGCGGCGGGCTGTGTCATGACGGGCTTCTCATCGGCAGCCGGCAGCTGCGTAGCACTGAAGAGAGCACAGAGACTCAAAGCGGCGACGCCGAGCGCGCGCCTCGTTGGAGCGATCATGGGTCCCCCTTTTTTTGTTGGCGCATCAGCGTGTCACGGACGATTGCGCGCGCGTAGTCGAGGCGGTGTGACGTTCGTGGGGTGGATGAGAGCGTCCGGGGCCGGCGACACGCGCGGTCCTCGCGAATCAGCGGCTTGCGCGAACGCGCGCAAAACCCGTCGGAGCGCGGCGACAAAATCGCAGCTGCGCTGCCTCGCGCGCGGTCCGCGTAGCGTAGTCCTCATCTCTCGTGGATTCAGTGCGTTGGCTCACACTACGCCGGCGCGCGCGCGAATCGGCATAGCTTTTGCTCGATTCTCGGCCGTGCGGTGTCCATCGGGGGCCGCGCGAAGACGAGTCGAGCTGCCCACATCAGCCCATCGCGTCTTCGTTTTGCCCTCGCAAACCCGCGGATCCCGCGCGCGCCGCGTGCGCGCACGGCGAGGCTAAAGGTCGCGGCCCCGTCGTGCGCGCGCCGGCATTTTCTCCCGGCGCATCTCTTCCTCACGTTTGAACGTAGTCACGGTGCAGTCGATACTCACTGCGCCATCCAGGAGAGATCGGGCGCCATGACTCGAGCATGGGTAACGATATTGGGCGCGCTCGGTGTGTGCTGTGCGTGCGGCGCGCACGCGGATCAAGCCGACCCGGGGACGGAGCGCGAAGCGCCGCGCACGCTCTATGAGATCACGCCGTTCGTCGGCTATCGGCTCGGCGGCGATTTCGATGTGGCGAGCTCCGATCAGCACGCGAATTTGGACGATCACGGCTCGTTCGCGCTCGCGTTGGCGGTCCGACGCGACCCGTACTCGCAGTACGAGCTGCTCTACACGCGGGAGGAGACGCAGGTCGAGAAGACTTCCTCCCTCGCACCGCTCGACGTGAACGTCGAGTACTTGCATCTGGGCGGCACGGTCGACGCCGAGGTGGAGAGTGACTTTCCGTTGCACCCCTACATTCTCGGCGGGCTCGGCCTCACGCGGTTCACCGCCGACTCGGGTTCGGACGACACGCGGTTCTCGGTTTCGCTCGGCGGAGGATTGCGTGTGCCGGTGTCGCCGCGCTTCTCGTTGCGCTTCGAAGCACGGGGTTATTTGACGTTCGTCGATACGGACTCGGCGATATTCTGCGCGTCCGGCTCGTTCGGCGGGGTCTGTTCGATTCGCTCGACAGGCTCGACGTTCATTCAATTCGATCTGATGGCCGGCGCGGCCGTCGCGTTCTAGCGAGCGTCAGAGGGTCGGCTGCGGGGGCCCGTGGCGCGCCGTCGCTCCGAAGCCGACACTCAGGCGTTCGCCGCCAGGCGCACCTCGTTACTGCCCGCTTCATGACGCGCCAGTCGATACCGCGCCATCATCTGGTCGAGGCGCCGCGCCGCCTCGGCCATCTCCTGCGACGACGTCGTGGCTTGCTCGACGAGCGACGCATTCTGCTGCGTAATCTGATCCATCTGCGTCACGGCCCGGTTCACCTGCTCGATCCCGGAAGACTGCTCATGCGAGGCCGCCGCAATCTCGGCGACGATGTCGGACACTCTCTTCACCGAAGCAACGATCTGCTCCAGCGTCTCGCCCGACTGGGTCACCAATCGCGACCCATCCTGAACCTTGTGCACACTGTCCTGAATGAGCTCTTTGATCTCGCGCGCCGCCGTCGCCGAGCGTCCCGCGAGGCTGCGCACTTCCGTCGCAACGACGGCGAACCCGCGTCCTTGCTCACCGGCCCGCGCCGCCTCGACCGCCGCATTCAGCGCCAACAGATTCGTCTGAAACGCGATCTCATCGATCACGCCGATGATGTCCGCGATCCGCCGTGACGCCTCGTTGATCTCTTCCATGGCCCGCACGGCCTGCGTCACCACGCCGCCGCCTTTCTCCGCCTGATCGCGCGCAGCCACGGCAAGCTGATTCGCTTGTCCCGCATTATCCGCGTTCTGCTTCACCGTGGACGTCATCTGCTCCATGGACGATGCCGTCTCTTCGAGCGAGCTCGATTGCGCTTCCGTCCGCTGTGACAGATGCCCGCTTCCGGCCGCGATCTCCTTCGCGCCTCGATACACCTCGGTCGCAGCGAGCTGCACCTTCGCGACGATATCGGCCATGTTGTCCACGATCTGATTGACGCCGCGGCTCATGCCTTCGAAGAACCCGCTCTTGCCGGCGAGCGCGAGACGATGTTCGAGGTCGCCGGCGAGCACCGACTTCAACATGTCCTGCAGCTCGCCTTCCATCGCCGCCTGCTGCGTGCGATCCGACCATTCGAGCACGGTGCCGATGCGCTCGCCCGAATCCGCGACTACCGGGTTGGCTTCGATCCGGAACGTGCGTCCGCCGAGCCTGACTTCCTCGCGCTGCTTGCCAGTCAACTGCGTGAGCATCGCGCGCGCCGGCGCGGGATCCTTGTACAGCGCGCCGACATCCGCGCCCACGATCCCGTCCACCGTGAAAGTCGGCAAGTCCTCGCGCAGATCACTTTCGACGGCCCGCATCAGCGTCTCGAAGGTGTGATTGACGTAGATGACCTGCAGCTGCGAATCCGCAACGAGCATGCTCGATGTCGCGTGATCGAGCGCCGCGCGGATGCGGCCACCGACAGTCGCGGCCGCGTTCGCTTCCTCCTGTTTCAACAGCAGGAGCTTCGCCTGCATCCGTTCCAGCGCCGTCAATACTTGGCCCGCTTCGTCCGTGCCGTGATCTTCGATCGCATTGTCGTAGCGACCGGTGGCGATGGAGCTGAACACGGCGACGGCATGGGTCATGGGCCGCGTCATGGCGCGCGTGATCAGAACACTCAGGGCCATCGCGATGGTCAGCAGCACGACGAGCGCCGCGACGTTCACGCGCCGCGCGTTCGTCTGTGACGCGAGACGCTGCTCGAGCTCGTTCATGACCGCGGCGTATGCCGTCGACGACAGGCTCGAAAGCGCATCGCTCAGCGGCGCGCCGAAGTCGTACACCTCGACGCCGCTCGCTTTCACGGGGCCGGCCGCCGGCACGTGCTGCTGCAATGAGGAATCGAAGGAGGCGAATCCCGTCGCCGCCTGCTCGATCGCCGGAAGAATCGAGGTCCGCACGACCTCCGACTCTTGCGCGACCGACCCGACGTGCGCGCGCATGATCTTGAAGTCCGCAGCGATGAGCTGCCGGTGCATCAGAATGCTCCGTGCATCCGCCGGCGATAACGTGCCCGCCAGTGCCGCGCTCGCTCCGAGCATGCGCATGCTGCCGACATGATTCATCACGTCCGGCACTTTGTCCGTGGCCGCGATGATCAGGTAATACGCGGTCGCTTCAGGATCGAGGGACAGCGTGGAGTCCATCCACACCTTCATGTTCAGATCGAAAATCTTCGTGATCACGCGATCATGCCGATCGAGATTCTCTTGCAGCGTGAGTCCGGCCGACTGGGCTTTCAGGGTGTTCCAGTCATCGCGGACGGCACGCCACTGGGCGCTCGTGCCGAACCGCGCGTTCAGCTCCGCGTCGACCGGGTCCATGGCTGCTATCAACCGATCGATCTGGCCGGCCGACGCGGCGACGGCAGATTCGCGCGACTTGTCGCCGCTCAGCAGAGCGTGCACGCTGCCCCGGTGATTCAGCATTTCGCCGAGGATCGCGCCGAGGGGCTGCAGATAGCGGCCGCCGGCGAGCTCCTCGTGAGTCACCTCGATCGCATCGGTGACCGTGCGGATGTAGAACGCGCTCGCCACGGCCGTCGGAATCAGCAGGGCAACGACGAGTAGCGCCAATTTCTGCCACAGCTTCAGATGGCTGAGCGGCTTCATTCTTCAGTCCCTTTTTTGTGCTCAGGCATTACGGCTGTGCAAGTGCCGACTTTAGGCGGGGCGGCGACTCTGTGAGGCGACTCACAAGCGCTGCCGCGTGAAAACCTGGGATGACGGGAACGACAGCCGCGCTCGACGCTTTATCTACGGACTTCGCCCGTGAATGCAAAAGGGCCGAAGCGACCCCAACACCGTCGCCGGCGCGAAAGCGCGCCGTGTAAGAGAGAACCCGTGGACGTCCATGCCAGAACGCTACGGATCGCTGCTGCCGTGGCAGGCATCGTCGTTCTGGTCTTCGTGCTGGTGGCCGCGTTCATGGATTGGAATGCCCTGCGCGGCTCGGTGGCCCGCGTCGCGTCCATGCGGCTCGGCCATCCGGTGCGTATCGAGGGAGACCTCGATGTCCATCTGCTGTCGTTCGAGCCTACGGTCAGCGTCGGCGGTCTCGATATCGGCAACCCCGCTTGGGCCGGCGGCGGTTCGATGGTGCACGCCGAGCGCCTCGTCATCCGCGTGAAGCTGCTGCAGCTGTTCAAGGGTTCGATCATCCTGCCGCTCGTGCGGATCGAGCGGCCGGTCGTCCATCTCGTGCGCGGGAACGACGGACGGATGAACTGGTCGGCGCGCCGCGGCGAGCCGCGTTACGGCCGCGCCCCGAACCTGCCCGTGATCCAGCGGCTCGAAATGGATCCGGGCGCATTCACTTTCCGGGACGTGAAGCGCGAGCTGGAATTTCGCGGCATCGTCAGTGCGCGCGAGGAGGGGGCGGATCGCACGCCGCGACCATTCCGGCTCATCGGCACCGGCACGATGAATGGCGAGCCGTTCCACTTCGACGTGCACGGCGCCTCGCTCATGAGCGCGCGCCGGGATGCAGCCTATCCATTCGAGGCGAACATCACGGCCGATGCCACTCGGGTGGCGGCTCGCGGCACGCTGCCCAAGCCGTTCGACCTGGGTTACATGGACGCGAGCTTCAACATGGCCGGCGCCGACATGTCGGACCTCTATTATCTGAGCGGACTCGCGTTTCCGAACACGCGGCCATATCGGATGACGGGCCGACTCTCGCGCCAGGGCACGCTGATCTCCTTCAGCAACCTCGCCGGCACGATCGGCGACAGCGACATGCGCGGCGATGTGTCCGTCGACCTCGCGCACATGCGGCCGTTGGTGCATGCGGCGGTCACCTCCAAGGCGTTGGATCTCGACGACGCGGCCACGTGGTTCGGCGGCGGCAAACGTCACCCGCAGGCGAAGCAAGCCGACGACGGCCGCATCTTTCCCGATGCTGAGTTGCGCGTGGCGCGCGTGCGCTCGACCGATGTACAGCTGAACTACCAAGCCGCCGAAGTGCATTCCGCGCATCTGCCGATTCGCGCAATGTCGCTGGCGCTCGACATGGCGGACGGCGTGATGAAGTTCGATCCCGTCGCGATCGCGTTACCCCAGGGCGAGATCAAGGGCACCGCGCGCATCGACGCGCGTGAGGACGTTGCCCGCACCGTCCTCGACGCGCGTCTCTTCGGCGTGCAGCTCGTGCAGTTCAAAACGAAGAAGAGCACGAACGCGCCTTTCGAAGGCGTCATGCGCGGCCGCGTGCAACTGACCGGACGCGGCAACTCCGTGCGTCGGTTCATGGCGTCGAGCGACGGCACCGCGACGTTCGTCGTGCCGCGCGGCGCGGTCAGCGATGCGCTCGCCGAAATGAGCGGTGTGAATCTCTCGCGCGGCTTGGGTTTGATGTTCGCGAAAGATCAGGACAAGACGAACGTGCGGTGTGGCGTCGCGAGTCTCAAAGCGGTCGACGGCACGCTGCAGGTTCAGAACTTGGTCTTCGATACGCAGAACGTCATCGTCACGGGCAAGGGCAACATCAGCCTGCAGTCGGAGCGATACGATCTGGAAATTCGCGGCCGGCCGAAGAAGCTGCGGCTGTTTCGCGTCAAGTCGCCGGTTGCCATTCACGGGCCGCTCCTGAAGCCCGCATTGAGTATCGAGGCGGACGGCCACGCGCTCGAGCAGGGCGGGATCGCGGCCGCACTCGCCGCGCTGGCAGGGCCGCTCGGCGCTGTGGTTGCGTTCGTCGATCCGGGACTGGCGAAGGATGCGGACTGTGCATCACTGCTCGCAGACGCCAAAGCCGCCGGCGCACCGGTGAAGACTGCGGAAATCCAAAGCGTTCCACGGCATTGAATTGCGCCGCGCGCCGCACTGGCCATTCGGCTGATGCACGCGGCCGTTGAATTTCCGAAGCTGGTCTCCACTTGTTCACGTTCGGAGACCTCCATGAGCCTCGCCGCCTTTTCTGCTGACCTCGCTCGCCTCGTCGAGCAGACCGCGCCCAGCGTCGTGGCGCTGCAAGCGCGGCGGTCCTATCCCTCGTCGGGCGTCATCGTGCAGCCCGGCGTCGTCATCACGGCCGCGCATACTTTGCGTCGCGAGGACGGCATCGCTGCGCTCAACCCCGACGGCTCGACCACGTCCGCCACACTCGTCGGTGTCGATCCGACCACCGACATCGCGGTCCTGCGCCTCGACTCTGCGCAAGGCACGCCCATTGCGTTCGGAGATGCGGCGGAGGTGAAGCCCGGCCACTTCGTCGTTGCGGTCGCGCGCAGTGCCGACGGCTCGGTCGCAGCAAGCGCGGGCATCGTCGCGAGCACGGGAGGTGAATGGCGCACTTGGCGGGGCGGTCACATCGATCGCCGAATTCAGCTCGACGGCGGGCTGTGGGGCGGGTTCTCCGGTGGACCGGTCGTCGGCGCGCACGGTGGCGTGATCGGCATCGGCACTTCGGCGCTGTCGCGCGGGCGTGCGGTGGTGATTCCCGGTTCGGTTCTTCAGCGCGTGAGCGATCAACTGCTCGCGCGTGGCCGCGTGTCTCACGCGTATATCGGTGCAGCCGTGCAGCCCGTCGAGTTGCCGAGTGGGCTGCGCTCGCAGCTCAACATCGCTGGAACGCATGGTCTGATCGTCATTTCGACGGTCGCTCAGGGGCCGGCGGAAGCCGCCGGCATCACGCTCGGGGACACGCTGCTCACCTTGAACGACAGGCCGCTGAAGGAGGTCGACGATCTGAAGGCTGCGCTCAGCGCGGATCGCATCGGCCAGCCCGTGAGAGTGGCGTTCCTGCGCGGCGGGCAGCTCGCGACCATCGACGTCGTCGTCGGCGAGCGGCCGCGCGGGCGCTGAGCGCGCCGTTCACATGCTTCGAGTCGCCATCGTCGCCGAGTCTGCGCGTCTGCGAAGCGAGCTCGACGATGTGTTGCGCGAGGCCGGACGCTTCGAGAGCGCGCCGGTCGAGGTGGCGGACGTCGTGGTGAGCGACGCCGCGACGGGGTCTTTCAGCTCGCGAGCCCCTGACGACGCCGGTGCGGCGCTCGTTCTGCTCTCGGACGACGACGAACTGGTTGCGACGCTGCGCCCGTTTCGCACGGGCATCGCGTTACTGCCGACGACCGCCACGGCGGAGCAAATCGTTGCCGCCGTCGACGCCGCGGCGGCGGGACTGGTGGTGTTACACGCCGATCATGCGGGCTCGCTGACGGCGGCTCCCTCTGACGACCCGCTGACGCCGCGCGAGCGGGAGGTCTTGCAGATGCTGGCTGCGGGCCTCGGAAACAAGGAAATCGCGGGCCGCCTGCACATTTCCGACCACACGGCGAAGTTCCACGTCTCGCAGATCCTCGCCAAGCTCGGCGCCGCATCCCGCGCCGAAGCCGTGTCCATCGCCATGCGCCGCGGTCTCGTGCCGCTCTGACGGGTCCCGCAGGGGCTCAACAGCTCCGCACGACGTAGCCGCCCGATTTGCCTTCGCGTTCGAGGCTCACGAGCCGGCGGGTCGCGGCCTCTTCGAGCAGCTCGTTGAACGAGCGGAAGCCGTAGTAGCGCTCGTTGAAGCCCGGGCGGCGGCGCTTCAGCGCTTGTTTCACCATCGAGCTCCACACCTTCTCGTCGTCGCCGCGCTCGGCGATGAGCGCTTCGAGCGTTTCCAGCACGAGGTCGAAGGCTTCGTGCTTCTTGTCAGGGTCCTTGCCGTCCGCGGCCGAGTGCGCGGCCTGGCCAGCCGGATGGGCCGGGACCTCCTCCTCGCTATGCCCACTCTTGGCGGCCTTCGGAGTCGCCTTCGCCGCCGTTTTCTTCGCCCGGCGCGTGGGCCGCTTCAGCTCCCGCACCAGATCGTCGTAATAGATGAATTCGTTACATCGCTGCACGAGCATATCCGACGTCGAGTTCTTGACCCCGACGCCGATGACACCCTTGTTGTTCTCGAGGAGCTTGGTCACGAGCGGCGAGAAGTCCGAATCGCCGCTGACGATGACGAACGTATCGACGTGCGGCTTCATGTAGCACAGGTCGAGCGCGTCCACGACCATGCGGATGTCCGCTGAATTCTTGCCCGACTGGCTCACGTGCGGAATGTCGATGAGCTCGAACCCGGCCTGATGCATGGCGACCTTGAAGTCCTTGTAGCGCGTCCAATCGCAGTACGCCTTGCGTACGACGATGCTGCCTTTCAGCAGGACCCGCTCGATGACGAGATCGATGTCGAGTTGCGGGTAGTGCGCATCGCGCACGCCGAGCGCGATGTTCTCGAAGTCGCAGAACAGCGCGATGTTGCGATTGTCGGTCTGAGGGTTCATCGGGCGAGTGTAACACCCGTGGAACGGATGCCCGCCCAATGGCCCGCCGGCGGCGACGCCCTGGAGGCGGCGACCCCGCTCACTGCATGCTTTCGGGTAGCGGTTCTTCGCCGAGACGATGCGCGAACGCAGTCTCGTGCACATGGGCCAGCACACGCCGGGCTTGGTCCGGGCTACAGATGCCCGCATGCATGAAGATCCGAAGGGCGCCGCCGACGTGCTCGGCCAACGCCGCGATGATGACGAGATCCTCGTACCGGGCAGCGAGCCGCGGCAGCACTGCGTTCAGATCGTCCACGCAGGACAGGACGTCCTCGGCGAATTTCTCTTCAACAGTCGGCATGTCCGATCTCCCTGGCCATGGCGAAATCCCACGAACGGCACGCACCTTAGGAGGACAGCCCAGGGCGCTCCACATACATTCGTGGTGTAAATGTATAGAAATGGACTTGTCGACTATATGCCGTGGACCGAAAGCCTCAATGCGCCGAATCATGGCGGCACAATGCGAGCGGATCAAGTGTCGGCTGCGTTCGGTCGAGTGCTGCGCGAACAGCGTGTGACCGCAGGCGTTTCCCAGGAAGCATTGGCGTTGAGTGCCGACGTCGACCGCACCTTCGTCAGCCAGATCGAGCGCGGTATCCGCCAACCGACGCTCACTACCCTGTGCAAGCTGGCCCGGGCCCTGGATGTCCAGCCATCGACGTTGGTCTCGCGCATGGAGCGCCTCCTCCGCTGAGCCCGAGTACTCATTTCAGAGCACCGTCTCGATTATCGTGAGTGACCCCGGCAAAACGTGACGGGCATCACCTTTGCGCCCTCAAAGGGTGCGCTGCGCTGCCGTAAAGGTCAGAGCGCCAGGTACTTACGCAATGAGAGGGGGGCGCACGCTTGCGCACCCGCATCCTCACCTTCACGGCTTTCGGCGCCCTGCTGCTGACCCTCGGGGCGTTCTTCGCCACCGACGCGGTCGTGAGGCGCAGCTTCGATTCCATCGAGGCCGAGACCATCCACCACCGTGACGAGCTTGCCCGGCTGGACGAGGAGCGCGCCCGGCACGGCATCGATCGCGCGCGCGACCTGCGGGTGCTGGCCGCCATCAGCCATCACGATGCGATCGAGACGGGTCGGGGCAACGTCAAGCTGCTCATCGTGGTGCTCCTCGCCGGCTTCGCCCTCGTCACCTTTCTGCTGGTTGCGATCCTCAATCGGAGCTGGCGCGTGCGCGAGAGCTCGCAACGGCAGCGGCTCGAGCAACAGCGGAAGATCTCCCGGCTGGCCCGGCGTGACGCGCTGACCGGATTGCCGAACCGCTTCCATCTGCAGCGCCTGTTGCCGCGCCTGATCGCTCGCGCCGCGCGCGACCACTCGCGGCTCGCGTTGCTGTACATCGACCTCGATCACTTCAAGAACGTGAACGACTCGCTCGGGCACGGCATCGGCGACCGCCTGATCGACTCCATCGCACAGCGGCTGCGCACCTCGGTGGCCGGCAACGATCTCGTGGTGCGCATGGGCGGCGATGAGTTCGTCGTCGTCGCGAACGGATTGCCGAGCGCGAGCGTGGTCGACTCGATCGCGCGGCGCATTCGCACGGAGCTGAGCGTACCGGTGGACCTCGACGGCGTGTCGTTGAGCGTCTCGCCGAGCATCGGCATCAGCGTCTTCCCGGACGACAGCGCCACGCCCGAGCAGTTGCTGAAGCACGCGGACATCGCGCTCTATCAGGCCAAGGAACGCGGCCGAAGCAATCACATGTTCTTCACCAGCGAGATGAACGCGCGCTTGAGCGAGCGGCTCGGCATGGAGCGCGCGCTGCGCCGGGCAATCGAGCGGGGCGAGCTGTTCGTCGAGTATCAGCCGTCGTTCGATCTGCGCACGCTGCGGCCGGTGAGCTTCGAGGCGCTCGTGCGCTGGCGCACGCAGGAGGGCACGCTGGTGCCGCCGTCGCAGTTCATTCCCGTCGCGGAGCACAGCGGCGCGATCGTCGAAATCGGCGAGTGGGTGTTGCGGCGAGTGTGCGATCAGCTGGCGCAGTGGCAGCGCGAACAGCTGCCGTTGTTGCCGGTATCGGTGAACCTGTCGGTGCGCCAGTTCGAGCAGCCGGGGCTCGCAGATTCGGTGGCGCAGATCGTGCGCACCGCGGGCATCGAGAGCCGCTTGGTGCACTTCGAAATCACCGAAACCGGCGCGATGCAGACCTCCGAGCAGAACCTCGGCGCCCTGCATGCGCTCCGCCATCTCGGGTGCCGCATTCTCGTCGACGATTTCGGTACAGGGTATTCGAGCCTGAGCTATCTGAAGCACTTGCCGATCGACACGCTGAAGATCGATCGCGCCTTCGTGCGCGACATGGCGGCAGATGCGAACGATGCCGCCATCGTCAGCGCCATCGTCGGCATCGGCAAGAGTCTCGGCTTGCATCTGGTGGCCGAGGGCATCGAGTCCGCCGAGCAGCTCGAATGTTTGCGCACGCTCGGCTGCGGAGCGGGGCAGGGCTTCTTTTTCAGTCCGCCGATTGCGGCAGACCGCTGCTCGCTGCTGTTGGACGAATTGCGCGCACACCGCGCCACCGAGAGCACCCGACAGGTGCGCGTGCTGGACGTCGCGGAGACGTAAACCGTTTCCCGGGCCGTGCCTGTTACACTGCCTGCCGTTTGCGCCGATTGGCAGGGCGAGGCATGGCGAAAGCAAAGAAAACAAGAACAACCGGCGGCACGATAACGCGCGAGGCCGCGGAAGAAGCGGTCCGGACGCTGCTCACGTGGGCCGGCGACGATCCGAGCCGCGAAGGGCTGCTCGAAACGCCGAAGCGCGTCGTGAACGCGTACAAGGACTGGTTCTCCGGCTACGCCATCGATCCGGCGGAATATCTGCGGCGCACGTTCGAGGAAGTCGGCGGCTACGACGAAATGATCGTCCTGCGCGACATCACCTTCGAATCCCACTGCGAGCATCACATGGCGCCGATCATCGGGCGCGTGCATGTCGGCTATCTGCCGACCAACAAGGTCGTCGGCATCAGCAAGCTCGCACGTGTCGTGGATGGCTACGCGCGGCGCTTTCAAGTGCAGGAGAAGCTCACTGCGCAGGTCGCCGGCTGTATTCACGAGGTGCTGAAGCCGCGCGGTGTGGGCGTCGTGATCGACGCGGTTCACCAGTGCATGACGACACGCGGCGTCCACAAGCGCGCGGTGTCCATGATCACCAGCCGCATGATGGGCACGTTTCGCGAGGACGCGCGTACCCGCGCGGAGTTCTTGCAGTTCATCGACATTCGCGGCGCGCGCGAGATATAGCGGGTCGGGCCGAACATTGGGCGTGCTCCGCGTCCGCGCGCGCATCGTCGAAACGGCTGCGCGACGCGTTGGACAGGGCCTGCGCGCCCGGAGGGCGCGACATCCCGGCAGCCTCGCTGAGACTACGCCGCGTCGCCGCTGCGGGACGCGCGCTTGCGGTCGGTCTCCTTGAGGAAGCGCTTGCGCACGCGAATCGACTCGGGGGTGATCTCCACCAGCTCGTCGTCCGCGATGAACTCCACGGCGTACTCGAGTGTCAGCGGAATCGGCGGCGTCAGCAGAATCGCGTCGTCCTTGCCGGCGGCGCGGATGTTCGTGAGCTTCTTGGTCTTGATGGGATTCACGACGAGATCGTTCTCACGGCTGTGGATGCCGATGATCATCCCCTCGTACAGCTTCTCGCCCGGGCTGACGAAGAGGCGACCGCGCTCCTGCAGATTCCACAGTGCGTAGGCCACGGCATCCCCTTGCTCATTGCTGATGAGCACGCCGTTGCGCCGCTCCGGGATATCCCCCTTCACCGGCGCGAACTCGTCGAACACGTGACTGATGAGGCCCGTGCCGCGCGTCAGCGTCATGAACTCGCCGTGAAAGCCGATGAGCCCGCGCGCCGGTACCCGGTATTCCAGGCGCGTGCGGCCGCGGCCGTCGACGGCCATGTCGGCGAGCTCGGCCCGGCGCTCGCCCAACGCCTCCATCACGGAGCCTTGATGCGACTCTTCTATATCTACCGTCAGCGCCTCGTAGGGCTCGTGCGTGACGCCGTCCACCACCTTCGTCAGCACCTGCGGCCGAGAGACGGCGAGCTCGTAGCCTTCGCGGCGCATGGTTTCGAGGAGGATGGTGAGGTGCAGCTCGCCGCGACCCTGTACGCGGAACACGTCCGGCTCGTCCGTGTCCTCGACGCGCAGGGCGACGTTGCTCTGCAGCTCGCGCTGGAGCCGCTCGCGGATCTGGCGGCTGGTCACGAACTTGCCCTCGCGCCCGGCGAGCGGCGACGTGTTGACCTGGAAGTTCATGGCGATGGTCGGCTCATCGACGCGGATCGGTGGCAGACCTTCCGGCGCCTCGGGGTCGCACACCGTCAGGCCGATGTTCACCTCGTCGATGCCCGTGACCGCGACGATGTCACCGGCAAACGCCTCGTCCACCGGTGAGCGCTCGAGGCCGCTGAACGTCAGCACCTGACCGATTTTCGCCGTACCGCGGTCCTCGTAGCCGTAGCGGAGCGCCACGTTCTGCCCCGGCTTGATCGACCCGCGCCGGATGCGGCCGATGCCGATGCGGCCGACATAGGAGTTGTAGTCGAGGGTCGAGATCTGGAACTGCAGCGGCGCCTCGGCGTCCGCCTTCGGCGGCGGCACATGCTTCAGGACCGCTTCGAACAGCGCGTCCATGTTCGGCTGGCGCTCGGTGTAATCCGTGCTGGCCCAGCCTTGCAGGGCCGAGGCGTAGATGACCGGGAAGTCCAGCTGCTCGTCGGTCGCGCCGAGCTTGTCGAAGAGCTCGAAGGTGTGGTCGACCACCCAGCCCGGGCGAGCCCCCGGCCGGTCGATCTTGTTGACGACCACGATCGCCTTGTGCCCGAGAGCGAGCGCCTTGCGGGTCACGAAACGCGTCTGGGGCATTGGCCCCTCGACGGCGTCCACCAGCAGCAGTACGCCGTCCACCATGGACAGGACCCGCTCGACCTCGCCGCCGAAATCCGCGTGCCCCGGTGTGTCCACGATGTTGATACGGGTGCCGCCGTACTCGATCGCACAGTTCTTGGCCAGGATGGTGATGCCGCGCTCACGCTCGATGTCGTTCGAGTCCATGACCCGCTCCACGACTTTCTCGTGCGCGGCGAAGGTGCCGGACTGCCGGAGGAGGCAGTCGACGAGGGTCGTCTTGCCATGGTCGACGTGCGCAATGATCGCGATGTTGCGGATGGGGCGTTGCATGGGAACCGGGTTGGGGTGGGGCTCGGCCGGGAAGCCGGGCTAAAAAAGGGTGCGCAGGGTACCAGATTCGCCCGCCGCCCGCCCCGAACGCCCGGATGAGCGTTTCTCACGCTCGGCACCGCCCGTGTCGACCGCACCCGGGAATCCCGGATACCGCATTTGTGACAGTGGGTCCCATTGGTGACATCGCACGACCGGCGGTTTCATCCAGCGGAATCCCGTGGCCGGCCCGGCGGGTCGTCGCTGGCAGGAAATCCCTTGGCGGGTCCGCCGCACCCGCGGCATTCCGTCGCCCAAGTCAAGGCGATCAGCCGGGGATGGATGCAGGGTGGATCAAATTTGGCGACACGGCCGACGAGGCGAGCGTCCGGCGCGCCGAGACGAAGACGGACGACTTCGCGCATCAGCAATGCGGCACCGAACTGCGCAACAGACTTAAGTCGGGTGTCTGGATTCAGAGTCGCCCGCGGCGCATGCGACACGCACGTACAGGTCGGCGTGTCGCGCTCATTGTCGGGACTAAAGTCCCAGCTTCGAGCTGACTGACATTCGAAGCAGGGTGACTCGAGGGGAACAACGAGCGGACCGAGTTCTACTCGGCCGCCGGATATCCACGCGAACAGGATGGGCGAGCGACTCGCGAGCGCGCGCCGATTCGCGTCTGCGAACGACGACGTGCACGCATAGTCGCTGCACGCGAGCACGAGCGGACGCGCTTGGTAACTCGCGCAGTCACCGTCCGGCGACAGCCCGAGCAGTCGCAGTTGCATGCGCACGGCGGCGGCGAGATGGCCGACGCCGAGCACGGAAATTTCGAGCGCCTCGCGTGTCATGCGCGCGCATACTACGAGAGCGGCGCGCCGCGGCCGATGCGCAAAAGTGCTGCAATTATCGAGAAATTCAGCGCTGCGGCGCAGTGCGCCGGGCACGCGCAGCGCTCAGCGGCGCGCCCCGAACTGGAGCGCGCGGGTCGCGAGACGTACCTCGAAGAGGAACACGCCGAACGATGCGGTGAGACATACCATCGCGAGCACGAAGAGAATGGCTATGAGAGCAGACAAGTTGACGGCGATGAACGCGCTCGCGAAAAGAGACATCACCACGAGCGATACGAGCAGGGCGGCTATGGTACAGAGCGTGATCGCGATGTTTATGTAATGTGCGCGGCGCGCGAGCGCGCGTAGACTATCCGCCGTCGACTCCATCCGTGTTGCGTCGGTGTGCGTGAGTTGTTCGAGGAAGCGCGCCCGATCCACGATGCGAGCGAGACGATTGGTGAGCACTCCCAAGGTGACTCCAACTCCGGACAGGAGAAAAACTGGCGCCACCGCGGACTGAATCAAATGTACGATGTCCATGGCAGGTATCATACGGAACACGCACCGCAACATCCGGTGTGCTAGAGTCGCCCCGCTTTTTGTTTGAACGATTGCCGCCCCCTGACGCGGCAGAGGCCGAAGCAATATGGCTCGGAAGAAGCCTTCTCGTCGCGCGGAGCGCGACACGGACGAACTGCTGAAGAATGACGGACCGGCCGAAGAGGCGACGGCGCTCGCTATCAAGCGAGAGCTCGCCTCCGAACTGCATCGGGCCATGAAGAAGCAGAAGATGTCCCAGTCGGAGCTCGCTCGTCGCATGCGCACGAGTCGCGCCGTGGTTCATCGTCTGCTGAAGCGTGACGACCCGTCCGTGACCCTCTCGACGATCAGTCGGGCCGCGGTTGCGCTAGGTCGGGCCGTCAAGGTTCGCATCAAGAACTGACGACGTTCGTCGGCGTTGAGCCGGGGACATGCTGCGGGTCGGGCGGCATGGGAACGTGTCGGCCGCGACTTTACATGCCCTTCTAAATGCCCCCTCGGGGCAGCGCATCCACGGGGGTTGCCGGGGCGAAGCGCGGTGCGCGCTGAGCCCAATGCAGTGCCTCGATGGACCTTCAACGCGCTAAAGGATCAGCGCTTCGCGGACGCCCTCGGGCCACCGTGGCCGTCTAGAATCACGCCAGTCGCATGGCCACCGAACCGAAGTCGATACGGGAGGCGGCGCTCCTCGCGGAGTGCCACGCCCGCGCCGTTGCGCTCCTGAAGCGAAATTCAACGCCTGCGGGCATGCTCGCGGCGTTACCGTCTGCGCGCGCTCACAAGCGCGGCTATACGGCCATCTTCGGCCGCGACGCCGCCGTGTGCGCGCTCGGCATGGCCGTGTCCGGCGATGCGCAGCTCGAGCGCGCCGCCGCCGTCGGGTTGCACACGCTCGCGGAACATCAAGCGCCGAACGGTCAGATCCCCAAGTTCGTCGACGTGAGCCGGCGCGAAGCCGACTTCTGGTATCTCGGCTGCATCGACTCGACGCTGTGGTGGCTCATCGCGATCGCGTATCTCGATGAGCGCGGCCTGCCGCGCGGCCTGAAGCGTCGCTACAAAGAGCAGATTCGGCTCGCGCTGCAGTGGTTGATGGCGCAAGAGCACCAACGCTTCTTTCTGCTGCAACAGAACGAAGCGAGCGACTGGGCGGACATCATGCCGCGCTCCGGCTTCGTGCTGTACACGAACGCGCTCTGGTATCACGTGAAGCAGCTCTATGGCCTGCCGCACGCAGACGCGACGCGCGCCAACTTCAACGGACTCTTTCATCCCTTCTCCGCCGGCATCGCCGAGTATCGCCGCGCGCGTCTGCTCAACGAGTACGTGTTGCGCAAGACGCGCAACCGCGACTTGTATTTGAGCTTCGTCAACTTCTCCTTCTTCGGTGACGAAGGCGACACATTCGGCAACGCTCTCGCTCTTCTGTATGGACTCGCGGACGAGGCGCGCGCCGCGCAGATCATTCGCGCGCTGTTGCGTCATCGCGTGCACGATCCTCATCCCGTGCGCGCGGTGATCCGTCCCATCCGCAAGCAGAGCGCGCTGTGGCGGCCGTACATGGCGCGCCATCGACAGAATTCAGCTTGGCAGTATCACAACGGCGGCATCTGGCCGATGGTCGGCGCCTTCTGGATCGCCGCGCTCTGTGCGCACGGCCGCGAGCGCGAGGCGCGTTCGAGTCTCATACAGCTTGCGCGGGCCTGCGCGCTGGATCATTGGGGCTTCACCGAGTGGCTGCACGGTAAGTCGTTGTCTGCGCGCGGGATGCGCGGCCAATCGTGGAATGCAGCGGGATTTCTCTTCGCGTACCACTCGGTCGCTTTTCGATACGGATAACGGAACAGAGAATCCGTTTCGTCTTACTGAATAGTGGCCAGGGGGGCGCCTTGGACGAAGTGATGAACCTGCTGGCCCAGCTCGGGCTCGGCACCGCGGCGCGTCCCGTCTACGAAATGATCATGGATCTCGAGGCGGGTGCCATGACTCCACCGCAGCTCGAGCAAGCGATTCGCAGCATTCTCACATTGCATGGCTGCGAAGCCTGCGCAGATGCCGTCATCGCCGCGCTCGCCGAGGTGAAGTTCGCAGGCCTGCAGGCGCAAGCACTCGAGCGGCGACGCAGTCGCGGCTGCAGATGAGCCCCGGTGACCGTGTCAGAGTTTGGTTGGACATAGACAGTGGCATTTGCCCCGACCATCAGCACCATGGGGTTGCGCGCACGGGAGGGGCGAAATGCAGGGACCGGAGGATTTCGACTTCATGGCAGCAGTTGCAATGCCCACCGTTCAGCACTTGCTGAACGGCAGCCTCGATGCACTTCGCGAAGCGATCAACAGTGCATCGGCCGAACAAGAACCAACGCGCTGGATCGTATCGCATTTGATCCTCGGATCCGCGCTGCGCTTGCGAGCGACGCGCGCGTCGGATGAAGAGCGTTTGCGAATGTATTCCGAAGCGCTGCAGGCGTTCGATACGGCACTCGCCGTGTGCTGCGAGCGTCGGCAAGCGCGGCTGCTAGCTGCCGTCGGCAGCAACAGTTTCGCGGCTCAACAGGCGTTGTGTGGTGGCTCGGATGGCGTGCAACTCGTCGTCGACGGCGTCAAGGTTCCGATCGACGAGGGCAACGAGATGCTCGAACGCGCGGTGCGCGTGTTTCGCGAGACTTGCGCGAAGACCAATCGCAAGCACGCGTTGCCGATTTGGTTCATCAGCATGAGCAATCTCGGTTGCGCGCTGACGCTGCTCGGTCGTCGCACTAGCGGTCCTGCCGGCACGACGTTGCTCGAAGAAGCGGTCGACGTGATGCACGACGCTTTGCGCGTTCCCTCGATCGAGAAACTCGCTCCCGAACGCGCGACGATGCAGGTGAATTTGGCGGAAGCGCTGCAAGCCCTCGCCGAGCGCGCCATGCCGGCAGAGAGCCTGCGCTACCTCGAAGACGCGGCCCATTGGCTGTGTGCGGCACTGTCGCACTTTGCGCCCGCCGAGTACCGCTGGTTGCTCCAGCTCGATCGCGGAACGATGTTCAGCTGATTCATCGGAAAGATCGCCGGCGCGAGGTTTCCCGGCCTGCGCTTCAGTCGGTCTCGGCAGCGACGATCGACGCAAGCTGCTCCGTTGCGCGCAGCCGATCGAGCACGGGCTTGTCGCTCACGAGCAAACCATCCCGCACTACGAGCATCCGCGTACAGAAGCGCGCGATGCTCAACTCGTGCGTCACCATGACGATGGTCATGCCCCCATCGTTCAGCTGCTGAAAGAGCTCGATGATCTCGAGCGAGGTCTTGGAATCCAGATTGCCCGTCGGCTCGTCCGCGAGAATCAGCTCGGGCGCGTTGACGAGGGCGCGTGCGATGGCGACGCGCTGCTGCTGACCGCCCGAGAGCTGATTCGGAAAATGATGCGCGCGGGTGGCGAGCCCGACGCGCTCGAGCTCCTTCAGGGCGCGCGCCGCGACTTCAGCCGCGGGCGTGCGCCGGGTCCCGCAGAGCATGGGCAGCTCGACGTTCTCGAGCGCCGTCGTGCGACTCAGCAAGTTGAAGCCCTGAAACACGAAGCCGATTTTGCGATTCCGCAGATCGGCGAGCTGGTCGCGATCCAGCGTGCGCACGTCGACACCGTCCAGGCGATACGTCCCCTCCGAGGGGCGATCGAGGGCCCCGAGGATGTTCATCAACGTGGATTTGCCCGAGCCGCTGGCACCCATGATGGCGACGAGCTCGCCGCGGCGGACGCGCAACGAAATGCCGCGCACGGCGTGCACCGGCACGTCCGCCGTGAGGTAGGTTTTGCGGAGCCCTTCGAGCTCGACGATGATCGGAAGAGAATCCGGCAGCTCCGCCGGCATTCCGCTTTGCGTGCCGTTCGCGACCGGCTTGTGTGCGTTAGAAAACAACGTCTTCATCGCCGGCCTCCATGCCCGTCCGCGGCGAGCTTATGACGAGTTCGATCGACCCGCCATCGGTGCCGCGCTGGCCGCGCGCGGAGGTGCGTCTCCATTTGAAGTCCAACGACGGACACTGGGCTGCAGCAATTGCCTCTTGCGCAGCGTAGCTCGCCGGCGTAATCGTCGACTCTGGCTGCACGCGCGGCAGCACTCACGGAAGAGGGCGGCTCATGAGCACGGAATGCATTCCCGGCGACGACGCGCGCTGGCGCAATCTCATCACCAAGGAGTGCAGTGACACTCCGCCACCCCCGGGCGAGCTCGATTGGGTCCAAGAGCCGACCAGCTCCGTCGATTGACGGATGCGGCTCGCGAATAGCCCTGGGCTGCTGGCCGCGCTGCTCGGCAGCGCGTGCGCGCTCGTGTGCGCGCCAGCCGAAGCGCAAAACGAGCCCGCGCCGCCCGCAGCGCCGGCGGCGCAATCGCCGTCCACGGCGGTCGAGCCGTTTCGCTCGACTGAAACGCCGCTGACGCTCGGCGAATGCGTGCGCCGAGCGCTGTCGCGCGGCTTCGATCTCGAGCTCCAGCAGCACGACCTCGCGATCGCGCGCGAGGACGTGCCCATCGCCGAGAGCCTGTTCGATCCCGTCCTGTCGGCGGACGGCGCCAAGAACCGCGACCGCACGGCGCGCGATTCCGATCTGCTGCCCGGTCTGCGCAGCAGCGGCGTCGCCTCGCATATCGGTGTCGATCAACGGCTTCGCAGCGGCGCGACCGTCACGCTCGGCAGCAGCCTCAATCGCTACGAATCCAATCAACCCGTGACAACGATCAACGGCAACACGCTGACCACATTGCCGAGCAATTTGACCTACACCAACGGCCTGACACTGGGCGTCACGCAGCCATTGCTCAAAGGCTTCGGCGCCATCAACGCGATTCCCATCAGGCAAGCCGAAATCGGCATCGATATCGCCGAGCAGACGTATGAAGAACGCGCGCTCGAGGTCATTCGACAAACCGAGACGGCGTATTACTCACTGACGGGCGCTCGCGATCGGCTGTCCGTACTGAGAACGAGCCAGCGCCTCGCCGAACGATTGCTGGAGGAAGCGCGAGCGCGTCACGACGCCGGCATGGGCACGAAGCTCGACCTGCTCGAAGCGCAGGTCGGCATCGCGAACGCGCGCCTGAACGTGCTGCAGGCGGAGAACACCGTGCGTTCGGACGAGGATCAGGTTCACAGACTGATCGGTCGCTTCGAATTCGATGCGCCGCTCGGCCCAACGGTGGTCGAGGAGAGCGCGCCCGATCCACTGCCGACAGTCGTCGCCTCGTACGCGCAGGCACTCGAGCATCAGCCGGGCTTGCGGAGCGCGCGCTCGGCGTTGGAGCTCTCGAAGCTGCAACTGGCGCTTGCGAAAGACGATCTGAAACCGGCCGTGGATATCGGTGTCACGCTCGGCATTGTGGGCGATGACCGCGGCAACGATCGCGCATGGTCGAACGTGTTCGAGCCCGAGCGCAGCGCGTGGCAGGCGGGGCTCAATCTCAGCTATCCGCTCGGACGCGTCGGCGAAAAGGCGCGTTTTCGACAGGCGGGCCGCGCGCTGCTGCGCGATGAGTTGGCGGTTCACCAGCTCGAGCAGAACACGCTCGTCGCGATTCGCGACGCGATCCGCGGACTCGAGACCAGTCGCGAGAGCATTCGTATTGCCTCTCTCGCGGCGAATTACGCACAAGAGCAGTACGAGGCGGAACGCATGCGCTACCAATCCGGACTCTCGACCAGCCGGCGAGTGCTCGAAGCACAGGAGGATCTCGAAGGGGCGCGTGTTGCGGAAGTGCAGGCCAAGCTCGGTCTGCGCACCTCGCTCTCGACCTTGTATCGTTTGGAAGGCAGCTCGCTCACGCGCTACGGAATCACGCTGCGCCCCGATGTGCGTTGATCCCTCGAGGACGGCCCCGGCGGCGAGCCATGAGCAAACCGGCCGCCGGGGCCGCGCCCCGTGAGAGGAAGACCGTGAGGTCCGCTCTCAAAGTGTCTCCGCAGTTGCAGAGCTATTGATGAACCGCGTGCGCTGACATTAATGGGGACGCTACTGCACGGACCTTGGCGACTGCAAGAGTCGCAGCGCTCCATTCCCTAGCAGTGACCTTGGATTATCCGCTCGAAGCCGCGCGCCGGCCAGTGCGTGCGAGATGTACGCGATCGAGGGCATCCCCTCGCGAATCGCCTGGCATAGACTAGCGGCCGCTCCTCGTGGCCATGGAAGGGCACTGCATGAGTCGGCTGGCGCCGGGCTGGCGCACATTCGCGGTCGTGACGCTGGGCGTGGTGCTCCTTGCCGTCGTATTGACCGCAGCAAAGAAGGATCCCGATCCCGCTGCGCGCTATACGGTTTCGCGCGTCACGCGCGGCGACCTCGTGCAGTCGGTGCGCACGATCGGCCAGCTGAGCCCGTGGTCGACGGTCGAAGTGAGCAGCCAGATTTCCGGTCTGGTCACGCAAGTCGCGGCGGATTTCAACGAGCCCGTGAGGAAGGGCCAGCTGCTCGCGCGCATCGATCCGTCCACCTATGAGCAGAAGCTGCGCCAGGCGCGCGCGGATCTCGAAGCCGCACAAGCCAATCATCGACTCACCGAGCTGCGCTCGCAGCGCCTGCGCGGCTTGCGCAAGCAGGACCTCGTCACGCAACAGGAGTACGACGACTCCGAAGCGCTGTACCAACAATCCCAAGCCACGTTGCTCACGCGTCAAGCCGCGTTGGAGAACGCCCGCGTCGATCTCGAGCGCTGCGCGATCACCTCGCCGATCGACGGCGTCGTCATCTACAAGCAAGTCGAAGTCGGCAAGACCGTCGTCGCGAGCTTCAGCGCGCCGACGCTCTTCGTGATCGCGCAGGATCTCAGGAAGATGCGCGTGATCGCGCCCATCAACGAGGTGGACATCGGCCAGGTGGCGGTCGGGCAGCCCGTGACGTTCACCGTCGATGCGATACCGGATCACACGTTCGAGGGGCGGCTCGCGCAGCTGCGCAGCCCATACACGCCGTCGGAGAAGCAACAGTCGCAGCAGAGCGGGCAGCAGAGCTCGATTCCCAACTTCGACGCCGTGATCGAAGTGAACAACAAGGACCTGTTGCTGCGGCCGAGCCTCACGGCGAATGTGTCGATCATCATCGATCGGCATCGCGACGTGCTCCTGATTCCAAACAGCGCGCTGCGCGTGTCGCTGCCCGAGATCGAAGCGCCGGCGCCGGCCGCGTCGGACAGCTCGAGCGCGACGGTCTACAAGTTGCGCGACGGCAATCGCAACGGCGTGCCCGAACCGGCCACCGTGAAGCTCGGCGTCAGCGACCGCATTTCGACTCAGGTATTGAGCGGCCTGCGGCTCGGCGACGAGATCGTGACCGGCGTGCCCGCGACGCGCGACTACGGCCCACAGCGACCCTTCTGATATCGAGGAGAGCACGGATGCCGCAATCAAGAGCGGAGAAGTGGCAGTCACTGCGTGAGGTGACCGAGCTCATTTGGGTGGGTGCGACGCGCTATGTGAAAGTGCGGCTTGGGTTGGCGTTGCTCATTGTCGCGGCGAGCTCGGTCGTCACGGCGCTCGGCCCCGTCGCACTCAAGTTCGTTCTCGATGCGCTGACTCAGCAGGGGAGGGGCACCGCCGTCCCACTCGGTCTGCTGCTGGTTCTTTACGTCGTCAGCCATTGGCTTGCGCGAGCGCTCACGGAGGTGCGCTCGTACGTGCACGCCCAGGCGGATCGCCGCATGTTCCGCAGTCTCTGCGATCGGCTCTTCGATCACGTGATGCAGTTGCCCTTGCGCTATCACATGAATCGGCAAACGGGCGTCATGACCGGCACCCTGCAAAACGGGCTGCAGGGGTATCAGATGATCTTTCAGACGCTAGTGATGACGCTGCTGCCCGTCATCATGGAGATCGGCACCGTCGCGGTGGTTCTCGTGAGCTTGCAGCAGTCGGTATATCTCGCGCTCTTCTGCGTGGCGATGGTCTGCTACGGAATCGCATTCACTTGGGGAGCGGTGCGCATCATGGGCTCGGCGCGCGAAGCGTCCACGTCGCAAGCGGATGCGTGGGGCGTCCTCACCGACAGCATTCTCAACTATGAAGCCGTGAAGTACTTCACTGCCGAGGCGACGGTGCGCGAGCGCTTCGACCAGTCGCTGTTTCGCACCGAGTCGGAATGGATGCGCTTCTACCGTATGCGCGCCCTCATCGGGCTGTTGATCGCGACGATCTTCGCGGCGTTCCTGGCGGTAGCCGTCTTCTACGCCGCCAATCAGGTGCTGACCGGTGCGATGACGATCGGCACGTTCGTGCTCATTCATACGTACATGTTTCGTCTCGTGCAACCGCTCGAGATGATCGGCTATGCCATGCAGCAGCTCTCGCAGGGATTCGCGTTCCTCGAAAAGCTGCTCGAGATCTTCCGCGAGACGCCGGAGCCGCTCGCCGCGAACGTGCACGTGCTGCCGAGCGGCCCGGGGCGGTTGGAGTTCCGCGGCGTGAGTCTCGCGTATCGCGCGGACCGCACGATCCTCGAGAACGTGAGCTTCGAGATTCCGGCGGGCAAGACGCTCGGTGTCGTCGGCTCGAGCGGCGCGGGCAAATCGACGCTCGTGCGGCTGCTCGTCCGGCTCGTCGAGCCCGATCGCGGCCAGATTCTCCTCGACGGCGTGCCGCTCTCGGACCTGTCGCTACCGCGTTTGCGGCAGGCGATCGCCGTCGTTCCGCAGGATACGGTGCTGTTCAACGACAGCATTCTCTACAACATCGGCTTCGGTAAGGCGAACAGCACCCAGGACGACATCGAGCGCGCCGCGCGGCTCGCGCATTTGCACGACTTCGTCATGAGCCTGCCGGAGAAATACGCAACGAAAGTGGGCGAGCGCGGCGTGAAGCTCTCGGGAGGCGAGAAGCAGCGCGTCTCCATCGCGCGCGCGGCGATCAAGCAACCGCGGATCTATGTGTTCGACGAGGCGACGTCATCTCTTGACAGTCGGACCGAGGGAGACATCATGCACAACTTGCGCGAGATATCCCGCGATAGCACCACGCTCGTGATCGCGCATCGACTGTCGACTGTCGTTCATGCCGACGAGATCGTCGTGCTGGAGGGCGGCATCATCGTCGAGCGCGGCGCGCATTTTGGCTTGCTGAGGCAGAACGGCCGGTACGCGCGGCTCTGGGAGGCACAGCAACAGACTACCGAGAAGATGAAGGCGCTGGCCTGAGCAGTCCGGTGCCGATCATCAATGATCGACTCGTTGATCGACGGCCCGCTCGTTACACGGGACTACGATAATCGTTCGGACTCTGTCATGAATTCTTCGCTGTACACAGCCGTGCGAGGCGGACCTATCATGTCGCAGGGAACTGAGGGCGAGACGACATGGAGGTCGTCGGGGGTCGATGTATGAAGATCGATGCGATGAAAGCGCAGCTTTCAAAAATAGAACGACAACGGCACGCACTGACACGGCAAATTCAAGCGCTCCAGGAGAAGCGGCTCGCGGCGCTGCCCGCGCAGGTGGGACTCGGCTCGATCGACGGCCTGATTCTCGCGCTGATGCCGCACGCGTCCTCCACGCTGCGCACCAAGCTGCAGGCCATTGAGTTGAATGGCGCGGACGGCGAAGCGGCAGGCGTTGGCCATCTGAACGGAAACGGCAAGCGCGCCCGCTTTCCGGAAGCGCTGAAGGTGCAAATCAAGGCCGAGCTCGAAGTCGGGAAGAAGTCCGTCGCGCAGTTGTCGCGCGAGTACGGACCGTCGCATCCGACCATCATGGGATGGAAGCGGGAGTGGGGCATGACGCATCCGCGGCCGCGCAAGAATGCAGCTCGCTGACCTCACTGGGTGACGACCGCGATTTGACCAATAGTCCATGCACCGACACCAGGCCGGGCGGAGCGGACAGTGGTGGGACTACACGCCCCGCTCATTAACAATGGGTTGCGATCCCGCCTAGGTCTAGTGCGAGACCGTCAGCTCCGAAGCGTGCGTGTGCACGATGATCCACTGATCGCCGCGCTTCTCCAGAACCAGACTGATTGCGAGCGGCGAGTCCGCCGCGTATTTCTTCATCATGTCCGCCGACGTTCCGGCAGGAAATACACGGGTGATGTAGCGGAAGAAGCTCACTGCCGCGACTTTGCCCTCGCCGAGGAAGCGGATGACGCGCTCGCGATCCTCGACGTAGTCACGGATGCCGGGCACTTCCTTGTTCTGAATATCCAGCTGCGCCTGCTGGATCTTCATGTTGAGCACATTGTCCGTGCGCCGTCCGCCGAAGTGCTGACTCACGCAGACGCGATCCGTCGCCATGAGCTTGGCCATGCCGAGCGCATCGCTGTTGGCTTGATACGCGCCGTAATCGTCGATGAGCTTGTTGAGGGCGTCGAAGTCGGACTTCTTTTCGCTCGCCGCGCTCGCGAGCGGCAGCGACGCGAGGAGCGCGAACAGCAGCGTAGAGCGCATGGCTTACGACCCCTCCGGCGCACTCGGCGCGGCGGTCGGCGTGATCGGCTTCTCGGTGAGCGCGGTCGACACGAGCTGATCGATCAGCGTGAAGAACCGCTCGTAGTCGGCGGGCTCGGGTCCGCGGTCGGCGCACGCCGGGTCCGCGCCCATGAAGCGCTGCAGGCTGGTGCTGTAGTGATTGTTCACGACGATCGTCGAGGTGCCGTTGAGCGCGTAGCCCGTCGCGTCGATTTCCGCTTCGATCACCTGATTGTCGATGTCGCGCGCGGTGTACGTTTCCTGAAACGCCTGCGACTCGATGCCGTTGCGCTTCGCGAACGCGATGTTCATGTCGAAGATGGCTTCCTTCGCGGGATGGCGAATGGTGTGGAAGACGTCGTAGCGGTGCTCCTCGCGCACGAAGTCGAAGAACGCGAGGTGCAGGTCTTCGCGATCGAGCGCTTTCAGCGTGTAGTACATGCGCGCCTGCTCGCGGGCATGCGGAAAAGCAATGGCGGGCTCGCGCACATAGCGCACGGCGTTGCCTTTCGATTCGAGCCACTTCTGCAGATACGGTTGGATCGCTTTCGACCAGCCGGACGTGTAGAGGAACAACTCGCGCACTTCGACCGTGCCGGACGGCAGGTTCTCCGGTGGCTCGGATGGAATGAGCACGCTGTATTCGTAGCCCGCGCGCCACGCGGCACGGCTCTTGGGGACCTTCGCGGAGTTGCCGCCGCTCGCGGCCAGGGTGGTGGCGCTCGCCGTCAGGATCAGAACCGCGGCGAACCAGAGAGTGCGTGTTTTCATTCAAAATAAGACGGCAGAGCCCGCGGCTTCCGTTACGCGACGCTCGTACGTTGTGCGAAGCGTTACGGCTTCGCGGCTTCTTTCGGAGGAGGCGGCGGTTCGACGAGCGGCGCGGGCGTCGCGCACGGCGTCGGGTGCCACTTGGCGCCGTCCGGTTCTCGCTTGAAGTGCGTGCTGGTGATGTAGGGCTCGTAGAGGTACTTCGGGTCTTCGACGATCGACGTGACGACGAGCCACTCTTCATTGTGAGGCAGCGTCACGCGATTGAAGTACTCCGTGAGCACGGCCTCGTCCCCATACGGGATACCGTTGCTTTGGAGATAGCCGGGTAGCAGCCGAGTGGTGATGACCATGAGCGCGCCGCCTTGCCCCGCTTGCGGCAGCCCGAGACCGCCGCCGGTGCCCATTCCGGCGAAGCCGCGGCCATCGAAGTATTTCTTCCACGCCGCGGCGGAGAACCCTTGCAAGCTCGGCGCGGTGTCGGGCGGCGCCTCGTAGCGCCGCATCTGCACGGGTGTTTCGCCGCCGGTGAATCCCATGGGGTAGGGATAACCGGTGAAGTGGAGGAGGCGAGTTTGCGTGCCGCTGTCGAAATCGAGGCGCAACGTTTTCTCTTCGGTCCACGTGATGTGAAGACGGCCCGGGCGCCGCATGATGCCGGCGGCGCCGAAGGCTTTGCATTGCTGGCCTGCTTGCGCGTCCTTGGCGATATCCCAGTCCTTAGCGAGTTTGCGCGCCTCGGCGCTTGCCGGGATGCTGCCGACGTCGCCTTTCGGCGCGGTGATCATGCGATATCGCCAGTCTTCGGTGACGACCGAGACCCAATAGCCGGTGAGATCGATCTGCGCCCACGATTGCGGAGTCGGCGGCTTCTGCGCCGGCTCTGCCGGCTTTTGCGCCAGCGCGCTGGCGGTGCGGCTCGTCTTGTTTGCCGGCGTGCTCGCGGCTGTGTCGGACGGTGCTTTTGGCGTCGGCTCGTCAGCCGCGTAGGTGAATGGCAATGCCAGCGCGGCGGCGAACATCGCCGCGACTCGCGATCGCGCGCGAACACACTGCCCGCTCACGAGAAATCGCCGCCCCACTTCCATCCATCTTTCGGCCGCTCGATCTTCTTCAAGCGAACGCGATGATCGACGGGATTGCGCGGCGGATAGCCCTCGACGACGACTCGATCCCCCGGCTTGATCGCATCCTTCGTCACCCCGCTCTCGGTCAGCGCGAGCGTCGCCGCCCATTCCACCGCCCATCGCACCGGCCGTCCCTTCTCGTCCGGCACGATGATCTGCAGCAGTGTGTGCGGATTCCGATACATGAACTGCACGACTTCGCCTTTCAGCGTGATCGTGCGATCGGTGAAATACGTGGCCGCGAACGAGTGATGCGCGTACGCCGCGAGCGGCACGGCGAGCGTCACACAGATCGCGGCCAACAGAACGATGAGACTCAGCTTGCGGGAGATCTTGCCGGCGGTGAGCGCGCGGCCGTGAGAGTGCGATACACCGCTTCGACGAACTTCCTTGTCGTCCATGTGCCTTGCTCCGAGCCGTATCGGCCGTCGAAATCCAGGGTCACGCGTGCCGCTTGCACCTGTTCGAGCGTCATGCCCTTGTCGATGAGCGCCTGGACGCGGTCGCGGATGATGGTGACCATGTCCCGGTAGACGACCACATCGTACTCGTCGCCGATGCGACCGTGCCCCGGAACGACCATCGTGCCGCCTTCTTCGTTCCGTTCCGGAATGGCGATGTCGATCACGCGGTTCAGCGCGTCGATGACGCCGTTGATGGTGCCGCCGCGCGCGCTATCGATGACGGGGTAACTCTCCATATTGAAGATGTCGCCCGTCGCAATGACGTCGGACTTTTGGAAGTACACCATGCTGTCGCCGTCGGTGTGCGCGGCAGGCATATACAAGAGCTGCACGGCCTCGCCGTTGAAGTACAGCTCCATCGACGCGGTGAAGTATGTCTCCGTCGGCCATGAACCGGACGGCGCGGGCGTTGCGCCGCCGGCGGGCTCGCTCATGCGCTTCAACACGTTCTCGTGCGCATAGATGGGCGCGTCGGTCGGCGCTTTGCTGTATGCGGCGAGACCGGAGAATGTGTTGAAGGACTTGCCGGCTTTGGTCACCGCTTCGTTACCGCCGACGTGATCGTCGTCGGCGCAGGTGTTGAGAATGTAACGGATGGGTTTATCCGCGAGCTTTGCGAGCGCGCCGCTGAATGCAGCGCTACCCGCCGCGTTTTGTGTGTCGACGATGAGCGTGCCTTCGGAGCCGGACTGGACGATGCTGTTGCTGCCGCCCGATGTGAGCAGGAAGACATTGCCTTGGACCGGCAGCACCTCAACGTTCGCGTTCGCGGCAGCGTGCCTGTTGGTAGTAGATGCGGCGACCGTCGCCGCGCGCCGCTTTCCTCGCACGGCGGGCGCTTCAGTTCTTCGCGGGTGGGCCGACTCGGCCGCGTGTTGCGCGCTGCCGTCGCGAAACTCGGGAAACATAGTGGCCTCGCCGCCGTCCGTGATGTGCTCGGCCAAGCCGACCTTCTTCGGAAATTCCTGCAGCAGCTCGTTCGTGCCCGGCAGATGATGCGCGACGAATCCGCGCGGCAACTCCGTCTCGACGCGCGAAGTACACGTGTAGGGCGCGATCTGAAAACCCGGATCCATCACCCAATTCCAGCTCCGCACGAGCGGCGCGGTGAGATACACGGGATCTTCAATGGAGCTCAGCACCGTGAGGTATCCGCCGAGCCTCATCCAATACTCGGTCAGCATGCCACGGTCGCTACGCGGCACGCCGTTGCGGCGAATCCAACCTTCTTTCAAGTGAGTGGTGTGCACGACGAGCGTGTCGCCCTGCCACTCGCCGCTCGAGAATCCCATCCACGTATGCGGGGCGTAGTCGGATGGATGCGGCCTGCCGTCCATCCATATTACCCGGTGGGAATTCATCCATTGATAGACGATGTGCCATGCGACGACCTGCTGCGTGATCGGATCGACGTCGCTCCATATGCGCAGCGCCGCGGGGCCGTGAGGCGCGTAGTCCGCGGGATGCGGCTCACACTGATGCTCCGGCACGGACCACTTCGCGGCATCCCATGTTTCCGCGCGCAGCCGTGCCGCGGCGTTGATGGGCAATCCCAGGTAGTCGCCGATGTCAGGACCGTACGCACGCTCGTCGCGGTCCTCGTGCATTTTCTGCACCCAGCTGCCGGAGAGATCCGCGGCCGCGTGTGCCCGAGCACAGCACAGAACGGCCAGACCACACGCGCGCATCGTCGACAGCCGCGACATGATCATTTCCTCGCGGCTTCCGTCGCCGCAAGGTACTCGATCAGCTGGAACAGACGCGCGTAGTCCTCGGGCCCGATGTTGCCTTTTGGATAGCTCACGCGCTGCACGCTCGTGCTGTAGCGCCCGTTCACGACGAAGGTCGACGTGCCCGAGACCAAGTAGCCATGAGTCGCGATCTCGGCCTTGATCACCTTGTCATCGAGCTCCTTCGAGCCATAGATCGCGGCGAATCGGTCCTGATCGAGCTTGTGAGCGCGGGCAAACTCCAGATTCAGGCGCAGGTAGCCTGCGACATCCGGATGCTCGATGGTGTGATACACCGGATAGTGGTCCTTCTCGAAGATCCACGAGAACAGCGCCTGATGCAGGTCTTCGCGACCGAGCGCTTGCAAGGTGAAGAACGTGCGCGCTTGCAGGCGCGCGTGAGGGAAGACGATGGAGGGCTCCCGGCGATACTCGATGTAATCCGGCTTGCGTGCGCGCCATGCGCCGAGGGCTCCCTGAATCTCGTAGGAAAGCGGGGACGTGTACATGAACAGCTCGAGCACTTCGACCTTCCCCGGCGGCGCGTGTGTCGCGGCTTTGCCGAGAATCACCGAGTAGTGCAGGCCCGGCTGCCACCCCTCGCCGGATTGCGGCGGCGGTGGGACACGCATCGGCTCGGGCGGCGCCGGTGCGGCGCTCGGCGCTACCGATGTCGAAGCGGAGTCGGATTGCGCGGCGGATCTCGCGGGTACGAGCGCACACGCCACTGCGCAACCGATGAAGACGACGAGCCAGGTGCGCGCGTCGAAACGCAGTTCTGAGTGCCGCATGAATCGCGCCCTCCGTGGCCCGATCGAGGTCGCGATTGTATTGCGAAAGAATCGCGCCTGCGACGCGCCGACATCCGTGACAGAGACTGGCTTGCGAAAGGGCCAGAGATGGGCGTTTGGACTGGTGTAATGTTGCCGACGGATGGATCAGTACGTGGCGGACGTCGTGACGACGGAGCAAATCGATCTTTGGCTCGCGTTCCAGGACGAGATCGAGGATGTCCTGCTTCTGCGTGAGTACGCCTCGCTACTCAGCGAGAGCGAGCGAGCCAGAGGCGCGCGCTTTCACTTCGATTTGCATCGCCGGCAGCACCTCATCACGCGCGCGCTGATTCGCACCGTACTGTCCGGATATTGCGATGTCAGCCCGCGCGATTGGCGGTTTGCGACGAACGATTACGGGCGGCCCAACGTTACGGCACCTGATGTGCTCGGCGGGCTCTCATTCAACCTCGCGCACACGGATGGGCTCATTGTCTGCGCCTGCGCGACATCGAGCATCGTCGGTGTCGACGTAGAGCGTGTGCGCATCGACAAGGCGCCTTTGGATATCGCTGATCGTTACTTTTCGCGAGCGGAGGTCGCAGAGTTGCGGGCGCTGCCGCGTGAGGAGCAACCCGCGCGCTTTTTTCAGTACTGGACGTTGAAAGAGTCGTACATCAAGGCGACGGGGAAGGGGCTGTCGACGCCGCTCGATCAGTTCAGCTTTCTGCTCGAGCGCCCGGGGCACATCGAGCTGTTGTTCCACGCGGGTTTGAACGACGATCCGCGGCGCTGGCAGTCGTGGTTGTTCGAGCCCGCGCCGGGATACCTCGTCGCGCTGACGGTTCAACGCGGGCCGCAGCAGATCGTCGCGCGCAAAGCCGTGCCGCTGCGCTCCGCTCTCGCGCTGGAGTGCCGCGTGATTGCGAAATCAGCCTAGGGCGTATCGGAAGCTCGCCGTGCAGCTCCGGAAGGTCGCGATTTCGAAAATCGCGGTTCCGTCCGCATCGTCCGGCAGTCGCCACATCGTCACGGGCATGTGCCCGACGATCGTCGCCGCAACTTGATTGACTATGAGCTCGCGTGGGTGCAGGTCGATCGGCACGATCTTGCAGAGTGCGTCGCGCACGTTCGGACCCGAGATGCGGAGCACGGAAAGACCGTCGCTCTGATCGGAGACCGAGGCGAGACCGGCGAGGTGCTCCGCCAAGCATGAAGCGAAATCCGCGCCGGCATCTTGGCGCAAGGCAAGCCATGCGCCAGGCGCTGTGCCCGCAAACGCTATGACACCGGGGCCGCCGTTCGTATTCGCGCCGGCACCCATATCCGCGGGCGCTGTTGCCGACGCGACTACGCGACGCGGCTCGTGCGGCAACTCGACACCGAAGCGCTCGCGCACCCGCGCCGCGAGCTCCGTGCCCTTTCCCTTGCGCACGAGCACCGTGGCCAGTCCGAGCGTGTTCCGCTCGACGACTTGAATTCCTGCGGTCAACACCGGAGTCGCGCCCCCTCCGGATCGTAGAAGACCGGCGACACCACTTCGACTTCTACATCGCCGTTGCGTACCGGATCGTACGCGCGAGTCCGCTCACCCCAGCGTTGCGGGCCATGCGCGAGAAGCCCGAGCCCGATCCAATGCCCGAGCATCGGCGAGAACGCCACCGATGTGAGATAGCCTTGATCGTTCTCCATCACCGCACGCGCACCGACCGGCAGGAAATGCGCTCCCGCACGCAACCGCGCCGCACGGTCGACAGGTCGCACACCCACGAGCGCCGGTCGCGCCGGATCCGTGAGCCCAGGTCTCGCCGCCAGCACGCGCCCGATGAAGTCCTTCTTCGTCGACATCATCCGGCCGAAGCCGAGATCGCTCGCGGTCGTCGTGCCGTTCAGCTCGTTGCCCGCGACGTGTCCCTTTTCGATACGCATGACGCCGAGCGCCTCGGTGCCATACGGCGCGACACCCAACGTATCGCCTGCCTGGAGGATCGCGCGGATCGTCTGATCGCCCCGCCGCGCCGGAACGGCGAGCTCATACGCAAGCTCGCCCGAAAATGAAATGCGAAACAGCCGCGCGGTCGCGCCGTGCGACGCAAAGCTCGCGCAAGCCATGTACGGAAACGCGGCATCCGACACATCGAGCGAGTCACCCAGGAGTCGCTCGAGCAACTGCCGCGACTTCGGCCCGGCAATCGAGTACTGCGCCCACTGATCCGTGACGGACACGATCTGCACATCGAGGTCCGGCCAGAGAACCTGTCGCGCGTGCTCGAGGTGCTGCATGACTCTGCCGGCACTCGCGGTGGTCGTCGACATCACGTAGTGATCGGCGGCGAGACGCGCCGTCGTGCCGTCGTCCATCACGAAGCCGTCTTCACGCAGCATCACGCCATAGCGCACCTTGCCCACCGGCACCGTGGAGAACGTGTTGATGTAGACCTTGTCGAGGAATGCGCCGGCGTCGGGTCCCTGGATGTCGATCTTGCCGAGCGTGGACACATCGCACACACCCACGTTCTGCCGCGTATTGCGCACCTCGCGCACTACGCTCTGCAGCCAATCCGTTTCCCCAGGCTGTGGATACCACTGCGCACGCAACCATTGACCGACCTCGACAAAGCTCGCGCCGCGCTCCTGCGCCCACTGATGGCTGGGCGGTAGACGCGTCGGTCTGAAATGCTTGCCCCGATGCGATCCGGCAAACGCGCCGAGCGCGACGGGTGTGTAGGGCGGCCGAAACATCGTAGTCCCTACTTCAGGAATGCTGCGTCCGGTCAGCTCGGCGATGATCGCGTGTCCGTTGATGTTGGACGTCTTGCCTTGATCCGTTCCCATGCCGAGCGTCGTATACCGCTTCGTCAGCTCGACCGACCGAAAGCCTTCGCGCGCCGCGAGCGCCACGTCGTCGCGCGTCACGTCGTTCTGAAAATCGACGAACGCTGTGCCCTTGGACTCGGTGACGTTCCAGAGGGGCGTCATGCCCGTCATTTCATCGTCGCATAGCGCGGACTCGCCGCTGACCGCGTTGAAACCTAACGAGTGCGCCGCCTCCGCGCCGGCCGTACTTCCCTCGCGTAATGCTGCGGCAAGCGAGAACGAGCCACCCGCTGCGCCCACGACGGTCATCCCGCGAGGCAGGCGATCGGGTACGAACACTGCCAGATCTTCCGACCAGCGCGGTCGTCCGCCGAGATGGGTCGTCAGCGCGAGATTGGGGTTCCACCCTCCCGACATTGCGAGCGTGTGTGCGGGAATGCGTACCAGTCGACCATCGCGGTCTCGAATGTGAATCTCACGCAGCGCGCGACCGCCGCGTGCCTCGATCACGCGAGCGCCGGCCATCACTCGCATGTCGATACTTTGCGCACGCGCAATCAGCCCCGGATCGACGTCCGGACGAGCATCGACGACGGCAGCGACGCGACCGCTGCCGCTCTCGGCAAGATCGAACGCCGTTCGCCAACCGTCGTCGGTCGTCGTGAAAACGACCACCCGCTCACCGGCCGCGACCGCGAAACGATTCGCGTACGTGCGCACCGCCGATGCCAGCATCACGCCCGGACGATCATTGCCCCCGAAAACAATAGGCCGCTCCGTAGCGCCGGCCGCCAGCACGGCGCGCCGCGCGACGATCTTCCACATCCGCTGCCGCGGCTGATGCGGCGGCACTGCCACGTGATCGGCGACGCGCTCGATCGCCCCGAATGCGCCGTGATCGTACGCACCGAACACCGTCGTTCGACGCATGAGTCGCACGTCCGGCAGCGAGGCCAGCTCCGCTTCGACCTTGCGCGCCCACTCCGTGCCGCTCACGCCGCCGATCTCGCGCCGCTCGCCGTTCAAGCGTCCGCCGAGCACGAAATCCTCGTCGCAGAGAAGGACGCGCGCGCCCGATCGCCCGGCACTCAACGCCGCCGACAAGCCGGCAGCCCCCGCGCCAATCACGAGCACATCGCAAAACGCGTGCGCCTTCTCGTACGTATCGGGATCGGCCTCGGTGCTTGCACGCCCGAGACCGGCCGCGCGCCGAATCAGCGGCTCGTAGACTCTCTCCCAGAACGCCGCGGGGCGCATGAACGTCTTGTAGTAGAAGCCGGCGACGAAGAACGGTGCGAACAGAGAATTGATCGCGCTGACGTCGAACCCGAGCGAGGGCCAGCGATTCTGACTGCTCGCGTCCAAACCGTCGTACAGCTCCGTCACCGTCATGCGCGTGTTGGCTTCGCGTCGCGCGCCGGTGCGCAACTGCGCCAGTGCGTTCGGCTCCTCCGAGCCTGCACTGAGAATGCCGCGCGGACGATGATATTTGAACGACCGCCCGACGAGCCTCACACCAGCGGCGAGCAACGCCGACGCGAGCGTGTCGCCCGCATAACCGCGGTACGCTGTCCCATCGAAGCGAAAGCTCACCGTGCGTGCGCGATCGACCAATCCTCCCATAAGAAGGCGATGAGGCTGGCTGACGTCGGGTACGAACGCAGCGCTCATGTGCCGGCGTCCCTCTTCACGAATTCCACCGCCGTGATGTCGTGCGTGCGCGTATCGCGCGTCACGCGCAGCCAGCCGCGACAGCCGTACGCGTGATACCAGAGCTCGTGATGCGTACCGGCTGGGTTGTCGCGCACGTACACCGCTTGGAAGAACTCGGTCTCTGCATTCGGCGAGGACGCATCCGGTCGCCGCACGCTCGCATCGCCGAGATACGCGAATTCCGCCGACTCTCGCTCACCGCAAAAAGGACATCGAATGCGCATGCCTGTCAGTGCAGATTCGGTTGCGCGCCTTGACCCTTCTCATCGATCACGCGGCCGCTGGCGAATCGATCCAGTCGGAAGGCGCGCGCGGTTTCGTGCGGCTCGTTGCGTGCGATGAGATGCGCGAAACACCACCCCGATGCGGGCGTCGCCTTGAATCCGCCGTAGCACCAGCCCCCGTTGAGATACAGGTTGTCGACGGGCGTGCGATCGATGATGGGCGAGCCGTCCATCGACATATCGACGAGCCCACCCCAACTACGCAGCATGCGCACGCGGCCGATCATCGGCATGAGCGCCATGCCGCCCTCGCACACGTCCTCGACCGTCGCGAGATTGCCGCGCTGGGCGTACGAGTTGTAGCCGTCGATGTCGCCGCCGAAGACGAGGCCGCCCTTGTCGGACTGGCTGACATAGAAGTGTCCCGCACCGAAGGTGATGACTCCGGGGATGAGCAGCTTCAAGGCCTCCGACACGAACGCCTGCAGCACGTGGCTCTCGATCGGCAGCCGCAAGCCCGCCATCTGGCCGACGCGCGAGGTGCTGCCCGCCACCGCCATGCCGATCCGGGCCGCGCCGATCCGCCCGCGGGTCGTTTCGACGCCGGTGATGCGCTCGCCGTCGCGAATGAATCCGGTGACCTCGCAGTTCTGAATGAGGTCGACACCGAGACCGCTCGCGCCGCGCGCGTAGCCCCACACGACGGCGTCGTGACGTGCCGTACCCCCGCGTCGCTGCAGCAGCCCGCCTTTGATCGGAAAGCGCGCGTTCTCGAAATCGAGGAACGGCATCATGCGACGGACGTCGGCCTCATCGAGCAGCTCGGCATCCACACCCAAGAGCCGCATGGCGTTGCCGCGGCGGGCGTAGACGTCGCGCTGCGCATCCGAGTGATAGAGGTTCAACACGCCGCGCTGACTCACCATCACGTTGTAGTTCAGCTCTTGTTCGAGCGTCTCCCACATCTGCATCGAGAGCTCGTAGAAGCCGTTGTTCTCGGGCAGGAGGTAGTTCGAGCGGATGATCGTCGTGTTGCGCCCCGCGTTCCCCGAGCCGATGTAGCTTTTCTCGAGCACAGCGACGTGGGTGATGCCGTACACCTTCGCGAGGTAGTACGCGGTCGCAAGCCCGTGTCCGCCCCCGCCGATGATCACCACGTCGTACGCCGGTTTCGGTGCAGCATCGCGCCACGCGGGCGGCCAGCCCTGATGGTGGGCCAGCGCTTGCTTGAAGAGCGTGCAGAGCGAGTAACGCATCGGGCAGCGATGTTAGGCGCCGCCCGCGGCACCGATTGTCGATTTGCGTCGCGCACTGTACATTTTGCGACAGCACGCTCACCGGCCCACTGCATGCCGCGTTCTGAGGGACTCCAGCGAAAAGCATCGCCGATCGAATCGGTCGGCTTTCTGCTCATTCCGGGCTTTTCGCTGCTCGCGTACGCGTCGACGGTCGAGCCGCTACGCGCGGCCAATCGCCTCGCCGGCCGAGAGCTCTATCGCTGGCGACACGCCGCACCGGGCGATCAACCGGCGTTGGCCTCGAATGGAGCGGCGATCCTCCCGGACTTGAAGTTCGGCGCGGACGTGCGGCCGCTCGAGGTGTTCTTCGTGTGCGCGTCGGGCAACCCGGCGACCTTCAACGACCGGAAGACGTTCGCGTGGCTACGCAGGCTCGCGCGCCAACGCATCGCGCTTGGCGGCATTTCCGGCGGCGCTTTCGTGCTCGCGAAAGCGGGTCTCTTGAGCGGCCGGCGCTGCACGATTCACTGGGAACACATGGCCGCATTCCAGGAGTCGTTCCCCGGCATCGCCCTCACGCGCTCGCTCTTCGAGATCGACGGCGATCGCATCACGTGTTCGGGCGGCGTCGCGGGGCTCGACATGATGGTCGCGCTCATCGCACGGGATCACGGTCACGATCTCGGCGCCGCGGTGAGCGAGTGGCTGCTGCACACTCATGTGCGCGAAGGGGGACGCCCCCAGCGTATGGATCTGCGCTTTAGATTGGGCGTCGGCGACGAACGCCTGCTCGCCGTGCTACGGGAGATGGAGGCGCATCTCGAAGCCCCTTTGGCGCGCCAACAGCTAGCCGATCTCGCGCACATGTCGCTGCGCCAACTCGAACGCTGCTTCCGCACCCAGCTCGGTCGCGGCATGCACGAGCACTACATGACGCTGCGTCTGGCGCGCGCCCGCCAGTTGCTACGAGAGACCTCGTTGTCGATGCTCGAGATCGCGCTCGCGACCGGCTTCGCGTCGGCGAGCCAATTCGCGCGGGCGTTCCGGCGCGAGTTCGGTCACCCGCCCCGCGAAGCCGCTCGACGCGATCGGGGTTAGCGCATCGCGGCCTCGTATCACCACATCGCGGCTGACCGAGCGGCAGACCTCGCCGCTAGTACCGCAGCGCGACTCGACCGTACACGCTGCGCTCTACCTGACCGCCGACCGTCGCCGTGGCCAGCTCGGGATGATGATCGTGCAGGAGGTTCTGGCCCACGAGCGACAGCTCGACGCGTTCCAGGGCGTGCCACGCGAGGCGCAGATCGAGCTCGGTGTACGCCGGCACACTGGCACCAATCGGCAGTTGCGGCGAGCTCTCGATTTGGGTGATTCGCCGCAGCTGGGCGTCGAGTTCGAAGCCGGCGGGCAGATCGAGCAGCGAGCGCAGACCGAACTGATGCCGCGGCGTTGCCCCTTCGTACAATTGGCCGCGATTGAGATCGAGGCCGTGGGGCACGACGTCCAATGAAATGTACGAATAGGTGCCGACGAGCTGCCACTGTTCCACCGGCGCGTACGCGGCTTGCATCTCGACGCCATTTGCGCGGCCGTCCGTGAGATTCTCGGTCACGATCGGCACGATGCTCTTGCCGCTCGCATCGACGAACGGCGTGCCGAGCTCGAGCGATGCCAGGCGCCGGTACTGATTGTGAAAGCCGGCGAGATCGAGCGAGAGATTCGCGGCCACCTGCCAGCGATACCCGAGCTCGTAGGCGGTCAATTCTTCGGCCTTGGAATTCTCGTTCCCCAACAGCCGTATCACCGGATTGCCCGCGGGATCACTGACGTTGATCGAAACGTCGCGCTCGATACGCGTCGGCACCCGCACGGCGCGAGATACGGCGGCCCACAACGTCCGGCCGCGGTTCACTTCCCACGCGGCGCGCGCGCTCGGCTGGACTTCGAAGCCGCTGAAGTCGTTGTGCTCGAGCTTCGTGCCGAGCGTGAGACGGAATGCGTCCGTCAGCGCGATCTGGTCCTGCGCGAAGCCGCTCACCAGCACGTCGTGCGATACGCGCGGCTCCAACGCGCCGGCGAACACGCCCTTGCCGTCGAAGCGATCGGCCATGTAGCGATAGCTCAATCCCCAGACGATGTCCTGTTTCGAGCCGACCGCGAAGCGGTGCTGGAAATCGATGTCCACCGTGTCGAGATCGTCCAGGAACGCCGGATCGTCGCGACGCGTGCGGTCGTAATACGCGCGCAGTTGCACGTCCGAGTCCGTACCCAGCGAGCGCCGCCAGCGACCGAGCACGTTTCCGCCGGACACGAGCGCTTCCAAATCACCCGTCGGCCCGGGCCGGCCGCTGATCGTGAGCGATGGGCTCAGCTGGCCGATGTCGCCGCGATACACGTCCCCCTGAACCGTGAGACTGTCGGACGTATTGGCATCCCAATCGGCTCGAAAACCGCCGTGCGCCAGGCGCCAGTCATCCGACACGGTCGGATCCGAATGAAAGCTGGCGTCGCGCTCGGTGTACTTGCCGAACACCCGATAGTAGACGCCGCCGTCCGTCTTGCCGCCGTAACGCGCGGCGGCGGTCGCGAGATCTTCCGTGCCCGCATCCGCCGTCAAAAAGAGACCCTGGGTATCGCGTGCGCTCTTCGTCGTGATGTTGATCACGCCGTTCACGGCATTCGAGCCCCACAGAGCGGCGCCGGGACCGCGGATGACTTCGATGCGATCGATGTCGTCCAAGACGTAGTCCTGCACGTCCCAGAACACACCGGAGAACAGCGGGGTATAGACGCTGCGCGTGTCGCTCAGCACCAGCAGCTTCTCGGAATTCGCGCTGCTGAAGCCGCGCGAGCTCACGGCCCACTGGCCGCCGCTCGCTTGCGCAACATGCAGGCCCGGCACGAGCTGCAGCGCTTCGGGCACGCTCGTCGCACCCGAACGCCGGATGTCTTCCCCCGACACGACGGTGATCGCCGCCGCCGCTTCGCCGATAGGCTCCGCGGTCTTGGAGACCGAGCTCACTTCGACGTCGAACAGCTCTTCGAGCGTCAAGCGCTTGAGGGAATCGGTGGAGGCGTACTGCGCTTCATTGGCGAGCGCCGGAACGGAAAGCAACGCGAGGAGGAGTCCCCCTGAAACTCGCGCCCGCGGAGCGGGCGCGGTGCCACCTGGCGTTCTCTTTTCCATACTAGCGGGCACGATAGTGCCTTGATCGCAAAAATCCGTCGAGCCGGTCTCACCTTTACGTGGTATTCGATGTATTTTCGCGCTCCATGGACCAGACGCTCGCATCGCGTCGCAATACGCTAGCACGGGACATCCCTGCGTGACCGCTCGGAGGCGCTTCCTCACCGCGCTCCTTGCGCTCATCTGGCTCTCCGGCGCCAGCGGTGCCCCGCAGCCCGCCGAGTATCAAGTCAAAGCGGTCTTCCTCTTCAACTTTACGCAGTTCGTGAGCTGGCCGCGCGAGTCGCTGCCCGATCCGCAGGCGCCCTTCGTCATCGGTGTGCTCGGTCGCGATCCGTTCGGACGAGCGCTCGAGGATGCCATTCGCGGCGAGCAGGTCGCCGGCCGGCCGCTCGTGATCGAGCGATATCGCACGCGCGCCGATTTGAAGCCCTGCCAGATCCTCTTCATCGACCGCTCGGCGAGCGCCGAAATCGAAGGGGTGCTGCGCGAGCTCGAACACACGGGGACGCTGACCGTCACCGATTTCGACGTCGGCGCCGATCCCGATGTGGTCATTCGCTTCTTCACCGAGAACCAGCGGATTCGCCTGCGCATCAACATGGACTCCGCGCGCGACGCGGGCCTCACCATCAGCTCGAAGCTGCTACGGCCGTCGCAGGTCGTGGATTCGACGGGGAGGGGCTGAGCGTGGCCGCGGGTAGCATGTCCATCCGCCATCAGCTCGTGCGCATGGGGTTGCTCACGAGCGGCGCCGTGCTGTTCCTGACGATCGCCTCGCTGTTTGCCTATGAGACATTCACGTTTCGGCAGAGCTTGCGCGAACAGCTGGACATCTTGAGCAAGGCCATTGCCACGAACAGCACTGCCGCGCTTGCGTTTTCGAACCACGAGGATGCCGAGGAAGTCCTGCAAGCCTTCGCCGCAGATCCGCACATCGTCGTGGCGGCCCTGTACGACCACGATGGCGCGCTGTTCGCCTCGTACCCCAACAGCGCCGCGCCGAGCGACATCCCGAAAAAACTGCAGGACGCGGGCGCCAGCCATCGCTACGAGCGCGACCATCTGACGGCGATTCAGCCGGTCGAAGAGGGCAAGTGGCGCGTCGGAACGCTGCTCGTCCGCTCCGATCTGCGCGCGATCGACGCCCGTAAGCGGTTCTACGTGGGCATCATGGCGTTGATCGTCGGTGCCGCCGCCGTGGTCGCATATCTCCTGTCGCGCCGACTCGAGTACCGGATCTCGCAGCCGATCCAAGATTTGGCGCGCACGGCAGCCGCCGTCTCCACCAAACAGGACTACGCGGTGCAAGTGCCGCGCACGAACACGGACGAGCTCGACCAGCTCACCGACGCGTTCAATCACATGCTCACGGAGATTCATCGCTCCGAAGCGCGCCTGCGCGTGCAGCTCGGCCACTTGAGCCTGCTCCAGCACATCACGCGGGCGATCAGCGATCGCCAGGATCTGGCGAGCATCTTTCACGTGGTGTCGCGCAGCTTGGAGGCGAATCTCGCGATCGACTTCGCGTGCGTCTGCCGGCACGACGGCGCGAACGACGCGTTGGTCGTCGATGCCGTGGGCGCGAGCAGCGGCACGCAAATCGACAAGCTCGGCTTTTCTGCAGGCACGCCGATCGCGGTTGCCGGCAACGATCTCGGGCGCTCCATCGATGGACAGCTCGTGTACGAGCGGGACGCCGCCGCGATTCCGCGCCCGTTGTTCGAACGATTTGCGACGGGCGGGCTCCGCTCGATCGTCATAGCGCCTTTGTCCGCCGAGGGCACGTTGTTCGGCGCGCTGCTCGTCGCACGGCGCGCGGCCGATGCGTTCACCAGCGCGGAGTGCGAGTTCCTCAAGCATTTGAGCGAGCACGTTGCACTGGCCGCCCAGCAAGCGCAGCTCTACAGCGCGCTTCAGCAAGCCTACGACGATCTGCATCAGTCGCAACAGACGGTGATGCAGCAGGAGCGATTGCGCGCGCTCGGCCAGATCGCGAGTGGCATCGCGCACGACATCAACAACGCGATTTCCCCCGTCGCGCTGTATACCGAGTCGCTCCTCGAGCGCGAGCCCAATTTGAGCGCGCGGACGCGCAGCTATCTGACGACCATTCAGCGCGCGATCGAAGACGTGGCGGGCACCGTCGCGCGCATGCGCGAGTTCTATCGGCAGCGCGAGCCGCAAGTGACCCTCGCCCGCACGGATCTCAACCGCACCGTCGAGCAGGCGGTGGAGTTGACGCGTGCACGCTGGAGCGATCTGCCTCAGCAGCGCGGCGTGATGATCGATCTGCGCACGGACCTGTCGCCGCGTCCGGCCGAAGTGATGGCTGCGGAAGGCGAGATTCGCGATGCGCTGACCAATCTCATTTTCAACGCCGTGGACGCGATGCCGGAGGGCGGCACGCTGACGATACGCACGCGGGTCGTCGATCCGCTCGAGAACGGCGGCGTGCAGCGCATTCATCTCGAAGTCACGGACACGGGCATCGGCATGGATCAGGCCACGCGCGCGCGTTGCCTCGAGCCGTTCTTCACCACCAAAGGCGAGCGCGGCAGCGGGCTCGGGCTCGCGATGGTCTACGGCATGGTTCAGCGGCACAGCGCCGAAATGGAGATCGATAGCGAGGCCGGGCGCGGCAGCACGTTCCGGTTGATCTTCGCCGCTGTCAAAGAGGACAGCACGACGACTGTCTACGTGCCGGCGAACCAGCCGCCGCCGCGCTTGCGCATCCTGCTCGTCGACGATGATCCGCTGCTCATCAAATCGCTGGAGGACATTTTGACGGCCGATGGACACGAGGTGATGCAGGCGAACGGCGGGCAAGCGGGCATCGACGCGTTCAGCGCGTCGGTGCGCGAGAGCAACCGCTTCGACCTCGTGATCACGGATTTGGGGATGCCGTACGTCGACGGCCGGCGCGTTGCGGCGGCCGTGAAAGCCGCGTCGTCTGCGACGCCGGTCATCTTGCTCACCGGATGGGGACAACGTCTGCTCGCCGAGAACGACACGCCGCCTCACGTGAATCGAGTACTCAACAAACCGCCGCGCTTGCAGGAGCTGCGCGCCGCGCTTGCCGAGCTCACTGCGGTCGGCGCGCAGGCCGCCGCTGTCGAGGTGCGCGTCACCGCCCCGCATCGAAGTTGAGGCAGCGCTCACGGGCACGAAAGGTGCTGTCCCTGTCGCGGACGTTCCGGGAGGCACTTCGATGCGACGGCTCGCGTTTTGTGCAGCGGGCGTGCTCCTCACCCCCGCCGCAATGGCGGATCTCCCACGGTTGGCCGTGCAAGATCTCGGGACACTGGGCGGCCGCTTCACCACCGCCACGAGCGTGAACGAGGCGGGGCAAGTCACCGGCTACTCGGAAACGGCCGACGGACAGATTCACGCCTTCATCTATGCGAACGGCGCGCTCCGCGATCTCGGCGCGCTCGGCGGCACCGGCAGTTTGGGTGCGTCGCTCAACGGTCGCGGCGCGGTGACTGGATTTGCGCTCACACCGACAGGCGCAGCGCACAGCTTTCTCTACAACGCCGGGCTCATGACGGATCTCGGCGCGGCGGGAACGGCGAGCGCCGGCAAAGCCATCAACGCCGCGGGCCAGATTGCCGGCGAGACGACCGGCGCGGATGGACAGAAGCACGCCGTGGTCTACATGCCCGGTGCGGCACCGAACGATCTCGGGCCCATCGGCACGAGCAGCACTGCGGAGGCGATCAATGCGGTCGGCGCAGTCACGGGCACGTTTCAAGATAGCAGCGGCTCGCACGCGTTCCTGTTCAGCAGCGGATCGGTCGTCGATCTGATGCCCGGCCAAGTCTCATTCGTGTCGGGAACGAGTGCGATGAACGATCTCGGGCAGATCGCCGGCGGCTTCGACGCGAGTGGTGTCACCCGTGCGTTCGTGTATGCCGACGGACGCGCGGCCGACATCGGCACGCTGGGCGGCGACTACGCCGTCGCTCTCGCGATCAACGGCACTGGAAAGGCGACGGGCATTTCGGCGCGCGCGGATGGTGAGCGCCATGCGTTCATCTACGCCGCAGGAGCGATGAGCGATCTCGGTACGCTCGGCGGAACGATGAGCATCGGCTACGCGCTCAACGATTCGGATCAAGTCGCAGGGCAATCCCTGACGGCCGGTGCCGTAGCGCATGCGTTCGTCTCGATCTCGACCAACGGGTCGTTGATAGATCTCGGGCAATTGGTCGAGGCGCAGCAGGCTCCCGGCGCGGTCGGCGAGAGCGCGGCGTTCGGCATCAATCGGCTCGGCGTCGTCATCGGGCGCTACACGCTCAACGATCCTGCGGACGTGCAGATGCCAGTGAAGAATCGGGCGTTCATCGCCACGCCGGTCGGGGCGTTGTTCGACGAGCTCGTTGCGCAGGTCACCGGTGTCGGGCCGGGCAAGAGCTTGGTCAACAAGATCCAGGCGGCTCTCGTCCTCTATCTGGCGGGGGACCAAGGTGGCGTTTGCGCGGCGCTCGCCGGCTTCGTGAACGAGGTGAATGCGCAGGACGGCAAGAAGATCGAACCCGCCCTGGCCATCCAGTTGCGTCAAGAAGTCACCGCGATCGAGAATGCGCTCGGCTGTCAGTAGCAGGAGCGCGGGCGATCGCAGCGTCCCCACCGCCATGCTCTGGGGCCGGGTGTGCGCACATTTCTATATCAGCCCCGAAGAGCTCTCCTTGATGCTTGCGCGTCTCGGTGCGCGCAAATGACCGCCCCCGTCTGCGGGGCGGGCAGTCCTACCGATCGCTGACCCGTGCGGGCACGCGGCCGCTTAGATTCGCGGGACTCACTCGAAGACTTCGACGTACGAGGTCCGCATGACAATGGCTCGCTGGGTTCTCACCGCCGTCGCGTCCCTGGGTAGCATTGGATTTGCCTGCGTCGCCGGGGCTCAACAGAAAGTGCCGTTCTCCATGGGCGTGCCCGTCGCGCCGTCGGGACTCGCGGATCAGCCGTTGGGCACAGGTCCGTTCGCGTCTCACACGGCCGAGCAGCAGGACGTCCGCGTGACCGTGCTCGCGCGGGACATCGAATACCCGTACGCGCTGGCCTTCTTACCCGGCGGCGAGTTGCTCATCACGACGCGGCCCGGGCAGCTGCGGATCATGCGGAACGGCGTGCTCGATCCGCAGCCGATCGCCGGCGGGCCGCCGTCGAAGTACGCCCGCAAGTCCGGACTGATCGGCGCGGTTCACGGCTATATGAGCATCGTCGTGCATCCGCGTTTCGCCGAGAACCATTGGATCTACTTCGGCTATACCAAGCCGCTCGAGGACGGCAGCTCGACGATCTGCGTCGCCCGCGCGCGCCTCGATGGCATGAAGCTGGCCGACCTGCGTGATGTCTTCGTCGGCGACAACTTGCACGGCGCTGTCAGCCTCGCGATGACTCCCGACAACATGCTGTGGATTGCGACGGGCGGCGACACTGCGCAGGACCCCATGTCGCTCGTCGGCAAAGTCTTGCGACTGAAGGACGATGGCAGCGTGCCGCCCGACAACCCCTTCGTCGGCAAGGCCGGGTATCGGCCTGAGATCTACACGCTCGGTCATCGCAGCTCGATGGGGCTGACCGTGCATCCGGTCACGCATCAAGTGTGGCTCAGCGAGATGGGCCCGAACGGCGGCGATGAGATCAACGTGCTGAAGGCGGGTCGCAACTACGGTTGGCCGCTCGTGAGTCTCGGCCGCACCTACCCGGGGCCATGGCAGGCGAAGACGAACATGCCGACGCACGCGGGCTTCGAGCCGCCGGTCGCGTACTGGATGCCGTCGATTTCCGTCGCGGGCCTCGCCTTCTATACGGGTGACAAGCTGCCGAAGTGGAAGGGTGACCTGTTCGTCGGCGGTCTGCGCACCGGCGAGATTCCGGGCACCGGCCATCTCGATCGCATTCTCTTCAACGAAAAGATGGAAGAGCTGCGGCGCGAGTCGCTGCTCGTCGATTTGCACCAGCGGATTCGCGACGTGAAGCAGGGGCCGGACGGTCTGCTCTATGTCGCAACCGACGAGCCGCAGGGCGCCATCCTGCGCATCGAGCCGGCGCCGCTCACGGCGCCACCCAACCCATCACGGGGACCGAGCTGATCGAGTTCTTCGGGCTGCCCTCGATGACGCGGTCGCTATACGCGACATAGACGAGCACGTTGCGCGGGCGATCGTAGAAGCGCACGACGTGCAGGTGCTTGAAGACGAGACTGCGGCGCTCGTCGAAGACGTGCTCGCCGTCCTTCAAATCCGCGGCAATTTGGATCGGGCCGACTTGGCGGCACGCGATGCTCGCGTCGCTCGTGTCTTCGGCGAAGCCGAGACCCCCTTTGATGCCGCCGGTGACCGCGCGGCTGATGTGACACGCCACGCCTTTCACCTTCGGGTCGTCGAATCCGTCGACGGCAATGTGATCGTTCGGACCGAGCCAGCGGAAGCGCGTGCTCACCTCGCCGGTAGCGCCGCGCTCAGGGCGCGCCCACAAGAATACGAGAAAGCCGATCGCGAACATCACGACGGCAATGCCGAGAATCAGCGCCATCTTTTTCATGGCGCCGATGATACGCCTAGCTGCGCAACGCGATCGCCACCGGCCGCCGCGCGGCGCGAATCGCGGGGAACAGCCCGCCCACTACACCGATGGCGAGCGCCGCGGCGATCCCCACCGCGATCAGCTGCGGCGTCACGTTCAGCGCGAACGTGACCTGCGACCGGCTGTTCCCGCTCGCGGTGCTGATCGAGTTGCCGTTGAAGAAGAGCCACGCGATCGCTGCACCCACTGCCGCTCCCGCCAGGGCAAGCAACAGCGCCTCGACGAACACCGACACGACAACAGGCCCCGCCCCAAAGCCGATCGCGCGCAGCGTCGCGATCTCCACGCGCCGCGCACTGATCGCCGAGTACATCGTATTCAGCGCGCCGAACACGGCGCCCAATGCCATGAATCCACCGATGACGTACGCAATGATCGTGAGCAAGCGCCCGATCGGCTTCGACTGCTCCTCGAAATACGCGCGCTCGCGCTTCACATCGACGGCGAGCGTCGGATCCGTCGTCACGGAGTCTTTGAACTTGCCGAAGGCGGCCGCGTCGTCGAGCCATACGGTCGTGCTGCTGAACCACTCGCCCCGGCGCATCGCCGCGATCAGCGTATCCGCGTCAGTGAGCATCTCGGACTCGTGCGAATCGCCGTGGCTCGTGAATATCCCGACGACGGTCCAGCCCCCCGTCGGCATGTTCACGAGACTCCCGAGCTTCACCTCTGCCAGCCGCGTTTGCACATTGCGCCCGGCGATCATCTCGTTGCGCCCCGGCTTGAACATGCGACCCTCGACCAGCTTGATTTCCGGCCGCAGCGCGAAGGCCTCCTTACCCACGCCGCGAATCATCACGAATACATCGCGTCCCGTACGACGGTCGGGAAGCATTGCCGTCGCCAAATGCTCCGCCGACCCGACGGGTGCGCCATCCTTGTCCTTGCGAATGCCCGGCGCGTTCAGAATGGTCCGCACCGCGTCGCGCGAAAAGCCGCCGCCCGACTCGCTGTTCGCGCCGCGTCCGAGCACGATGGCGCGCTCCTCACGTCCCGTGCTCGTCGCCGCATCGATGAAGCTGCGCGCCATCGCCAGTACCGAGATCAATACGGCTACGACGGCCGCTATGCCGATGACGATGACGAGCGACGTGCTGTATCGAGTGGGCAGCGCGCGCAGGTTCATCCCGGTGACGGCGATCGTTTCTTTGAGTGCGCTCATGACAACCTCACCGCACCGCCAGGGCTTCGACGATGTTCAGCCGCTTTGCGCGCCACGCCGGCACGATGGCGCTCAACACTGCGGCTACCAACGCCAGCACCGCGCCGATCATCAGCACGGGCAGCGGTAGGGTCACGGTCTGCAAGATGCTCTTCGCCAACGGAAACACCGCCGCGCTGATCGCGAGGCCGAGCGCTGCCGCGAAGAGGAACAGCGTCACCGATTCCGCCAGCACCAGTGCGAGCAGCTGCGTATCCGTGAATCCGATCGTCTTCAGCGTCGCCAGCTCCGAAGTTCGCTCGCGCACCGATTCCATCGTGGTATTGAGCGTGAGGAACAGCAGCGCGAAGAACACCGCGCTCATGATGGCGCGCGTGAAGAATTTGAAATCGCCGATCTGCGCGAGCGCCGATTGCGCCTGATCCTGCTCGGATTGGGTGCGCGTCGCGACCGGTGTCGCGAGCATCGTATCGATCCGGCGCGCAAGCTGTGCCGAGCGCGACGCGTCCGCGATGCGCATGAGAAAGCGCGTCACCGTTCCCTGACCGTACGCGCGCGTCTCGTCGAGATACGTGTGATTGGCGAGAAAGAACCGGATGTCGCCCTGCGCTTCGTCGCTGTGCATGATGCCGGCGACTTCGAAGGTCCAGTCGGTGGCACCGTCCTTCTTCGGCTGCGCGTTCTTCATCGTGAACGTGTCGCCCACCTTCCAGCCGTTCTTCTTCGCGAGCCACTCCGAAATGATCACGCCATTGCGCGTGCGCATGGCGGCGTCGATCTGCGCCTTCGACACCGTCCACTCGGGTCGAATCGCCAGCCACATCGAGGGGATGGTGAAGATGCCGAAGATGCCGTTTTTCGGGTCCTGGTAGTACCCGCCCATGAACGACACTTCGGTCAGCTTCGTGACGCCGGGAAGCTTTTCGATCTGCGCCTTGTAGCTGATCGGCAGCGGCTGCTGATAACGCGAGTCGATGAACATGCGGTCGAGCTTCTGCTGGCCGATGATGCGCGCGAACGCCGAGTCCACTCCCTGCAGGAGGCCGAACAGAGCGAAGGCGATGACGATCGAGAGCAGGGTGAGCAGGGTGCGCGCCGGCTTGCGCCACAAGCCGGCCCAGATCAGCGGCAGAAATCTCACGGGTGCTCCTTCGTTCTTCCCTATCGGCCCATGAATCGACCTCGAACACAGAGCCGCGCTGTTGCGGGTTTTGGCCCGCCGCGGCCGCCGGTACACTGCCGGGGCCCTCCGGCCATTGCAACAGGGCCGGAAGGGAGGAGGGGTCGTGTCGCTGCGCGCTTTCCCGTCACCCGCTGGTCCGCGATCGGCGCGAGCATGGATGCCGGGGCCGCGACGCGGGCGCAGGGCTTTGCGCGTCTGGTCGGCGCGTATTGGCGGCCGGTCTACGTGTATCTGCGACTGCGCCACCGGGTCGGCGAGTCGGACGCGCACGACCTCACGCAGAGTTTTTTCACAGTGTGCTGGGAGCAGAACACACTCGCCGCATTCGAGCCGGCACGCGCGCTTTCGCACCTTCATACGGATGTGTGTCGATCGGCACCTCGTCGATCATCGGCGCAGCGAAGGCGCGCAGAAGCGCGGCGGCGGATGGGAGCACGTGGATATCGACATCGCGCAACTCGAACGGGACGCGGCGCTGATCGATCCCGCGCTGGAGTCCGATCCCGAGCGATTGTTCGAGGCGGAGTGGGTGCGGGGGCTCTTACAGCAGGCGCTCGCCGATCTGCGGGCGACATACGCGTCCCAATCGAAGGAGCTCGATCTCGTGCTGTTCGATGCGCATGAGCTGGCGAGCGGGGAGCGGCCGAGTTACGCCGAGCTCGCCGCACGGCACGGCATCAGCGTCGTGACGGTGACGAATCGGCTCGCCGCCGTTCGGCGTGCGTTGCGCGCGCGGCTTGCGGAGCGATTGCGCGAGATTACTGCGACGGAAGAAGAGTATCGGTACGAGTCGTACCGCATTTTCGGAGGAAGACGTCCTCCGTTATCTCGATGGCGAAGCGGTCCACGCCTACCGCGAAAGCTGGCACGAATGGCTGCTCCGCTGGGTGCGCCGTCACCAGCTCGTGCTGTCGCTCATCCTGATGTACCTGATCATGCGCGTCGTCGTCGCCCTGGTGCGTTAAAGGCGCGCGCGCCGATTCCGAATAGAACGAAGCAGACCACTTACAAAACAGGGGGACATATGTCGAAAGCAGTGCTCGGTATCGTCGTCGGCGCAATTCTCGGCCTCCTCGACGGCCTCACGGCGTGGTTCACACCCGAAGTGCGCGACCAAATCACCTCCATCGTCATCGGCTCGACCTTCAAAGGGCTGCTGACGGGCCTCGCCGCCGGCTGGGTCGCCAAGCGCTACAACTCCATGACCGCTGCCGTCCTCCCCGGTCTCGGTGTCGGCCTGCTGCTGAGTTACGCGGTGGCCGCGATGCCCGACGCGAACGGCAACCACTATTACCTGCAGATCGTGCTACCCGGCTCGATCCTCGGATTGAGCGTCGGCTTCGCCGCCCAGCGGTTCGGTGTCACTCGGGTGAGTACCAGCTCGTCATCACAGCCGTCACGCTGAGCACGGCCGCGATCAGCGCGTATTCGAGCGCCAACGAGCGCTGAAAGGTCGCGGCGATCCGCGCGTCGCCGCGACCCAGCGCAGGTCCGAGGCGCCACTTGTTGAGGGCCGCGAGCCCCATCAGCAAAGCGAACCCGGTTACCTTGGCGAGCAGTAGCGCGCCGTACGTCGTCCGCAGCCCTGCAAGACTCTTCACGATGAAGATGGCCAACACCAGCCCGACGACGAACAGCACCGGTACCAACCATACGGCGACTGCCGAGAACGCTGCGGCCACAGTAGCTGCCACCTCCGGGCGCTCCCGCTTCGATGCGAGATAGAGCGGGATCAGCGCGCCAAACCAGAAGGCCGCGACCACCAAATGTGCCAGCAGCATCGCGGCGAGCAACCACCGCTGCGGGTTCGTCACGGTATGTCCCATCAGGGCGAAGGAAACGATCGCGAACACCGCGCCCTCGCCGAGCGCCGTCCTTCGGCGTTCCGATCGGACACGCAGTGCAATCGCGATGAGGAGCAGCCCCAGCAAGCGCAAGACGAGCACGGTCGGGGCCGACGAGTGCAGGACGAGGCCTTGCATCGAGGGATCCATCACCCCCGAAAAATCGCCGCTCATACGAGCCGCCTCCAGCGCGTATTGGCCGAGGAGCAGCACCATGCCGACCAGCGCCGACGCGAAGCCGATTCGGCGGACCGGCTCGGCGCTCGCCGTCAGATGCCGTCCGAACATGCTGACGAACAGGACGATCCCGATCGCTTGAAACAGCGCGATGAAACTCAGCGCGCGTAACGCCGCCGACAGGGCGTCAACTGCCATGGCCAACTCGTCCTCCAGCCGGGGGTGTGCAGGTTACCGGAGCCCCATGCGCCGGGCGTAACCGAGCGTCCACCCGGGCGGAACTCCATGCGCGAGATCGCGTTTTCGATCTTTGACCGGTCTCCCCTCCGGACGCCTGCGTGCCTCGCGATCAGCCTCCGCCTTCACCTTGACCGGCACACTGCTTGCTCCTATTTAGCTACCGCCCCGATGTCGGGGTGAGCTCAGTAGCGAGGTCCCCATGGCTCTTCCCTTGCTCCGGTTGAAGACCGGCGTTTCGGGATTGGACGACATTCTCCACGGCGGTCTGATCCCGGAGCGCCTCTACCTGGTCGACGGCAATCCCGGCTCCGGCAAAACGACGTTCGCGCTGCAATTTCTGCTCGAAGGCGTGAAAAAGGGCGAACGGTGCCTCTATGTCACCCTTTCCGAAACCCGCGAGGAGCTCATCGAAGGCGCCGTCTCCCATGGCTGGTCGTTGCAGGGCATCGACATCGTGGAGCTGATCCCCGATCAACAGAGCGAGCTCGCCGGCGAGGGCCAGCTCACGATGATCCATCCGTCGGATGTCGAGCTGTCCGAGACGATGCGCAAGATTCTCGATGCCATCGAGCGCACCAGCCCGACTCGCATCGTGTTCGACTCCCTGTCCGAGATGCGCCTCCTGGCGCAGAGCTCGCTGCGGTACCGCCGCCAAATTCTGGCGCTGAAACAGTTCTTCGTGGGCCGTCATTGCACGGTGGTGATGCTCGATGACCGCACGGCCGAGGGGCCGGACTTGCAGCTCCACAGCATCGCGCACGGCGTGATCGGGTTGTATCTCGTGCCGCCCGCGTATGGTCAGGCGCGCCGGCAACTGCAGATCCTGAAGTTCCGCGGCAGCGACTTCGCGAGCGGCTACCACGACTTCGCCATCCGTCAGGACGGCATCACGGTGTTTCCGCGGCTCGTGGCCGCCGAGCACACGGCGGATTACCGTCGCTCGCTCATCGCGAGCGGCGTCGGCGCTCTCGACACGTTGCTCGGCGGTGGCATCGAGCGCGGCACCAGCACGCTGCTCGTCGGTCCGCCGGGCAGCGGCAAGTCCACCATCGCCTTGCAGTACGCGGCCGCGGCGGCCGCGCGCGGCGATCATGCGGCGAGCTTCATATTCGACGAGACCAAAGCGGCGCTGCTCGCGCGCTCGAACGGCATCGGCTTGCACATCGAGCAAGGGGCCGGCCCCGGGGAGATCATGCTCAGACAGATCGATCCAGTGGAGATCTCGCCGGGCGAGTTCGCCGCGAGCGTCCGCCGTTCCGTCGAAGAGGACGGCGCGCGCGTCGTGATCATCGACAGCCTGAACGGCTATCTGAACGCGATGGTCCAGGACAACTTCCTCACCGCCCAGCTGCACGAGCTGCTCTCGTACCTCAACAACAAGGGCGTCACGACTTTCATGGTGGTGGCTCAACACGGCATGCTGGGCGCGAACACCAGCTCGCCGGTGGACGCGAGCTATCTCGCGGACTCGGTGGTGATGTTGCGGTACTTCGAGCACGAGGGCAGCGTCAAGAAGGCAATCTCTGTGATGAAGAAGCGCACCGGGGGGCACGAGGAATCCATCCGACAGCTCTGGTTCGACAGCGACGGCGTGCACTTGAGCGAGCCGCTGCTGCAGCTCCGGGGTGTGTTGACCGGCGTGCCGGTCGAGGTCGGCAAGGACGTGGGCAAATCGATGCGAGCCTCGACACGCATCAGCTGATCAGCCGTGGATGACAGTCGCGTTCTGATACTGCCGCCCACGCGGCGGGATGGAGAGGTGACTCGCGAGCTGCTCCAGCGCGCGGGGATCTCCTGCTACGTGTGTCACAGCACGACCGAGCTGTCCGACGAGATAGCCGCCGGCGCAGGCGCGCTCGTGTTGACCGATGCGACGCTGACGGCGCTCAACCTCACCAGAGTGCTCGCGCAACTGGCGCGGCAGCCGGCCTGGTCCGACGTGCCCATCGTGCTGCTCTGTCAAACGGGCGTCCACTCGCCGATCGCCGCGCCCATGGTCGGCGCGTTCACCAACGTGACGCTGCTCGATCGTCCGACCTCGGCGCGCACGCTCTTGAGCGCCGTGCAGGCCGCGATTCGGGGTCGCCTGCGGCAGTATCAGACACGCGATCAACTCGCGGCGCTACGGCAAGCCGAAGAAACGCTGCGCACGCGCGAGCGGCAGCTGCATACCGCGGATCGCCGCAAGGACGAGTTCCTTGCGATGCTCGCGCACGAGCTGCGTAATCCGATGGCGCCGATTCGGAACGCGAGCGAGCTGCTCGCGCGCAGGGTTCCGGCCGAACCGGATATTCAGGCGATGGTCGGCGTGGTCAAACGCCAGATCACGCATCTCTCGCGGCTGGTCGACGATCTGCTCGACGTGTCGCGCATCACCCAGGGACGCATCGAATTGCAGCGCCGGCCCATGGATTTGGCGGACGTGATCACGCAGGCCATGGAGAGCGTCGAGCCGCTGATGCGCGAGCGGCGCCATCGGGTGTTCGTTGCCGCGAGCTACGAGGCGCTCTACGTCGACGGCGACGGTGCGCGTCTCGTGCAGTGCTTGTCGAACATCCTGACGAACTCGGCGAAGTACACCGATCCGGGCGGCGAGATTCGGGTCGAACCGCGTGCGGAGGACGGCTGCGCGGTGATTTCGATCACCGACAACGGCGTCGGCATACCGCAGGAGCTCCTGCCGCAGATTTTCGATTTGTTCGTGCAGAGCGACCGCTCGCTCGATCGTTCGCTCGGCGGCCTGGGCATCGGACTCTCGGTCGTCCAAAGGTTGATCGAAATGCATGGGGGCGCGGTGAGCGCCTCGAGCCCGGGGCCCGGCCAAGGTGCGCGCTTCGAAGTGCGCTTACCGCTCGTGCCGGCGCCGCAAGGGAGCCGCGCCGCGCCGGCGGACCTGCCCATCCGCGCGATGCGCATTCTCGTCGTCGACGACAACGCGGATGCCGCGGATTCGCTCACCCTCTTGTTGAAGCTCGATGGGCACGAGACGCAGTCCGTGTACACGCCGGCCGACGCGCTCGAGCGCGCGCGCACGTTCGACCCCGAGGTGATCCTGCTCGACATCGGCTTGCCCGGCATGGATGGCTATGAAGTCGCGCGCCGCATTCGCTCGCGCGGCAGTCGCGTGCGTCTCGTCGCGCTCACGGGCTACGGCCAATCGGAAGACGTGCAACGCGCGCGCGCCGCCGGTTTCGATGAACATCTCGTGAAGCCGGCAGATCCGCACGAGCTGCGTCAGAAGCTCGTCGCGCAGAGCTGAGTCACGTTCATCTCGTCGTGAGTTGCAGTCATGTTGCGCGCGTTCGCCCCGACGAAGTGCCGTTTCATATGCGCGTGCGCCATTGCGGGTCGCCCCTCGTGACGGCGCGCGGCGAACGCCGCTCTCGCACCGTCTCCGTCGGCATGCGCGATGGCACGGGCATTGCAATTCCAAGCTCGGGACGTCGCCTCTACGTCCTACCGCATGAGGGCTTTCGGGCTCGCACGCGACGCCGCCAGATGCAACTCGTGACCCCCTCGCGAACTCTGCGTCTGGCGGCGTAATTTTTTGGCCTGCGCCGCGCGCGGCACGACCGATACCTAGCGGCACTTGCAAACGGCTCCGATTACTCTCAGGCTCCACAACCCGCGGTGCTACAGGGGAGCCACCGTTGTGCGTTGGGTTTTTCTCGGTGTCCTGATGCTCACGCTGGTCGGCTGCGAGAAGGCGCAGCCGAGCGCGCCACAGTTGCCGCGCGTGAGTGTTGCAAATCCTATCGCTCGCGATGTCATCGATTGGGACGACTACGTCGGCCAGTTCGAAGCCATTCAAGACGTGACCGTCATGCCGCGCGTGTCCGGCACCATCACGAAAATCCTGTTTCAGAACGGGCAGGACGTGAAGGAAGGGGACGCGCTCTTCATCATCGACCCGCGGCCGTACGAGGCAGCCTATCGTCAGGCCGTGGCGGCAAGCGGCCGCGCGCAGGCGGTGTTGATCAATGCCCAGGCCGAGCTCAAACGCGCCGAAATGCTGGTGAGCACCGACTCCATCAGCAAAACGGACTACGACACGCGGCTCGCGACGCTGCGCACTGCCGAAGCGGATCTCAATGCCGGCAAGGCAGCCGAAGCCACCGCGAAGCTCAATCTCGAATTCACGACGGTGCGTGCGTCCGTGACCGGACGCGTCTCGGATCGCCGCGTGAGCGTGGGCGATGTCGTGTCCGTCGGCACGACGCAGCTCACGCGCCTCGTCACGTTGGACCCCATCTGGTTCACCTTCGAAGGCGCGGAGAGCTTCTATCTGAAATACGTGCGGCAGGATGTGAAGGGCGAGCGCCGCTCCTCGCGCTACGCACCGAATCCCGTGGACATCCAGCTCGCCGACGAGACCGGCTACCCGCATCGCGGCCGCATGGTGTTCGTCGACAATGCCATCGACACGCGCTCCGGCACCATTCGCGCCCACGCCGAAGTGCCGAATCCCGACAAATTCCTGACCCCCGGCATGTTCGGGCGCGCGCGGCTGCTCGGCTCCGGCATGTATCACGCGATGCTGATTCCCGACGAGAGCATCGTGGCCGATCAAGCGCGCAAGCTGGCATACGTCGTCGGTAACGACGGCAAGGTTGCGCCGCGCGTCGTCGAGACCGGCCCGCTCGTGAGCGGCTTGCGCGTCGTGCGCTCGGGGCTCGTCGCAACGGATCGCGTTGTGCTCGATGGTCTCGCGCAACTGCAGCCGGGCGCCACCGTGCAGCCGACGCTCGTGCAGTTGAAGCCGCGCGCGGCCGATACCTCGCCGGCGTCTTCGCCGCTCAGCGCGCCGCCGCCCGCACAGGCGACGGAAGAGCAGTAGCGGCGGCAGCCATGCGATTTCCGCATTTCTTTATCGATAGGCCGATCTTCGCGGCGGTCCTTTCGACACTGATCATCATCTTCGGCGTGGTGGCGTATCCGAGTCTGCCCGTCGCGCAGTATCCGGAGATCGCGCCGCCGACCGTCGTCATCAGCGCGACGTATCCGGGCGCCACCTCGGAGACCTTGGCGCAGGTCGTCGCGACGCCGATCGAAGAGTCGGTGAACGGCGTCGAGAACATGCTGTACATGTCGTCGTCTTCGACGGGCGATGGGCAGCTGGGCATCACCGTGACGTTCGAACAGGGAACGAACGTCGATCAGGCGCAAGTGCTCGTGCAGAACCGCGTGTCCACGGCCGAGCCGCGCTTGCCGGACGAGGTGCGTCAGATCGGTGTGACGGTGCGCAAGAATTCGCCGGACCTGCTGCTCGTCGCGACGCTCATCTCGCCGGACGGCTCCCTTCCTCAGCAGTACCTCTCGAACTACGCGACGTTGCAGCTCATCGATCGCCTGAGCCGTGTGAAAGGCGTGGGCAATGCGCGCCTGTTCGGCGGCCGTGACTACAACATGCGCATCTGGATCGATCCGGATCGCGCGGCGACGCTCGATCTCACGGTGGATGAGGTCGTCGCCGCCGTGCGTGCGCAGAACGTGCAGATCGCCGCCGGCGCAGTCGGCCAGCCGCCGTTCAATCGCGGCGGCACCGCGTTCCAGCTCGGCATTCAGGCGAAGGGGCGGCTGCAGAAGCCGGAAGAGTTTCGCGACATCATCGTGAAAACCGACGCGACCGGCCGCGCCACGCGGCTCGGCGATCTCGCGCGCATCGAGCTCGGCGCGCAGGACTACAGCATCAACGCGTATCTTTCCGGCAAACCGACGGTTGCGATCGCCATCTCGCAGCTGCCCGGCTCGAATGCGCTGACCACGGCGGAGCTGGTGAAACAGGAGCTGGCGGACGCGTCGAAGGCGTTCCCGCCCGGCATGGCGTACCGCATTCCGTACAACCCGACCGAGTACATCGAAAAATCGATCTCCGCGGTCGAGCACACCTTGTTCGAAGCCGTGGTCCTCGTGGCGCTCGTCGTGCTCGTGTTCTTGCAGAGCTGGCGCGCGGCGTTCGTGCCGATCATCGCGATTCCGATCTCGCTCATCGGCACGGGCGCGGTGCTCGCGGCGTTCGGCTTCTCGCTCAACAACCTGTCGCTGTTCGGGTTGGTGCTGGCGATTGGCATCGTCGTCGATGACGCGATCGTCGTCGTCGAGAACATCTCGCGACTCATGGAGGAGAAGGGCATCGGGCCCAAGCAAGCCGCGCACGAGACGATGGACGAAGTGTCCGGCGCGCTCATCGCGATTGCGCTCGTGCTCATGGGCGTGTTCATCCCGACGGCGTTCATTCCGGGGATCTCGGGGCAGTTCTATCGGCAGTTTGCGCTGACCATCGTCAGTGCCACCGCGATTTCGGCGTTCGTGTCGTTGACGTTGTCGCCGGCGGTGGCGGCGCTGATCCTGAAGCCGAAGGCGGAGGGAACGACGGCGCGCAAGGGTCTGCTCACGCGCGGCGCCGAGCGTTTCAATCGGGGCTTCGAGCGCTTGAGCGAGCGCTACGGGCGCTTCACGGCGCGCGCGGTCCGTGCGCTCGTGCCGATCGGCATTGCGTACGTGTTGCTCATCGCGCTGGCGGGCTGGCGCTTCTACGCGACGCCGACGGGATTCATTCCCGCGCAGGATCAGGGCTACCTGATCGGCGTGATTCAGATGCCGCCGGGTGCATCGCTGCAACGAACGGATGAAGTGCTGCGGCAGGCCCAACAGATCGCCTTGAAGCATCCCGGCGCGCGCGACACCGTCGCATTCGCCGGGCTCGACGGCGCGACGTTCACCAACGCACCGAACGCCGCGGCGATGTTCGTGGCGCTGAAGCCGCGAGAAGAGCGCGCGTCCGCGAACGCGATCGCCGGCGACCTGCGCAAGAGCCTCGCGTCGATCACCGCCGGCAACATTCTGATGATCCCGCCGCCGCCCGTGCGCGGCATCGGCACCGGCGGCGGCTTCAAGATGATGATCGAGGATCGCAGCGGCGCCGGCTTCGCGGCGCTCGAGAAGGCGACGTTCGCGATGATGGGCGCCGCGAACCAAACGCCGGGCCTGCAGTCGGTGTTCAGCACCTTCAACACGCGCACGCCGCGGCTCTATGCGGACATCGATCGCGAGCGCGCCGAGCGCCTCGGCGTGCCGTTGCAGAATGTGTTCAGCACGTTCGGCACGTATCTCGGCTCGACGTACATCAACGACTTCAATTTCCTCGGGCGCACGTATCGCGTGACCGCGCAGGCGGATGCGCCGTATCGCGATGAAATCGGCGACATCGGCCGCCTGAAGACGCGGGCGACCTCCGGCGGCATGGTGCCGCTCGATTCGGTCATGAGCTTGAAGAACGACAGCGGGCCGTATCGCGTCGTGCGCTACAACCTGTATCCGTCGTCGGAATTGCAAGGCGACACCGCGCCCGGCTTCTCCTCCGGGCAGGCCTTGAAGACGATGCAGGGGCTTGCGGCGCAGGTTCTGCCGAAGGGCTTCAGCTTCGAGTGGACCGAGCTCGCGTATCAGCAGCAGCGCGCGGGCAACACGGCGATTCTCGTGTTCGGGCTCGCCGTCGTCTTCGTGTTCCTGCTGCTCGCTGCGAACTACGAGAGTCTCGTGCTGCCGCTCGCAGTGATCCTGATCGTGCCGATGTGCCTGCTCGCCGCCATTCTCGGCGTGAACCTGATGGGGCGCGACGACAACATCCTCACGCAGATCGGCCTCGTCGTGCTCGTCGGTCTCGCCGCGAAGAACGCGATCTTGATCGTCGAGTTCGCGCGGCAGGATCAAGAGCGCGGCATGAATGCGTGCGACGCTGCCCAACAGGCTGCGCGCCAGCGCTTGCGGCCCATCTTGATGACCTCGGTGGCGTTCATCCTCGGCACACTGCCGCTCGTCATCGACACCGGCCCGGGTGCGGAGATGCGTCAAGCACTCGGCATCGCCGTGTTCTTCGGCATGATCGGCGTGACCGCGTTCGGCCTGCTCTTCACGCCGGCGTTCTATGTGATCTCGCGCCGCCTCGGCGAACGCGTGTCACGCATGAGCCGCATTCAGCGGCCTGCACAGTTGACGCCGGGTGACCCGGGGACGCCCTAGCGATCCGACGGGCTCGCCGCTCGCAGTCTTGGGGGTGTTCCTCGAGCTCGGCGTCAGGTCGTTCGGCGGGCCGATTGCGCACCTCGGGTACTTCCGCGATGAATTCGTCGTGCGACGTCGCTGGCTCGACGAGCACGCGTATGCCGATCTCGTCGCCCTGTGCCAGTTCCTTCCTGGTCCTGCGAGCAGCCAAGTGGGCTTCTCCGTCGGCCTCATGCGTGCCGGCTATCTCGGTGGGCTTGCCGCGTGGCTCGGATTCACGATGCCCTCCGCGATTGCGATGGTTCTTTTTGCGTACGGTGCGAGTGCGCTGACCGGTTCGATCGGTAGCGGCCTGCTTCATGGGCTGCGGCTGGTGGCGGTCGCGATTGTGGCGCAGGCGGTGTGGGCGATGGCACGTACGCTCTGTCCCGACAGAGAGCGTGCGTCGATAGCGGCCGTGGCGGCGCTGATCATTCTATTCAGCAGCTCGCCGGTGGCGCAGATCGCTGCGATTGCGTTGGGTGGCGTGTTGGGGCTCGTCCTGTGTCGCGCGGCGTCCGACCCGTCGACAGGAGGCCAGCTCGTCATTCGCGTCTCGCGGCGTGCGGGTCTCGGCGCGCTCGCTGGCTTCTTCGTTCTGCTTGCCGGATTGCCGATTCTGCGCGGTCTTTCGACGTCGCCGGGTGTTGCGCTGTTCGAGGCGTTCTACCGATCGGGCGCGCTCGTGTTCGGCGGCGGTCACGTCGTGTTGCCGCTGTTGCGCGAAGCGTTCGTGACGCCCGGCTGGGTGACGGACGATGCGTTTCTCGCCGGGTACGGCGCTGCGCAGGCCGTGCCGGGTCCGCTGTTCACCTTCGCTGCGTATCTGGGTGCTGTCGTCGACTTTCAGTCTCGCGGTCTTGCGGGGGCGGCACTCGGTCTCGTCGGCATCTTTCTTCCGGGCATGTTGCTCCTCATCGGGACGCTGCCGTTCTGGAACATCTTGCGCCAACGCGCGGGCGCTCGTGCACTGATGGCCGGGGTGAACGCCGCCGTCGTGGGTCTGCTCGCCGCGGCACTCTACAACCCGCTCTGGACGAGCTCGGTCGAGACGCCTGCCGATTTCGGGCTCGTGCTCGTCGGCTTCGTGCTCCTCACTGCGTGGCGCGCGCCGCCGCTGATCGTCGTCCTGCTCACCGCGTTGGGCAGCGTCGCGCTTCGCTAATGCAAGAGCGGTCCGGCCTGCAAAGCTCATGTGACGCATCCGTGCTCGAAGCGACCCGCCTGGGTATCGCGATTGCTGCCTCGAGGCGGGTATACGCCCGTATCACTCAGGAGAACTGCCATGGCAGTCGAACGTGAAGTCATCGTCGAGCCACCGGATGCCTTTCAAGGCATGAAGATCTCGTGGGGTGGCGTATTCGGCGGCGTGCTGGCCGGCGTCGGCGCGCTGATCCTGTTATCGAGTCTCGGTCTGGCGATCGGCGTAGCGGCGGCGGATACGCGCAACACCGATGGCGATACGCTGCGCACCGGTGCCGCAGTCTGGACCGGTCTGTCTCTGCTCGTCTCGCTCTTCATCGGAGGCTGGGCGTCTACGCGATTGAGCATGTTGTGGGAGCGCACGACGGCGATATTCGAAGGCGTGCTCGTGTGGGTGCTGAGCCTCATCATCGTGCTTTACTTGACGGCGAGCGGTGTGTCTCTCGTGGGCGGCGGCGGCTTCGGAGTGGCCGGTCAAGCGGCCGCGGATGCCGCGCAGGTACAGCACACCGTGTCGACGACCGCGTGGGTGTCCTTCGGCGCACTCGTGCTCTCGCTGCTCGCCGCGATTGCCGGTGCGGCAGCCGGCCGGCGTGGCGTCGAGAAGAAGGTCATCCCCTGAAGCGCGGCCGCAGGAACCGCCAGCACGCCGGGCTGAAGGCCTCGCCATCGGTGTGGCTTGACGCGCCTCCAGCGTTCGAGCGCAACTGATCTGCGTCAAGCCTTGCGCCCTATACAGGCATTGGGATTGCTCTCTCCATCTCATGGACGCGTGGGACCCCAGGCAAGCGCGCCGTAACCGGCTGCTGAACGGACTCTCGAGCGAGTCGCTCGGGCAGTTGATGCACGACCTGCAGGCGCGCGAGCTCGGCGCGAGAGCGCACGTCGTGGCCGTCGGGAAAACGATCGAAGCGGTGTACTTTCCGGTCTCGTGCGTCTGCGCGACCGTCGCGCAGGGTAGCCGCGGAATCGGCGTCGAGGTGGCAACCGTCGGCAACGACGGAGTGTCCGGCTTGCCGGTTTATCTCGGCGTCGAGAGCGTCGCGTCGCTCAATACCTTGGTGCAGTTGCCGGGGCTCGCGCTTTGCATGCGAGCCCCGGCATTTCGCGCGCATCTCGAGAGCGATCCGCAGCTGGGTGCCATCATCGGTCGCTATACGCAGGCGTTGCTCATGCAAATCGCGCAAGGCTCCGCGTGCAATCGCCTGCACAGCGCCGAACAGCGTTGCGCGCGCTGGCTCTTGATGACGCACGATCGCATCGATCGGGACGACTTCGAGCTCACGCACGAGCTGATCGCGCAGATGCTCGGCGTGCGCCGCGCAACCGTGACCGAGATTGCGAGCGCGCTCCAGGATGCGGGCGCGATCCGCTACGCGCGCGGCGTGATGACGGTGGTCAATCGCGGCATTCTGCGACAGCGTTGCTGCGAGTGTTACGAGTTCATCCAGGCTGAATACGAGCGCCTCCTTCCGCCTGCGGCGGCCGAGACGTAGCGCGTGCCGGCCGCAGCGCGTGCCACGACTAGTCGATATCGTTCTCAGCCGGCGTCTGGCGAATCGCGGCGGCGCTCATGATCGGTCATTCCCCCGAAACAGTAGCCACGTCAGACCGACGAGGCCGGCAGCTGCCGCTGCAGTACCGATCGGAAACGTCCGCGCCGTCGTGGTCGTGAGCTCGCCGAGGCGCGGCTTGAGGAGCTCGATGCGCCGCTTCGTCATGCGCCAGCCGAGCTCACCGAGGTCGTCGCCGAGCACATCTTCGGCGAGCGGCAACAGCACCGTCTCTTCGTCCGCAACGTGATGGAGCACGGTGCGCATCAAGGTTCGGAAGGTGCCGTCGAACAGCTCGCTATCGGGCTCGAGCGCGCGGAGCTCCACGATGAGGCGGCGCATTTCGTCGTGCTCCGGACGGCTCTTGTCGAGCACGTCGTCGTCGGGCGCGACCGCGGCCAGGGCCGGATAGAAGATTTCCTCCTCGAGCTGCGCATGCACTTCGAGCGCGAGGCACACATTCGCCACCAGCGCGCGCTTGCGGCCGAGCGGCAGGTACGAGCGGAAGCGCCGGAACGCCGCGAGCACGTGCGCATGATCCATGCGGATCATGGTCGTGATGTTCGGCGTGAGCGCATCGGCGGCCATGCTCAACTTCTCGCGCGCGGTCTCCGCGGCGGTACCCAACTTCTCACGCGCGTTGTCGACTTTGCGGCGGACCGATAATCGAGCCTCCAGCTCGTCCATGGTGCGATCCACTTCTTCGCGCGTGGAATCGACCGTGCGGCGAATCTCTTCGGGAGAGGCGTTCTCGTCGGGCGTAGTGTTCATGACTCTTTCCTCGTGAGGACGTCTTTGTCGCGCTTGAGAGATTCCTGGGCGAGCTCGGGCTTCACGGATGTGCCGCTCATGGCCTTGATGCCCGCATGCACCAGGACGTAGCCGATCACACCGACGAGCAGGCCGATGATCAACGCAGCGAGCCAGGGCTCGACCACCTTGGCGAGACCGAGCACGGCGGAGGCGAGCAGGACGAGCAGCCCGGCATACAGCACCGCCGCGCCGGTCGCGACAGAGGTTGCGCTTACGAGGAGCCGCGAGATCGAGCGCATGAATTCCGCGCGGGCGAGGGCCAGCTCTTGCCGAAAGAGCGTCGCGACCTCGTTCAGCAGCCGTCGCATGAGATCGAGCGTCGACTGCGTTTCGCGATCCTGCGCGCGCGGATTGCTGCCGTTAGAAGGGGCGTCGTCGGAAGTGCGGGCCTGCTGCATCGTCGTCGCCTCGAAATGATGACGTCGAGGCAGCAAGCGCCGTTCCGATGTTCAGCGATATGGCAGTCGGAGCTCGTAGGAGAACAGCGCGTCGTAACGGCTAGCGCCGCGACTCACGGGACACCCTCGTCGGCCGGGCGCGGCCGAGGGCTTGCCCGTGAAGTCACAGCTCGACGGCAAGTGCTTTCATGGCGCGCCGGTCGTGAGCTCAGCTCGCACGGGCGAAGTCGATGAAGCCTCGTGCGCTGTCGACATGCTCGAGCCTGACGTGCACACGATCGCCGACGTCCATGCCTTCGAAACCGCGTACCACCTTGCCCTCGGCTGCCGGGTGAGTGATACGCACCCACGTTCCCTTGTCGGACGCACCGGTGACGACACCGTCGAACTGCTCGCCGATGCGCGAAGCGAGCAACAACGCGGCGGCGGACTTGTTGATTTGGCGCTCGACTTTGGCCGCATTCTTCTCCTGCTCCGAGCAATGCGCCGCGATGGCACGCAACTCATCCTCGGAGTAGGGCGGCGCTGCGCGGCTCATGGCGGCCTTCAGCAGGCGTTGCGTCAGCAAGTCGGGAAAGCGACGATTCGGCGCCGTCGAGTGCGTGTAGTCCTGCGCGGCGAGACCAAAGTGGCCCTCGGCAGGCTCGTCCGGCAGCTCCAAGTTGTACTCGCCCGAGCCCAGCAGCTTCACGACGGACAGCGACAGCTCCGCGAAGCTCTCCGGGTGCGCGGCGCGCTGGCTCAGGAGGACGGCGTCGAGCGCGCGTGCATCGGGAGTGGATGGGAGTTTCTCGCCGCGCTGTGCGGCGAGCGTCACGATACGGTCCCAGCGCGCGGGGGCTCGAAGTGCGCGACGAATGGAAGGGTAGCGGTTCTCCTTCAAGTATCGCGCGGTCACGCCGTTCGCGGCGATCATCAGGTCCTCGATCAACTCTTGCGCGCGATTCTTCTGCTCGTCACGCATGTCGCTCAGCACGCCGCCACTGAACACCGCGCGCGCTCGGCTGGTCTCCAGGCTCAGCGCGCCGCGCTCGTGACGCGTGCGTCTCAGCAATTGGGCCGCGCGATCCTGAACGCGCAGCTGCTCGTCGAGGCCTTTCACCGCGGCGAGTCGCGGCGGCGCCGGCGCATTGCCGTCGAGCCATGCGGCGACACTGCCGTACGCGAGCTTCGCGCGATTGAGCACCCAGGCGCGATAGATGTCGGATGGGCCCACAGTGCCATCGTCGAGTACCGCCATATCGATGACGAGCGCCAGACGCTCCTCGCTCTCGATCAGCGATGTGAGATCCGTCGACAGTCTCTCCGGCAGCATCGGGTAAATGCCCGCTGCGGTATAGATGGACGTGGTATTGGCGACGGCATGCTCGTCGAGCGCCGAGCCGCGATCGACCACGCTGTCGACGTCCGCGATGGCGACGAGAACGCGGACCGCGCCGTTCCCGGTGTCCGCAACGCTGAGCTGATCGAGATCGCGCGAGTCGTCGTTGTCGATCGAGCACCACAAGAGATTACGTAGATCGCGCACGCCTGCAATTACAGGACGGGGCGCTACGGCTCGCTCGGCTTGAGCGAGCGCCTTCGGCGAGAACTCCGGCAAGAAGCCGAGCTCGCGAAGGGCAGCGGCGGCAATGCTCTCCAGCTCGTCGAGGTGTTCGGGGGTGATGGTCACATGGGGATCATACGATGATCTTCGGGAGCCGCAATTGCCCGGCTCGCGATGGCTCATCGACCAATCAGGTCACCGGGCTCGGCACGGTCTTCCAGATATCGGCGGCGTACTCGGCGATCGACCGGTCGCTCGAGAAGCGGCCCGAGCCCGCAATATTCAGCAACGCTTTCCGCGCCCACGTGGAACGGTCTTGGTACACGGTGCCCGCGCGCACCTGCGTCTCGACATAGGAGCTGAGGTCGGCAAGGTGCATGTAATAGTCCCCGCCGGTGAGCAGCGTATCGCGCAGTGGGGCGAACACGCCGCGCTCGTCGCGGCTGAAATGGTCATCGAGGATCATGTCGAGCGCGGCGCGCGTTTCAGCGTCGTGCTCGTAGTGCCAGAACGGGTCGTACCAGCCGCGGCTGTCCGTCACCTGCTGGGCGGTGAGACCGAAGAGGAAGAAATTCTCCTCGCCGGCTTCGCGCGCCATTTCGATGGTCGCGCCGTCGCGCGTCCCGACCGTCAGCGCGCCGTTCATCATGAACTTCATGTTGCCCGTGCCGCTCGCTTCGAAACCGGCTGTCGAGATCTGCTCGGAGATATCGCTGGCCGGGATGAGTCTCTCGGCAAGCGTCACGTTGTAATCCGGCACGAACACGACGCGCAGCCGGCCGCGCGTCGCGGAATCGGCGTCGAGCACGGCCGCGACGTTGTTGATGAGCTTGATGATGAGCTTCGCGAGGCGATACGCGGGCGCCGCTTTGCCGGCGAAGAACACCGTGCGCGGCGGCGTCGCCAGATTGGGATTGGCGCGGAGCCGGTTGTACAGCACGACGACGTGCAGCACGTTCAGCAGCTGCCGCTTGTACTCGTGAATGCGCTTGATCTGGCTGTCGAAGATGGTGTCCGGGTCCGCGATTTGACCGGTGGCCTGCCGCAGCCAATCCACGAAGCGTAGCTTGGCGTCGCGCTTCGTCTTCGAAAAGCGCTCTTGCACGGCTGCGTCGTTCGCGAAGCGCTCCAATCCGCGCAGTCGAGCGAGATCGGTGATCCAGCGATCGCCGATCACATCGGTGATGAGCCCGGCGAGCGCCGGGTTCGCCGTCAGCAGCCACCGTCGCGGCGTGACGCCGTTCGTCTTGTTGTTGAAGCGCGTCGGGAACATCTCGGCGAAATCGCGGAGCACACGCGTGCGCAGCAGATCCGAATGGATCTCGGCGACGCCATTGATGCTGTGAGCGCCGACGACGGCGAGGTGTGCCATGCGCACGCGGCGTTGTGGGCCTTCCTCGATGAGGCTCATACGCCGCACGCGATCGGCGTCGTTCGGAAAGCGGGCGCGCACGTCGTCGAGGAAGCGGCGATTGATCTCGTAAACGATTTCCAGATGGCGCGGGATCAACAGCTCGAACAGCTCGATCGGCCACCTCTCCAGCGCTTCCGGCAACAACGTGTGATTGGTATAGGCGAGCGTGCGAACGGTGAGGTTCCAGGCCTCATCCCAACCGAGATGTTTCTCGTCCATCAGGATGCGCATCAGCTCGGCCACCGCGAGCGACGGATGTGTATCGTTGAGCTGAATGGCAACATGATCCGGCAAATTCGACCAGTTACCTAGGTTGCTGCCCTCGTAGCGATCGACGATGTCCTGCAACGAGCAGCTCACCAGGAAGTACTGCTGCAGGAAGCGCAGCGTGCGGCCCGCGAGCGTGGAGTCGTCGGGATACAGCACGCGGGTCAATGATTCGGCCGCCACGTTGCCGATCACCGCACCGACGAAGTCGCCGTGCGAGAACTCCTCGAAGTGAAAATGCTCCGGCGCCGCCGCGGTCCACAGGCGCAGGGTGTTCACACAGCGCGCGCCGTAGCCCACCACCGGTCGGTCGTACGCCAGGCCGATGAATGTCGAGGGGCGATTCCGAATGACGTGGATCGCCGCGCCGCGCAGCTCGAAGCTCGCCTGCAGCGGCACGCGAAACACTTTGCCGGGCCGGGCGATTTCCAGCGGATCGGGATGGCGCAGCCAATTGTCCGGCTGCTCGACTTGATAACCGTCGCGAATGGCCTGACGAAAGATGCCGTACTCGTAGCGCAAGCCGTAGCCGATTGCGGAGTACTGCAGAGTCGCGAGGGACTCGACGAAGCATGCCGCGAGTCGCCCGAGACCGCCGTTGCCGAGCCCCGCGTCCGGCTCCTGCTCGAGGATCTCGTCGAGATTCCAGCCCTCGCGTTTGAGCGCGGCCGCGACCAGCGGATGCGCGGCCATGTTCACGAGATTGTTGTTGAGCGCGCGGCCGATGAGGAATTCCATCGACAGGTAGTAGACGCGTTTCGGATTGTCGCGCTCACGCGCCTGGCGCGTCTTCACCCAGCGCTGCGCGATCAAGTCGCGGCTGAAACGCGCGATTGCTTCAAACTTTTGCCGCGCGGGCGCGAGCGGCGGGTCGAGAACGTGCTCGCACACGAGATAGCGATCGGACCATGCGCCGTCGTGGCCGGTGAGTCCGAGACGTTCGAGGCGCCGCTCGATCGTCGGGTCGAGCGGCATGATCGATTCGGATGGGTTCTGCATGGGGACCCCCTAGCTTGCCGGCCAGGATAGTCGCGCCATGTGACGGTCGCATCTCTCCTAGGGGAGCCTCTCATTTCTCCCGGTTCGTCCATTGAGCGATTCGAATTTTCTTCAGGAGAGGCGGACGCCGGCTAGCGCCGGCTCGCTGCCGCTGAGTGCGGCTGCACGCGGAGGCTGGATTGGCGCCGCACGCCCTCGCGCTGGGTGATCGATCTCAGCCATGGATTCGAGGAGGGGTCACTGCAGGTACTCAGCGGCAGCGAGCCGGCCTAGCCGGCGTCTGCCTCTCCAGCCCGGCGGTGGCGTCCAGTTCTCGGGCGTTCCGCGCAGTCACCCTCACTTAGCATGAGGCCCCTGCTCGCGCCCGCCGCTAAACCGTCCTTCCCAGCACCGAAGCAGATGCACTCGAGAGCCCACGAACTCTGTGGGGAACCCGATTTGTTCCACCGGAAATAAATCAGAGATTCTGGCGGACCCAGCCGCGCACCCTGTGCTACGCGGCCGCGCTCTTCTCCGCGCGCCAGTCGCGCCAGTACTGGCCGAAGCGATCCGCAAACAGGCGTGGCTTCTCTTGATACAGACGCGCGCCGAGCAGCAGCGATTTCTCGCGCAGTTGGCTCTGGCAGCGATCGATCAGCGCCACGAGCGCGCCGAGGGTGCCGTCATCGCGAAACGCAGCGCTCTGACCGAGCGCAGTCGCGCGCAGCACGCTCAGGTCGTGCTCATCGCCGAGATAGTCGGCGAGCTGGTGCGCTTGATCGGCCATCTCGCCGATCATGCCGGGCCAGACCGGCTCGAGCGTTTCGAGCTGGTAGCGCAGGTACTTCACCTGCTTGCGCCATTCGTGAAGGCCGTCCGCCGACGGCGCTTTGCGTGCGTCGGCCAACGCGCGACGCCCGCCCCCGTACACGTGCTTGAGACCGGCGCCGAGGGACGCCCAATCGTCGGCTTGCGTGATGCGCAGACGTTCCATTCCCCCATGCGCGTCGCGCAGCAGTTGCCGCGAATGAGCGAGCACTTTGGTTTGCGCGGAGAGAACTTCGTGCGAGCTTCGAGCGCGCCGCTCGTTCAGCACGTGCCGGAACTTCTCGAGGCGCAGCGCGCGGACGGGCTCACCATAGCGCTCGGCCAGCAGCCGCAGCGTGTCGAGCAATACTTTGGAATCGCGAGCGGCGCTGAGCGGCCGTGCGGCATCCCGCAGGTTCGCGTTCCACGCGCGATAGGTCGCATCTTTCAAAACCGGACGCAGCAGCCGCAGGGAGGCGCGCGCTTTCTTCAAGTGCTTGCGGGCTTCGTGCACGTCCTCGTCGGACAGCCGCTTGCCTTCGAGTAGCTCGAGCGCCCGCTCGACCTGCTTTCTCAGGTCCGCGGCCACCGCGCGACCGGCGGGCTTGTTTTTCGCAAGACTCATGGACTCATTATAGGGAGCGACCCGTGCACGCGAAATCGTAGGCTTTGCGGTGGGAACTCGGGCGGGGCGCACGCGTTGGCAACCGAAGCTCACGTCACGGGGACACGGCGCGCATGACTTCAGAGTGGTGGAAACGCGGCGTGATCTATCAGATCTACCCGCGCTCGTTCCAGGACGGCAACGGCGACGGCATCGGTGACCTGAGCGGCATCCTGAGACGGCTCGACTACTGCGTTGCCCTGGGGGTGGATGCCCTGTGGCTGTCGCCGGTGTATCCCTCGCCGATGGCCGATTTCGGCTACGACGTGTCCGACTACACCGGCATCCATCCGATCTTCGGCACGCTCGAGCAGTTCGATGCGCTGGTCGCCGCCGTGAAGCAGCGCGGACTGAAATTGATACTCGACTTCGTGCCCAATCACACTTCGGACCGCCACCCGTGGTTCGAGGAGTCGCGCGCCGCGCGCACGAGCGCGAAGCGCGACTGGTACTTGTGGCGCGATCCGGCGCCCGGCGGCGGGCCGCCCAACAATTGGCTGAGCAACTTCGGCGGCAGCGCGTGGCAGTTCGACGAACGCAGCGAGCAGTACTACTACCACGCGTTCTTGAAAGAGCAACCGGATCTGAATTGGCGCCACCCGGAAGTGCGCGCGGCGATGCACGAAGTGCTGCGCTACTGGATGAACCGCGGTGTCGACGGCTTCCGGGTGGATGTGCTGTGGCATCTCATCAAGGACGATCAGTTCCGCGACAATCCGCCGAACCCAGCGTACGCGCCGGGCCAGCCGCCGCATCACAGCCAGATTCCGCTCTACACGACGGATCGGCCGGAAGTGCAGGAGATCGTCGCGGAGTTGCGGCGAGTCGTCGATGAGGTCGAAGGGCGCGTGTTGATCGGCGAAATCTATCTGCCGGTGGAGCGGCTCGTGACGTACTACGGGGCCAAGCTCGACGGCGTGCACTTGCCGTTCAACTTCCAACTCTTGCAGAGCGTGTGGAATGCGCGTGGCATCGCGACGCTCATCGATCAGTACGAGCGCGCGTTGCCGCGGGGCGGCTGGCCAAATTGGGTGCTCGGCAATCACGACAATCGGCGGATCGCCTCGCGCGTCGGTGTGGCGCAAGCGCGCGTCGCCGCCATGTTGCTGCTCACTCTGCGCGGCACGCCGACGATGTATTACGGCGATGAGCTCGGCATGGTGGACGTGCGGATTCCCCGCGAACGCGTGCAGGACCCGTATGAAAAGAATGTGCCGGGGCTCGGTGTCGGGCGCGATCCGGAACGGACACCGATGCAATGGGACGGATCCGCATATGCCGGATTCAGCACCGTGGAGCCGTGGTTGCCGGTCTCGGACGACTATCCGATCGTGAACGTCGAGGCAGCGGCAGGTGATCCCGCCTCGATTCTCACGTTGTACCGCCGGCTCTTGCAGTTGCGCCGGGCACATCCGGCACTCTCGATTGGCGACTACGTTCCGGTTGCGATGACCGGCGACTTGCTCGCGTACATCCGGCGGACGGGTGAGGAGCGTTTCTTGGTCGCGCTGAATTTGGGCGAAGGGCCCTATGCGGTATCGCTGACCTCGTTGAACACGCGAGGCCGCACCGTGATTTCGACCTACTTGGATCGCGAGGACTCGGCGTCGACCGACACCATTAGCCTACGCGCGAACGAAGGCGTGGTGATCTCCCTTCCCGCGGAACGCGAGCTTCGCGCCTAGGGCGGCCCTCGCCGCTGCGCTGCGCATGATCAACGACCTCTGGTACAAAAACGCGGTCATCTATTGCCTGTCCGTCGAGACCTTCATGGACTCGAACGGCGACGGCGTGGGCGATTTCGCCGGCCTCATGCGCCGGCTCGACTACCTGCACGGCCTCGGCGTGACGGCCATCTGGCTCATGCCGTTTCAGACCTCGCCGAATCGCGACGACGGCTACGACGTTTCGAGCTACTACGAGGTGGACCCGCGCTTCGGCTCGCTCGGCGACTTCGTCGAGTTCACGCACGGCGCGCACCAGCGCGGTATCCGCGTGATCATCGACCTCGTCGTCAATCACACCTCCGACCAGCATCCTTGGTTTCAGGAGGCGCGAGCCGATCCGCAATCGAAGTACCGCGATTGGTATGTGTGGTCGAAGAAGCGGCCGCCGAACGCCAACAAGGGCATGGTGTTTCCCGGCGTGCAGAAATCCACGTGGAGCTACGACAAGGAGGCACGCGCGTGGTACTTCCATCGCTTCTACGATTTCCAGCCCGATCTGAACACCTCCAATCCGCACGTGCAGGCGGAGATCCTGAAGATCATGGGCTTCTGGATTCAGCTCGGTGTCTCGGGCTTTCGCATGGACGCGGTGCCGTTCGTGATCTCGCAGAAGGGAGCGAAGGTCGGCAAGCCCGTCGAGCAGTACGACATGCTGCGCACGATGCGCGAGTTCCTGCAGTGGCGGCAGGGCGATTCGATCATCCTCGCCGAAGCGAACGTGCTGCCCGAGACGGACATGGAGTACTTCGGGCACGACGGCGACCGCATGCACATGATGTTCAATTTCCAGGTCAATCAGAACCTGTTCTATGCGCTCGCCGCGGGCGATATGCGGCCGCTGCAGAAAGCGCTGAAAGCAACCAAGCCGCGGCCGGCGACGGCCCAGTGGGGCTTGTTCTTGCGCAATCACGACGAGCTCGATCTGGGCCGGCTCACGCCCGAGCAGCGCGCGGCGGTGTTCTCCGCCTTCGGGCCGGACAAGTGTATGCAACTCTACGACCGCGGCATCCGGCGGCGACTCGCGCCGATGCTCCAAGGCGACCGCCGCCGCATCGAGCTCGCCTACAGCTTGATGTTCACGCTGCCGGGCACGCCCGTGGTTCGCTACGGCGACGAGCTGGGCATGGGCGATGACCTCACTCTTCCCGAGCGCACGTGCGCGCGTACGCCGATGCAGTGGTCGACCGAGCCGCACGCGGGGTTCACGAAGAGCGATGAACCGATCTCACCGGTGATCCGCGGCGGCCCCTTCGGCTACGAGCACGTGAACGCCGCTCAGCAGCGCCGCGATCCGAACTCGTTGCTCAACTGGACGGAGCGCATCATCCGCATGCGCAAGGAAGTGCCGGAGATCGGCTGGGGCGATTTCGAGGTGATTCAGACTCGCGACCCGGCGGTGCTCATCATGCGCTATGACTGGCGCAACAACTCCGTGCTCTTCGTCCACAACCTCGGGTCGACGCCGCGCGAGATCACGTTCGCCGTCGGCGTCGAGGGCGATAACGGCAAGCTACTCGTCAATCTGCTGACCGAGGATCACAGTCACGCGGGCAAGGACGGCAAGCACCGGCTGCTGCTCGAAGCGTACGGCTATCGCTGGTATCGCGTCGGCGGGCTCGACTACTTGCTCAAGCGCAGCGACGTCGACGGCGTGCCCGTGACGTGAAATCGACTGTTTGTGGACCGCGAGGTTTGCATGGAGCCAGACCGATCCGCCGCGGCGCGGACCGTGCGTTTTCAGCGGTGTCCCAAGGTCGCCTGCAATCCGTCCGGTAGCCGCAACATCCAGTAGTAGGCCGAGTGCGTGCCCGGGCTTTCTCGATAAACGACTGCGCAGCCCTTGCCGAGGAGCACCGACCGAAGCATGCGATTCGAGGCGAGCATGTTCGGGCCTTCCCAGGAACCGGCGTCGAGATAAAACCGGACATTCAACCGCGGCGCTTCCGCAATGCGGCGCGTGAGCCAACCGCTGTCGGGATTCGGGTTGCGGCCGATTTGCGCGGCCGCCGCAGCTGTGGCGGCCTCCGGCGACCAGCCGTACGAGCCGGATTGCGAGATGACGTTGCCGAACACCTGCGGATGGGTGAACGCCGTATAGGTGGCCGCGAGCCCGCCGTAGCTCGAGCCCAGCACGGCGTTGCGCCGCGGATCGCGGCTCAAGCGGTAGCGGGCGCGCAGTTGCGGCAGCAGCTCTTCGCCGACGAACCGCTGAAACGCATCGTTCGGCGGAAACTCGTTATCGCGGTCGGGCGACTCCAAGAACACGGCGACGACCGGTGCGATCACTCGGGCAGCGATCATGTTGTCGAGGATCGTCGGCATCGGCACGGATTGGGTGTACTGGTTGCCGTCGTAGGCGAGCAGCAAACCGTAGTCGCGGGTGCCCTTGCGGTAGTCCGGCGGCAGATAGATGCGGAGCGTGCGGCGATTGCCGAGGATGCGGCTGTCGATGTCGAGCGTCTCGATCGTGCCCGCGGCGACTCCGGGCCGCTTCTCGAGGTACACGCTCGTCTGCGCGCCGGGTCCCTCGGCGTACGAGACCGCCACATTGTTCCAGTGATTCAGGTGCGGATTCAGCGGGTCGTGGAAAGTCTCGTACTCCATGTCGTCCATGGTGAAGTACGTCGCGCGATCGGGCGCTGCGTGCCAACCCTTGGGCGCGATCAACTCGTAGCGCAGATGTGCCGTGCGGTCGAGAACGTAGCTCGTGTACCAGACGGTGCTGTTACGCAGCTGCGTGAAGCTGTCGAAGCCTCGCGCGGTGTGCAACGGAAACCAGCCGTTGAAGCGGACGTTCAAAGCGACCTGCCCCGGGTCGGTGCGCCACAAGAACGTGAAGCGCACATCCTGCGGACGGCCGGGCACTTCTTCTATCAATGGCGTGCCTTGTTGCTCGACGGTTTTCCAAAACGTGTCGAGCGCGTTGGGATCGTGCGCGTCGAGTGCGGCGGCGAGCGCGCGCAGGCGCGGGCTCTCCGGGTCGGGCTGCGTCGTATCCGAGGCGCCGGACTCTGAGGCGAGTGCGCACGGCACGAGCATCAGCCACGCAAGCGCGATCGCAAGCCACTCTTTACGCATCCACTGAGTCCTCGTCAGCGCGTTTCGCCAGTGCCGCGCGAACGCGTTCCGACAATTTGGTGTTGCGCTCGTACACCGATAGCGCATCGACCGTGATTTCGGCCTGCGTCCGCGAGCCCGTCTCGATGATGGACACGAGCCAGTCGAACGCGGCGTCGGTTCGATGGAGCGCGGCCGCGCGAATCAGCACCGCGCGCATGTCTGCCGCGACATAGGCGTGGCCCCACGCATCGCGGAGCTCTTGCAGCGCTGCCGAGTGGCGCGACTCGCCGAGGGCCAGCGCCGCAAAGTCCCGAATCGCATCGTTCGCGCTAGCAAGCTGCGCGCCGACGAACGCGACGCAGTCGTCGGGCGCGATGCTCAGCAACCCTGTGAAACATTCGCCGATGACTTCCGGCTCGGCATCGCCGCTCAATACCTTGAAGCGCAGCAGCGCTTCCGCTTCGCGCGGATTGCCGCAGGAGATGGCGCGCGCCGCGCCTTGACGTGCGCGCGGCTCTTTGTCGGCGAGGAGCGTCGCGAGCTCCTGAATTGCGCGCGAATAGCCGGACGCCGCGAGGCCCATCGCGCAGCTACTGCGCAGGTCCACCGCCGTGTCCGCAGTGCCGCCCCAAACCGGCTCGAGCTGCACGTAGCGAATGCCCTCGAGAAAGAACGGAACGTCCCGGCATTCCAGCTCGACCAGTGCGCGGGCGATGGCTCCTTTCGCGAGACACGTGGGATCGCGTTTGACGGCGTCGTTGAGAAAGCGCGCGTACGCGGCGAGCAAGTCCTGCTCGCGCTCGTGGAGGTGGCGTTCGCCGGCGAGCCTTGCCGCCTTCGCGACGACGCGGGCGTATTTGTCACCGAGCGCCTTGCCGATGATCTCGTTCTGCGTCGCGCGCTCGGCCGCCGGATCGAGCGCCTGCAGCGCGTCCAGTTGCGCTTCGGATTTCTGTCGGGCGGAGACGGCCATGGGGCCCGTGATTCTACGCGCTGCGCCCCGCGTCCCACTTCTCCCGGCACAGCGCGAGAAAGCGGCCGCCGGCCTGCGATAGGGGCTGGTGCTTCAAATAATAGACGCCGACTTGGCGCTCGATGCTGGAGAAGGGCAGAGCGTCGATCGCGACGAGCTCGTGCGGCACGTGAGTGACGAGATCCGACACGTACGTGACGCCTTTGCCCTGGGCAGCGAGCGCGATGCGTAGATCGAGATGGCTCACTTCCCAAACGGCGCCGAACGAGTGGCGCAAGCGATGACCGCCGGGACGGCGCGGCGCATCGTCGAGGTACGACGTGATGAGCGGCAGCGTACGCAACACCGCCTCGGGGTCGCGCGCGAGCGCTTCGCGGCTCGGATGATCGGCGGCGATCATGAGCCGCCGCACTTCGGGAAAGCAGGGATGAAAGGCGAAGTACTCCGGCATCGAATGCTGAAACGGCCCGAAGCCCAGCTCCCAGCGGCCGTCGGAGACGCCGTACACGATCTCGCGGCTCGGGGCGACCACCACTCGGAAACGGGTGAGCGGATTGCGTTCGGAGAAATCCTTGAGCAGTGCGAGGCCGAAGCGTGCATTCGTCGCAGGGGCAAGCGCGAGCGACAGCGTCGAGAGCGCCCCGGAACGAATCTGCGCGATATCTGCGAGCGCTTCGCGCTCTTCGTTGAGCACCGTCTCCGCGTAACGTAGCAGCCGGATCCCGGCCTCGGTGAGTTGTGGCGGATGTCCACGCTTCAACAGGACGGCACCGATACGGTGCTCGAGATTGGCGATGGTCTGGCTGACGGCCGATTGCGAAAGGTCGAGCCGCTCCGCCGCGCGGCTGAATCCGCCGGCTTCGATCACGGCCTGAAAACACCGTATTTCGTTACGTTCGATGTGCATGCACGCATTCTCGCGCCACCGCTCGGACACCGCCATCGTCCGGGCTGATAAAGAGATCATTTTCCGCCTCTACCGCCGGCCGGCGCGCGTCCCCACGATGGTGTCCGCAAACGGGTGGAGGTTCGAGTCATGGCAGCGGTCGTGGAAGTCAAGAAAGGTCTCGAAGGCGTGCTCGCGGATACAACGGCGCTGTCGCTGGTGGACGGCGAACGCGGCCGACTCTATTACCGCGGCCAGCCCGTCGAATCGCTCGCGCAACGGCGCTTCGCAGAGGTCGTACACCTCTTGGTGTTCGGCGACCTGCCGAGCCCCGCTCAGCTGACGCGGCTCGAGGACTTCTTGTGGCGCGCCGGGCAGCTGCCGGAAGCACTCGCTGCTTCTCTGCGCACACTGGCGAGCCATGGCACGCCTCCGATGGCCACGCTTCAGGCGATTACGCCGCTGCTCGGAGCAGAGCCACCGACTGAGACGCTCGGTCGCACAGCCGATGAGCAGGAAGGGCTGGTCATTGCCGCCCGAGTGCCCGCGGCGCTGGCGCTCGTTCACGCGACTCGGCAGGGGCGGGCGGTGACGCTCTATCCGGAGTCGCGCCGCTACGGTGAGCGCTACTTGCAGCTCCTGAACGGGCGGGCGCCGACGGCCGAGGAGGTCGCGGTGTTCGAATGCATGCAGGTTCTGCAGATGGATCATGGATTCAACGCGAGCACGTTCACTGCGCGCGTCGTGACGTCGACGCTGGCACCGGCCGCGTCCGCATTGGCGGCAGCGATGGGCGCGTTGTACGGACCGCTGCATGGGGCCGCCGATCAGGGCGCGCTCGAGATGGCGCTCGAAGTCGGCTCGCCCGAGCGGGCGAGCGAGTTCGTCGCGACGTGTCTGGCAACCAAGCGCGTGGTGATGGGCATGGGCCATCGCGAGTATCGCGTCGTCGATCCGCGCGCGAAGGTGATCAAGCGCATGGCCGAGAAGATCGCGACGGAGCCGGGCCTCGTGCGTGTGCTGGATACGCTGAGCGCCGTCGAGGCGGCATTCGTCGCGCAGACGAGCGCGAAGCGCCGTTCATTGCGCGCGAATCTCGAGTTCTACAAGGGCGTCGTGTGCCTCGGGCTCGGCATCTCGAAGGAGCTCTTCACGGCCACGTTCGCTGCTTCGCGCATCTTCGGTTGGGTCGCGCACGTCGTGGAGCAGCGGGCCGACAATCGGATCATCCGGCCCTCCGCGCACTACATCGGCCCGGCGCCGCAGGATTCAGACGAGCGCGAGGTCGCGTAAGCGCTCGCGCTTGGCGGCGTCGAGCCCGACGGCGACCTCCAAGTACTGCTCGACGGACCCGAAGTCCTGCGCGATCGTGTCGAACGAGGCGCGCAGGTAGACGGCGCGTACACCGAGCAGCGCGTCGCAAACCCCGTCGCGAGCGTCGGCGGGAATGGTCGCCGCCAGCCACCCGCTCATCATCGATTCGCGATGGATGTGGGAGTGGAGCCATGCGCCCGAGGCGAGATAGTCGCGCTCGATTTCCTCCTGCGACACGCCGAGGGCATGCAGCAGCATCGCGACCGCGAAGCCTGTGCGATCCTTCCCGGCCGTGCAGTGAATGAGGAGCGGCGCGCCGCCGCCGAGCAGGCGGTCGGCAATGCGGCCAAGCGCCGGCGCCACCTGCTGCGGCAGGTGGCGATAGATCGCGATCATCAAGGCTTCCGCGCCTGCGGCTGTCGGTTGCTCGAGGAGCATGTTGCGCAACCTGCGATTGCCGCGGAGATCGTTATCCACTTCGCACGTGACTTCCTCGATGCCGAGCACGGCGGGTACGCGGTTCGGATGCTCCGCGCATTCCACGGCGCTGCGCAGATCGCAGATGGTCGTGAGCCCGGTCGCGGCGAGCTGCTCCCAGCCTTCCGGCGTGAGATGAGCGAGACGATCCGAGCGCATCAGGAAGTGCGTGCGCAGTCGCCGCCCGTCGCGTGTGAGAAGGCCGCCGAGAGTGCGGAAGTTGCCGGCGCCGGCGGGCGCCCAATCGAGATCTGCTGTGCGCGTCATGCGTGCGCGAAGTGTACACGCATGACGCGGCTGAAGAGTGGACTGGCCCGTGCGGTTGACAGCCCGAGGCGCGAAACGAACACGCTGCGCCACCTCCCTAACCTTGGTTGCCTTCCTGTCGCAGTCCCGAGCCGTCTGCACAATCGCTCACACACTCCCTTCACGCGAGCGTCAACGTAGCCCACGTGCTGGCGTTGGTCCGCGCGCCAATCGGCATCTACATTGGGAGTGATTCGCAGTGAAAGCGCAGATCTTGCGAGCACGAGCCGGGACGCTCGCGGCTCTGGCGGTGGGTCTCACGGGTTGTGGCAGCGGCGACGACGTGTCGCGCTTCAATGTGCCGAACTCGGTAGTGATCGCCGACCTGAACGGCGACGGCGCGCCCGATCTCGCCGTCGCAACGACGGCGGCGGCCGCTGACGGCTCGCAGCCCAATCCCGGGTTCGCGTCGATCTTCCTGCAGAATGCGAGCAGTCGCGGCTCGTTTGCGGGCGGCAAGCACTACGGGACGGACAACAATCCGTCGAGCATCGCGGCCGGCGATCTCACGGGCACGGGCACGACGGATCTCGTCGTCGCCAACTTCGCCGCCGGGAATGTGTCCGTGCTGCTGCAGACGAGTGCGGGCTCGGGTCAGTATCAGAACGCCATGAACGTTTCGACGGGCGGCAATCCGAACGATGTGGTCATCGCCGATGTGAACGGCGATGGCCGGAACGACATCATTGCAGCGGACAGCGCAACGAGCGGGCGCGTGGTGATCCTGCTGCAAGACCCAAGCAATGCCGCGCACTTCTTGACGCCCGTTGTGCTCGCAACCACCAACGCGGCCGCGAGCGTCGCGGTCGGTGATCTGAACGGTGACGGCGAGCCGGACGTCGTGGCCGCCACCGCGGATGTGAACGGCAACAACGGCGCGATCCTCGTCTTCTATCAGGACCCGGCGAATCCGGGCACTTTCCTCTCACCGGTCACGTTCGCAGGCGGTGCGCAGCCCTCGTCGGTGAAGATCGCCGACCTGAACGGTGACTCCTTGCCCGATCTCGCGGTCGCGGATCTCGGGCCGGGCTCCGACGGCACGGGCGCGTCGGGCGCGACGGTGTTGATGCAGGATCCTGCGAATCCGGGCTCGTTCCTCGCGCCGGTCACGTACGCCGCGCAGAACGGCACGATTCACATCCTCGTCGCCGACATGAACGGAGATGGCAAGCCCGATCTCGTCACCGCGAATGTCGGGCCCTCGCCGACGGGCAGCGTCTCGGTGCTCATGCACGACCCGACACGGCCCGGCGTCTTCCAGGCCGCGCAAAGCTTCGCCGGATTCGGGCAGCCGCTCGCCGTTGCTGTCGCCGACCTCAACAACGACGGCATCCCGGATATCGCCGTCGCCGACGGCGACACCGCGACTGTGATGTATCAAGGCACGACGCCGGGGACGTTCCCGACGATCGTGCAATTGAATTAAGGGGCGCGGGCGTCGCTACGCGGCGGGGCGGGCGGCGAAACCCACGCTGTTTGCCGCCGGCGCCATTCCATCAGTACTCGTCATGCCGGCGCCACCACTGGTACGGGTCTGATTGCGGCCAGCCGGCAGGAGATTCTTCCCAACTCTCCTGCCGGCCATAGGGCGTCAGATCGAGGAACGACCAGACGCTGCCGAGCGCTTCGCACCCTCGTTGCGAGGTGAAGTACGTGCGGTAGATCTTGTCGTCATCGCGCAGGAGCACGCTCAAACCGTGATGCTCCTCGTCCGGCAGCGTGATGCCGAGATCCCCGTTGAACGAGCTGGTGGACGACGAGAACCATGGCAGCTCCCACTGCATGCGCTTGCGGTACGCCTCGATCTTGTCGATCGGCGCGAGCGAGACCAGCGCGATGGAAACATCCCGCGCATGGAAGTGCGCCGGATGGCCGATCTGATCCACGAACATCGAGCAGCCGGGGCAACCGGCCTCCGGCCAGCCGTGGGCGTTCGGCGCGAACATGAAGTGATAGAGCAGCAGCTGGCGGCGCCCCGCGAACAACTCGCGGAGGTGCACTTTGCCGAAGACGCCTTCGGTTGCCGTCGCGCCATCGAACCAATAGTCCTTGTCGAGCCGGTACATGGGCTGCCGGCGGCGTTCCGCGGCGAGCGCATCGCGCGCCCGGGTCGCGGCCTTCTCCTTCTCGAGGAATCGGGCGTGTGCGGCCTGCCATTCGGCGGCCGAAACAATGGGCGGAAGCGGGGCTCGGTCGGGAATAGGCATGGGGCACCTCTGGCGTTTCCCCAAGGACGAACCCGTTGCGGCCGATCCGACAAATCCGGCGATCGTCCCTCGCCCCCGGACCGTGGGCTTGGCGAAGCGGCGCGCAGGTGGCAGGCCTGCCGTCGGCCTAGGTGCGGACTTCCTTTTTGTCCCAATCCTTCTTGCCTTCGTCTTGACCGGCGACTGAATAGAGCACCTGCGCATTGCGCGTCTTCTGGAAATCTTCCAGCGACTGACCGCGCATCGCCGCGTAGATGTGCAGGTTGGTCGTGCCGACCACCGCGCCGAGCTTCTCGAGCAGAAAGAAAATCACGCCGTATTGAATGAGCGCGCGCCAATCTCGCCGGCGCACCATGTCGCGCTCTTGCTCCGTCAGCCCGGCCTCTTCGAACAGCGGCTCGGGATCGGCGAGGAAGCGCTTGCGCTTCGCGGGCTCGATCAAGCCGTGCAGGAAGTCGTTCAAGCGATACGCCTTCACGCTGCGATCGAGCGTGAACGGATAGGTGCCGGGGAGCTTCTCGATGCCCGCCCACTGTTTGCCGATGCGCTCGCGATATTGCGCGACGGATTCGTCGGACGGCTCGTTCGAGTCGTTCTCGAAGATCAGCGTCGCGATCGGCGTCATCGACGGCAAGTAATACGCCTGATGCAGCTTCTTGACCTTCTTCGACAGCGCGCCGCGCATGATGAGCCACATGATCACTTCGGAGCCTTCGAAGCCGCCGCGCTCCGCGTACTCCGCGATCGTAAGGTGCGTGAGCTTCTCGGGATCCTTCTCGAGCAGATCGAGGAACTCCATGTCCCAGGGCGTGTTGTTGAAGCCCGCGCGCTCGCCGTGCACTTGATGCGAGAGCCCGCCGGTGCCGACGATCGCGACT